>PPYF01654084.1_pt1 | contig 17753 bp, 8 predicted proteins | sample 1559871 | NCBI WGS metagenome assembly PPYF01 (sample SAMN08240021, study PRJNA423297) | Human gut metagenome, whole genome shotgun sequencing project.
CGTCTAACCAGTCCTGACAACCGGAAGTGGTGAACAATGTAAATAGCGCAAACGCTGATATGATATATTTCTTCATAATATTTCCTTATTTAGATATATTTACTTAGAATGCTATATTCAAACCGAATGAATAGGACTCGTTACTCGGATTGGCGCCAAACTCACCGAACTTGGCGCTCACATCGTTACCGAACGTAGTGGTTTCCGGATCGATGTAGGCATTTTCCTTCGGAGTCCACAGCAGGATATTGCTTACATTGAACGACAAGCGAACGCCGTTCAATCCCAGTTTGGAGCACCATGACTTGGGTAGCTGGTAAGCCACACCCGCATCTCTCAGCTTGAGATACGAACGGCTGATGATAAATTCCTGCGCTCCTCTGAAATTACCGTTGGAGTAGAAAGTGTGAAGGGCCGTGGGATCTACCTGTACGGTGTTCTCGCTATAAGTCCCGTCGCCATTGGACACCACCGAATTGGGCACAAGGAAAGGTTTACGGTCATTGTACACCGTTTCCGGACCACTGCCCGTCCAATGCATATAGTCCTTGGTATTGGAATAGATATAACCGCCGTGACGGTAGTCGAGCGTGGCGAAAAGCGAAAGCCCTTTCCATGTGAACATATTAGTCATACCCATGCGGTACTTTTCGTTGATGTCCTTGCCGAAGTATTCCTGGTCCACGCTTTCGAGAGGCATACCCGCACCATCCACCACGATGCATTCCTTTCCATCCACCATGGCTTTCTGCACACCGTAAATCTTGAACTGTCCCAAAGCCTTGCCTTCCACGGCATAGATACCGGCACCACCGTAGCCACCCAGGAACACCTCGTCCACATCCAGTTTCTCAACCTTGTTCTTGTTAACGGACATATTCCAAGAAAGTCTCCACTCGAAGTCTTTCAGACGGACGGGAGTAAGGTTCAACGTCAGTTCAAATCCTTGATTACGTACATCCCCCAGGTTTCCTATCTGCGAAGTATAGCCCGTAGACGGGTCTTTGGGAAGCACTTCTATCAAATCTTTGGTATATCTGTTATAATAAGAGAAATCGATACCCACACGGTTCTTGAAAAAATTGGCTTCCAAGCCTACCTCGAACTCGCTGGTCAGCTCCGGTTTCAAGTTGCTGTTCCCCAATCGGTTGGACACGCTATAGGAGTTCACTCCGTTCAACGGGAAAGTCAGGTCGTCCACGTTTGGATAACCGGGATTGGAAGAAGAAGCGGCCACAAAACGGTCGTACACGTAGTAGAGGTCGGCATCATTACCCGTCATACCGTAAGCCACACGCATCTTTGCAAAATCCACGATGCCGGTATTCACACCTTTCTTCTCCAAGAAGTCAGTAAGCAAAAAGCTCAGTGTGGCTCCCGGATAGAAATAGGAATTATTCTTCTGTGGAAGTGTGGATGACCAGTCATTGCGTGCCGTCAGCGTAAGATAGAGATAATCGCGGAATCCCAAATCGGCATTCATGTACAGGCCGACCAGACGGCGGGTCGATTTATACTGCTCGGAAACGGCAGGCTGGCGGCTGTTGGTCAGATTATAGAAACCGGGGACATCAATGGAGTTGACAGAACCGCTAAGTTCGCTGTACTTACGCTCATTGGCGTTGAAGCCGGCAATGACACCCAAAGATAAGTCCTCACCAAAGTTATGATTGTAAGAAAGCATGAAGTCATGATTCAACTGCATGCGCTCAATGCGTTTCTCCGTATAGTTACCGGCAACCTCAGTCACATAACCATCATTGTTAGAGCCTTCGGTAATCTGGGTAGGAGCGATGTGAGTATCCGAGCGGGAAGTCTCATAATCGCCGCCGAAACGATAAGTCGCTTTCAATTCTTTCAAGACATCATAGTCCAGCTGGAACTTGCCGAAAAATTTGTACTTGCGCTGCACGGCGCCATTCTCGTGAAGCACGTAATAAGGATTGGTGCCGTAGTAAGTAAAGTAGTTGTCCAGGTTGTGGAACTTGTTGTTATAGTCTTTCAAATCCACAATGGAGATATCGTTGGCAATCTCATAGAGAGAGCGGTGCAATGACGCTCCCTGACCTGATCCTACAGCCTTGGTTTTCTCGGCACTTACATTGATAGACGTGCTCACTTTCACCTTGCCTGCCTGATGCGAGCCACGGGTAGCCAGTGTATAACGGTTGTAAGAATCCTGCGAAGTCGGAATCACGCCATCCACACTGTTCTGTGACAAAGAGACAAAATAATTGGTACGCTCTGTTCCACCCGACAACGAAAGGGCGTTCTTATAATTCCTGCCCAAATCATAGAAATCGCGCACACGGTTCTTAAGGTAAGCATAAGGTTTCACCAGCTGCTCGTCGTCCACGATATTGCCCCATACACGGTCCTTGCCGTCGTAGGCGGCACCCCAGTTTCCGTTCTCGTGCAGATTGGGTCCTCCGCTCATGCCGCTCCATCCTTGACCGAACTGCGTCTGCTCGTCGGGCAAGCGTCCCACGCGCGAAATGGTGTAACCTCCATCATAGACCACCTGCACTTTTCCGTGCGTATTCTGTCCGCTTTTGGTGGTAATCATCACCACACCATTGGCAGCGCGGCTACCATAAAGAGCCGTTGCGGCAGCACCCTTCAACACGGTCATATCGGCTATGTCATCGGGATTCAAGGCATTGATACCCGAACCGAAGTCCACCTGGTCATTCAAGTCATCACCCGAACGGTTCTGCTCATTGGTGATGGGTACGCCGTCCACCACATAAAGCGGCTGGTTGTTTCCGAACGAAGAGGCACCGCGGATAATGACATTCTGGGTCGCACCCGGACCGGGAGCCGTGGAAATGTCCACGCCGGCCACTTTGCCTTGTAAGGCGTTCATGGGGTTCACCGTGCGTGAATTGGCAATCTCGTCCCCCTTCACGGAGGTTGCCGCATATCCCAACGCCTTTTTGTTGCGCGAAATACCCATCGCCGTCACCACTACTTCGTCCAGCACCTGAGCGTCAATCTTCAGTACAATGCGCATCATCCCTTTGCTGATAGCCATGTTCTGGCTTTGCATGCCGATGTATGACACCCGTATCTCCTTGGCCGTGCCCGGCACATTCTGAATAACGAACTTGCCGTCAATATCGGTCGTCACCCCCAGCGAGGTACCGACAACCAATACCGACGCCCCCACAACCGGCTCGTTGTCTTCCGAGGATACCACTATCCCCTGAACCGTAGCATCCTGAGCCGTCAGCAGACCTATGCTGAAAAACAGATAGATCAGCATCATTACAATTCTTCCTTTCATAATGCCTTCTTTTAAATTTAACTTATTATATATAAATTTTATTTTGTTTAGCACAAAACTACTAATATCGATTAATATTCCAAAGAAAATAAAAGGAAAAATAAACAATAAGTAGATTTTTTGTGTAATAAATGACATTTTACTTTATTGCAATAAATAAAAAGAGCTTTTTGATACTAAAACAACATGTTTGCAAGCACTTTCCTATTACGATGTTTAAGGAGAGTTGCAATATATTGCATGAGATCCATTGAAATTCATTATACTTTTGTCTGATTTCAGCAAGATAAATAAGAATAAAGACGGATTTAAATGTTTTTAATCTTGGTTAACGGAAGAAGTATAAGCGTGAAATATTAAATAAATTATATTAAACGCCATAAGTATCCACTAAAAAGTGGACGGTCAAAAATTAAATAAATTCGGTTCACTATAACCGCTCCGTTCTTTGTCATTTTTGGAATTAGCTTTATTGAAGAGCTCAGACAAAAGGGTCTTATCCGCAAGTGATATGCTTAGGACTTGGAGAACTTCGTATGTCGACCTGTCCAATCTTAGATCATACTGTATAGTTGCCACAAGACAATATGTTATAATTGCAGAGTATATCTGTATTCTAGCTGCGTTCTCTGTAGCGCCCCAGAACTTTTTAATTTTCAGATGCTGCTTGAACCATTTAAAGAATAATTCAACCTGCCATCCGTTTTTATATAGTTCTGCGACTTGCAAAGGTGATGGTTCCATTGAATTGGTCAGGAAGGTTAACTGACGTGCTTATCCCAGCAGCAAACTTTACGTATTTGGTCCGGATATGCTTTAGAACTGTTATATACAGTCAGTTCACCAATAGCATCAGACAAAACACTTTCTGGTAAACGACGTTTCCAACGCATGGCCTTGAACTGTAGGTTTACCTTTGCTCTAACACAAAATAGGAGCCAATGGTTTCAATTCAAGAAAGGCTTTTGAAGTGGTTGTATCCTCTATCAAAGATGCAGTAAGCACCTGTTTCATAAAGAATTTTGCCCATCGCCTTGCTATCATGAACTGATGCTGCCGTAATGTGAAAGAAGGCAGGAGTCTGTGTCTCTATATCATAATAGAGTGTGCACCTTGATGCCTCCTCTACGCTTGCAGAACTTGACCCAACAGAAAACACTCAAGCAAAGGCCGATTGTTGTAGAGTCAAAGGCATAAACATTTCCGCCGAGCTTGAATATATCAGTTTTCTGCTTGCCACGTGCTTGTTCTACCATGTAATAGGCGTATGCCTCAAAAATGTGGTAATCACGGTTTGGGTTAGCATTTGCCAAATTGCTTCTTGTGATATGTTTACCGGGCCCCAAGTGACATGTCTTACCTTGATGAGTTTCCAAGGCTACGATTAGGTTGCGCAAACTTTCGCGGTTTGACAATTGACCGGACATCAACGCAAGGAGTTGGTTCCAACAAGTGAAGTATTTTACATACTCGTCACCACCATATTTACGCACAAGGCAGTTAAAGTGATTCCTGTCCAAAAAAACGGTCAACTGGGCGAAAATGTATTTGTCCTGGAACATCTGCAGTACTATTATAACTGCAAAGATACAAGTTCAAGTCCGCTGGCCCTATTTTCTCTAACAACCGGCTGATTTTCAAATATCTCAAAAAACTATTGCGTTTTTTAGTGGACACTAATAATCCAATATATAAAATCCAGGTGTGAGGCTGTGAAGTAACATGGGAACCTATACCTGTGAAATGACATGGGAAGCCGGTGTGAACTAATATTTCTGTTTATTTATTGATTTATAGCAGATTAAATTGGATTGAGAAATGTGAACTTTGATTATGGTGAGCAAATAAATTCCCTTGATATACAATATTCCCATATTTTATCATCGGTTCACAGCCATAAAATGAAGAAGGTAAAAGACTGGAAATGATAAAGAACAAGAACGGGCAACAGTAAAGGGTGCCTGGAAAATAAACGGAAGGTAATATGCAACTCTTCTCCCGGTAAATCATAGGCACTCCATTCTTACCCGGTGATGTATTGTTTACCATCATAGGAGTATACTAACATAACAATAGCCAACTTCCCCGGATATGAAGTAGGGGGACAAATTACATATACCCGTCTTCATGGGACGCGTAAAATAAACTGTGTCATGCGGCATTTTCTTCCAAGCTTATCGGTCGGAAATCAGCCAGCGCCAAGGGGGTGCACCAGTACTCCCGACAAGCGTAAAGTTACAACAATTTAAACCTATCTCCAAACTTTATCGCCAGTTGTTGTGCGATGGACGCCCAATTTGCTAATGGTATGGAGATGTTACTTCAACCCCATATTCAGATTTTTAAGTTCCAATCCAATATGTGTTACCGAAACTTTTATTTTTCAGTTTCAAGCTTATGGCTACCTTGAGAAACTAATCCTTGGTCACAAACACAACTTTGACTTCAACTCTAACAACTTCAAGTTTCCTCAACTTGATTTTTTCTTCACCTCGTCCAACGCCCCTTACTTCCCTTGGTCCGTCTGTAACTGTTATAGATTGATTTCATTTCCCCATCTGTTACTTGCGGTTATTAAATAAATTTCTAAAAAAGATAGGGGAACCATATCTTCACAGACACGCTTCCCCAGATATGAATTTAAATCCAGAAAATACAACTAAAATGAATCCATTCATTATATTGTTGGTACAAAATGCAACGAAATGCATTTTTCACACTCAAGAATCATGAATTTCCCCTTCTGTAAGAACATAGCCTTTACAATTTCGAAGGAACAATACAACATAATTCCACATTTTGTATATCTGTTTTGTGTTTGTCAAATAGCGATATTGAATATCGTTGTTTATTTCTGAACTTTCAATCTGCCTTTCATGGCTTCGCTAAAGAATTTCAGACCTTCAGTGGGTTCATAATTCCATGACTTGATCTTTCCTCCTCCCCAGTCAGGGTCAAAGACCCAAATACACCAGCTAATACCCTTTCTTTCAAGATAACTGATGATCTGATTCCCGTAATGATCGCCATCGAAATCAATAGGTACTCCAGGCTTCGTTAATATATTCCCCCTTATAGGACCTTTCTCGGGAACTTTCAGTTTGAAGTTGTCGGAGACAAATCCCTTTTCCGGGTCTATCAGTTCAGGAATATCCTTTGAATCATGACTGAATTCCGTTGCGAATACCGGCCACGTATCCGCGGCAAAGCCATAGTTCTCTTCCCATGTGGCCGCCCAGGGTTGTGGGCTTTTATTGGCATAAGGATGCACAGAATAAGCAATCCCCGTCGCATTGATCGGTTCATTGTGTAACGGGGTCAGGTCATAAGCCCAGTCAAATCCTCCCACAATCGGAATCGTTTCCTTGTCAGAATAGCGAATGACAGTAATCATACTTTCTACCAATCTTTTCCAATCCGACCATGAACATACCCCTAGTTGCCCCCGATAAGTAGTCGGTTCATTAAACAACTCATAGAATGCCACAGTGTTGTTCCCTGCAAAATATCCGGATATTTTTCTCCAGAAATCAAATGTTTCTTGTTTGGATGTCACATACATCGGATCCTGGAACATTTCCATCTCCAAATTACCGATTGTATGCCAGTCAAGCATCACATACATTTTCAAGTCCGTACACCAGTCCACCGCTTCGCCCAGCATCTCCAGATAGGCCTGAGGAGTACGCTCGCGCCACGCTATAGGATGTATGGGAATACGTACAATATTGGCTCCCAATGCCTTTACCCTTGCAAAATGCTCTTTGTTCCAATGTCCCTGACGTGCCACCTTATCAGGGTCTGATATGGCAATCCCCCGAAACAATATCGTATTTCCATCAGGGGTAACAAAATGATTGCCATCAATCTGCACAAGTGGCATATCTTTTGCCTTGGGATTAGGCTGATGTCTGTTCCACGTTCCCATGTACCATGGAGTGGAGTCTTGTGCCCATATTGCCGTCATTCCCCAAAAAGCAACGACCATTACAATTATCCTACTTTTCATATCAATTCTTTATTATTATGGATTGATGATATATTCACAGATACTCATAAATTGAACCCTAATACCTCCAATACAGGCTTCTCACCATATGTATCAGCATCATAAAGCCGTATATCCACTTCTTTTACTTCTCCGGGAAGTAATGAGAAATAATTGTCGGAATAGAATACAGGAAGCAGCATCCTACCTGATTTCTCACCTGCCACCTTTAAACGGAGCATCAGAGCCGGTGTCCGGGCTTCATTCTTCAAAACAGCCCTTATGAGCCATTCCTTACCGGTCTTCTTTACAGTAACATTTTTGCATACCGACACTTTTGGAAGCTGTAGCAGAGACTTGTAATTACCATCTTCCTTACCCCTCCAATAGAAGTTGTCGGACAACTGTTTACCATCACTGTCCGTCAAGGACAGTTTGATAAAGTAAGTGTCAGACAGGGTTTCAGGTTGTTCAAGGGGGAAACAAGCAACCGTCTGGTCTTCCTTAATGTCTAGTTTTGTTTCCCTTGTCCATTGCAATGTCCCATCCTGATTAAAAAGCGAGGCCGTAGCAGTCAGTCCAGTCCGGTCAAATGCATGATAATTGACAACTTCTATATCGTCACGCAATGGATTCCATTGGATATGGAGCGGCTCAGAGGCCTTCTTGCAACCGAAGTATGCTGCATTCGGATCAAAATAATAATCGTAGGTCTGCCATACCATGGAAGGCCATGCTGAATGACTCATCCACAACAGCATGCCACGGCGGTGCTCACTTCTACCCTCAAAAATTGCACGATAGCCATCATAATTGATCCATTGTGCCCATTCTGCAAACTGCTTTGCATCCCGGGGGCGTCCGAATGCCTTCTCTATCATATCATTAAAAGAGGAAGCCGCTTGGGCAGATGATCCCTTTCCTCCTCCCAATGTATAATCGTGAAGGCCATAAACCGGATTGGGAGTTTCCGATGTATTCACAGGTTCTATTTTATCCGTACCAAAAGTAAGCAGCATACTTTCGTAGTTCATTACATTAGGCATCCCGCGTTCACTGTGGAATTTGTCGTGCCCATAAGACTGGAAATAGGATTTCGGGGACAGTGCTCTATACGGACCTCCACCACTTACCACCCCCATGGCTGAATTTGAGATGTAATACAATCCGGGATGTTCCCTAAACACCAATCCACGCAGATAATCATCTATTCCAGCAGGGGGATTTCCCTCGTTCCGTCCTACATAAATACCTATGGAAGGATGATTCCGGATACGCTTCAGATAATCACAAGCATTGGCATTGAACATCTCTGTATAGTAAGGATTGGGACCATCCACAGGATTGGCAAGCCAAAAATCCTGCCAGACCATAATCCCATGTCGGTCGCACGCTTCGTAGAACTCCTTGTCACCAATCTGTCCTACCCAGTTTCTTATCATGGTAAAGTTCATGTCTGCATGATAAGCCACCGCAATATCATATTCTCGTTCCCGATAATTGAGGTTTGATTCTCCGAATCCCCAATTACCTCCGAAGCCTATAAAACGCCGACCGTTGATAAACAAGCTTAAACGTTGTGGTTCACTTTGCCCGAAAGAACCGACGGACATTCCTCCACTCGGTTTATATGTTTCTTCGCTATAGGTCATCTGACGTACACCGGATTTGAAAGAGGTCTTGTCCGTTACTTTGCCATCGGTTTCGAAACAGAATTCAACGTCGTAAAGATGAGGGGCTCCATATCCTTTAGGCCACCACAATTTGGGATTCTTTAAATGGAGTTCCGGTATCTTTGTTGCATCAAGTTTTACCAGATGCTCTTCGCTGGGCAAAAGAGTGACAGTTTGCTGGAAAGTGACTTCTCCATAAGCGCCTTTCAATATTCCTTTCACCTCATTGTCCGAGTGATTCTTAAGGGTCAGGTCAATAAAAACATTAGCAGATGTGGTATCAGGCAATGGAAGCTCAGTCCGGACAAAAGGATCTTCGATTGTAACTGCTCCATTGTATGTGAGGAAAACATCATTCCAGACACCGATATCACGACCACGGATAGTGGGAATCCAGTCCCAGCCAATGGTGGCATGGAAAGTGGGATTATCCGCTCCCAGAATTCCTCCATTCTGGTCTGTACTGTAAGCTGTTTGTTCCTTGATGGCACCCGGATGAGCATTTTTGACAATCTGTACCGCTATGACATTCTTCCCCTTTACAATCAGTTTCGATACATCGAATTTGCCCCGCATAAATGCACCATCTATATTCCCAATATTTTTCCCGTTTAAGAATATATTTGCTTTCCAGTTAATGCCATCAAAATTCAAAAAGACATAATCTTCGGGATTAGTCACAGTGAATTCATTTCGATACCAAAAATCAGAGAGAAAGTATGATTCTGAAATCTGCAGTTGGTTATCTGCAAAATTGGGATTAGGAATGGCACCGATATTCATATAACTAGTCAACACTGTACCAGGAACGGTAGCAGGAATCCAATCACTATCCGAATAACCTATTTTGGAAATAGCTTCACCCGAACCGTTAACCTGTGATGCGCGTTGCAGCTTCCAATTACCTCCACTCAAGAATTGTCGGTTGTCAGATTCTGCGAGGGGTTGGTGTGGACGTGGCACCAGTCCTCCTTTACCATATATCTCCATTTCACTCAGTTGGTAAGGAGCTCCAGATTCTGATTCGGTAAGCAGCAAACGGACAAAACGGCTCCTGACCGTTTTATTCAGTTCGATGACATCCTCTCTCCCGTCCCCTCCAGGTAGGTCAACGATAGAAGTCCATATCTTGGCATCATCAGATGCTTGGACTACTCCCTTTATAGCCTTATTTATCCAATAAAGATTGATTTTGTCATACTCGGCTGGAGCACCCAAGTCAACATATATCCATTCTTCACCGGCAGAAGCACTTTTCCATACACTGCAGAAAGAAGTGGAAGGAAGTGCGGGAACATGGTTCCCATCCCTATAAAAGTCCAGTGTATGGAACGCCCAGTCCTTAGCAGCATTCGTCTTGAATACAAATCTATATGATTTATATTTCTTGGCGGATTTCAGACTTACTTCGTAAGTCAACGGACGACTTACGCGCCTGTTGTTGAACAGCATCACAGGAGGTTCTTCTACAGTGGGTTTATAGTCGTATTTGAATATTACAGGAGAAGCGTTCGGTTCTGCCTTCACGGTACTGCGTGCACTTCTCTCCTTTATTACTGCAGGTTCTGTACCAGGATAGCCATTGCCTTTAGTGTTATTCAGTTCCTCCCATTTCACACCATCGGTGGTTGCATACGCCGCTATTTCATATCCTCCCGACTTCTGGCTGTCAATTGCCACATCTCCACGCAGTACAATCCTGTCAGCCTCAATATCTATGTTGTTAAAGTCAAACTGCAAGTAGATATCATTACCCTCAACGATATATTTAGAATCGGGTTTGTCATCAAAGAACCATTCGCGCTCATTTTTCATCAAAGGACCGTTTTGAGTCGAAACGTTGATAGTACTAGGCTCCTCGGTACTTATGATGCCGTCTGTCACCAATTGTGCCGTAAGATTATAGTCATAGCTTGACGAATGCCAGGCTGCCTTGAAAGCAGCCACATTTCTGTATGTTTCATTGTCTTCCACCAATTCAGGCGCGAATGTTTCATCGGGGTTTCCGGGATAGATACCCACTCCCCGTGAATATTTGCCTGACGGTGCTTCGCCACAGCCGGTCAACAGAAGACCGACTGAAGCGAATGCCATTATTTTCTCTATTCTCATGTATTATGGGATTATTTGATGTTCTGAATATCCTTCAAAAACAAATACCGTTTGTTCGCTTTCATCAATTTAAGTAGGTCCTCATGCTTAGGCTGCTTCAGCCTGTTTTCATAAGCTGTACGCGCATCCGCAGGCAATTGGGCTATCTGTTCGGCTGTAAGTGGTACAAAACGCTTTTTCCCACCTCGGGGAGGGGCATTCCGCCATGTAAGTACGTACGAGGTTTTATATTGAGCAAGAATCCTTTGCAAATCAGCACTGATAGGACCACACTCGCTCAATGCATGCAGCTTTTGTTTCTGTTCTGCAATTTGTGTAGTAAATTCCAGCGCCTTATCTATGTTCTTGTTGAATTCTTCCCCTTGTCCGTACCAGTCAATGGACAGCATGTCAATATATTCATCACCGGGATATCCACTTAAATACTCTTCTGCTGAATATACCTTGTCCGTGTTATATGCATAGAGGATATTATGCAACCCTTTCTCCCGCAAGAAGTTTACTGTATACCGCCATAATGCAGCATATTCTTCGGCATAACAACGTTCGGTTCCCCACCAGAAGAAACTTCCGGAATGCTCATGATAAGGGCGGAAAATAAAAGGAATCAGCACTCCTTTTTCATCTCGCCACTGAAGGAAGTTCTTAGCCAGCCTTTCCAACCAAGAATTGAACATCTCATGATTGCAACCGCCAGGTAATATACTTCTTACCGCATTCATTTTGTCGGCAGAAAGCATTTTGACTTCCCATGCCGAACCGGTACCGTTGGGTTCCTTCACTCCTGGCCACTGTGAAGTAATGGGATTCACACAATGCCAACTGACAGTGATGATACCATTTTGCCCATAGAACCAGCGTACTCTTTCAGCCATATTGGCAAATGCCACCGAATCAAGACTTAAAGTTCCTCCTAATTCTATTTCACCTAACTCAAAACCTGCCACAGCAGGATAATCACCTACAGCCTCTTTGGTGTCGGAACGTCCCGGTTCATACCACCAAGTATGCCCCGTCATCAAATCATCCTGATGCCCGTACATAATTCCTTTGGATTGGATATTCAATAACCGTGTGAAAAGTTGTTTGGCTTCCGGCGTTGCATCCGGATCGGCAGGTTGCCATGTCTGTGCCGACACTGACAGGCTAACAATAAATACCGCCATCAAAATACTAATACTCTTTTTCATATTCATAGTTTTATATATTAAAGATTACTCTTGTATAGGAACAAATTTTTTCTCAAATACAAACTTGCGATTATGCAAATTCAGTACAACCACATCAAGCTCTTCCGATGTCTGGAAACTAGGAGCTATAATAGTAATGCTGGTTGCCGATTGCGACACGATAGTACAGATTTCCGTACCGATTGTAATTCCGGTACTTGAAACAAGATCAGAACCTAAGTTCTCGCCCTGAATGGTAATGACAGTTCCCGGAACTGCGCTCAAGGGCTGACTGCCGTTATTGTGGAAATCTTCCAAGGAATATCATAATTTTCGGAAAACTCAAGTTCGTTGTCACTGCATCCTACCACCAATACAGTAAAGGCAAGTAGGAAGATATAGGTGAAATGTTTCATTGTTTGCATATTTCAAAAAATAAAATTAATTATTGTGATTCGGTTCAATATTCCAATAGGTAATTTCAGTGTTAGGGATAGCAAGTAAAGGCAAGTAGCGTTCGCCTCCACCAATTCCAGGGACATTTACCTTAAGGCAATATTGCTGGATATTATTACCTATGTTCGGTATGCGGATTTCCATGTCTGCATTATTATTAGTGTTGATAGGTCCCGTGCCTCCGGTACGATATTGATCTTTTACTTTGCTCAGCCGATCGAGCAAACGCCCCGTACGAATCAAGTCGTATGTACGTATGTTTTCCATGCCGAATTCCAAACGGCGTTCGTTCCAAATAGCTTCAAGCAATGCCTGACCTGTTATGGAGCTATCAAGATCCGGAATTTTGGGAGTAACGTCTGGGTAAACAAATTCCCTGGGGGCTCCAACAGTGAATCCTTGACAATAGGAAGATTCACGGGCACGTCTGCGTACTTCATTGACTTTTTGGCGGGCTTCGTCTTCTCGCTGCAGATAGTAGGCAGCTTCGGCATGCATCAGCAATATGTCGGCATACCTAATAACAAATACTGCTTTGGTCGTACCAGTCAGCAAGGCATCTTGCCCTGAGTCACCGTCATAAGTAGCCACTTTGCGACTGTAATAGTTGGTCATCATCTGTCCAGCCCTATCAGGGAAACCGGAAGGAGTGCCATACAAAATTCCATTATTGTAGCCAATGCCGTAAACTGTGCAGCTCAGACGTGGGTCGGTTACATCGAAAGCATCCACCAAATTCTGAGTAGGCTGATTGAATCCCCAACCGCCGGCAGCACTTCTGTTTCTCTCAAAAAACCAAGAGAGCACCATACCTGCGTTCTGGCTTCCGTTTTTTCCAGTGTATTCAAACAGTGATTCTCTTCGATAGTCGCCGTCGGTAATTTCCTCGAATAAAGTGGCATAATTAGGCACTAACTGATAGCTACCGGAAGTGATAATGGAGTTTGTAACATCGTATAGGTCTTGCCAAGTGTCCGGACATTCAGTATCCGTACCTAGCCTGTAGAGCATAACACGTGCCAACATACCACGGGCGGCACCCTTAGAAGCGCGTCCCAAATCGCTTGATCCGTATTCTTCCCGGTTGGGCAGTAACTCTTCTGCCTCTTTCAACTCGTCAATGATGAACTGCATTGTTTCCGAGTAAGAGGCACGAGGAATGGAACCAAAGTCAGAGGCCGTGACCGAAGAACGGAAAATAGGCATACCCCCATAATGCTGCAATAAGTAATAATAATAGTAAGCTCGGAAGAAGTGTGCTTCACCCATCATGCGTCGTTTTATATTAGCAGGAAAATTGGCATTGGCTATATTGTCCAGGATGAAGTTTGCACGCGAAACACCCCAGAAGCCATGTATGTAGAAGTAGTTGTTCAAGGCTAGTGAAGGCGTGAGCTGGAACATGGTGAGCTGTGTTAGGCCATTGGGATTGTCAGCAGGCTGACTCCCTTTCTCTGAATCGTCTGACATCATGCTGCCAAAGTAACAGTCAAAATGATTGTCCACCCAATCGCCATCCGGACCACTGCCGCGGCTGAATGTAAGCATATTATACAGCCCAACAATGGCAAGTTCTACATTGTCTTGAGTCTGCATGAAAGTGATACTTGATTCTTGTCCTTGTGGCTGTACTTTGTTTAGGAAGTCATTGCAGCCACTATTTATCAGAGCAATGCTCATCAACGCACCAGCTATGATTTTATTATTGCTTAGTCTGATTTTCAATTTCATAATGAAGATATTTTAAGATTATAAGGAAATGTTAAAACCCAATACGAAGGTACGCGGACGCGGATACGAGGCAAGGTCAACTCCGATGCTTAGCGGATTCCCCAGAAGGTCTCCCATCTCAGGATCAAATCCGCTATATTTTGTCAATACGAAGACGTTGTCTATTGAGCCGTAAATACGTAGTTTGCTGACATTGAATTTCTTGGTGAACGTGCTGGGTAACGTATAGCCAAGCTGGAGGTTTTTCATGCGCAGATAGGAACCGTCCTCCACATAGCGATCGGAAAAACGTGCGTTTTCATTCGGGTCAGAGGCAATCAGTCTGGGATAGACGTTGGTGGTTCCTTCGCCATGCCAGCGATTCATCATCTTCTTAGACATGTTCCATTGGCCAAATTCAGAAGAGTATATGTCCATCACGAGGGCATTGGCTATCTCATTGCCCACGCATGACTGCATGAACATAGAGAAATCGAAGCCTTTGTAGTTGGCGGTCAGGTTGAGGCCAAATGTGGCATCTGGCATGCCGCTACCCAAGTAGGTACGATCTTCAGGATTCAGAGGTAGTCCGTCATTGGCTGTCTTCAGAAATTTTACGTCACCAGGTGCTGCGTTGGGTTGAATCAGTTGGCCGTCGGGGGTCTTGTAATTGTTGATTTCATCCCAGTTCTGGAAAATACCGTCGGTCTTATAACCATAGAAATAGGCCATTTCCCTTCCTACTTCCGTGCGGGTAAAGTTCTCCGCTTTACGGGCTACGCCGCCACCGTATATTGGGTCTGGTGAACCAAGGGAAAGTACTTTGTTCTTGACGAATGAAGCATTGGCAGAAATAGAGTAGGAAAAGTCTTTGCCTATTTTGTCATTCCAGCGGAGGGTCACTTCCAGACCTTTGTTACGCATAGAGCCAGCATTGGTGTTGGCACGTCCCATTCCAACATACAGAGGGATTGGGGTACGCAGAATCATATCTTTGGTAGTACGTACAAAGTAATCAATTGTACCGGTCAGACGCATGTTTAAGGTTCCGAAATCAATCCCGAAGTTCACCTGTTCAGCTGTTTCCCAAGCCAGCTCGGAGTTGGCGAATGTGCGTTGTATCTGTCCCTGCTGCAATTGATCGCCGATGACAGCTCTGTAGCTGGAATTCATCAGAGAGATGTAACCGAACTGTGCGGCACTGGCTTCATTTCCTACTTGGCCCCAGCCCATTCTCACTTTCAGTTGCTCGAAAGGCGTCTTGTCTTTCAGGAACCCTTCTTCGTGGGCATTCCAGCCCAGAGAGAATGATGGGAAGAATCCCCACTTTTGGGAGTCTGCAAATTTGGACGTACCGTCATAACGACCAGTTACAGTCAACAGGTATTTGGAAGCAAATGTATAGTTGATGCGTCCGAAATAGGAAGCCATACGCGAGATAGTGGGCATGGAGTTCGACGATGTTTTGGAAGACTGCGTCAGTGAGTTGTCTATGTACCATAAGTTAGGATTTTCAGGTACATCGGCAGCCGTACCGCTCAGGGTTGAGTAACGGAAATCCTGAATTTCAGCACCCAATGTAGAATTGATACTGTGCTTGCCTATCACACGGTTGTACATCAAATAGCCATTCCACAACCAGGAAGTGAAGTTGTTGCGTGACATGGTCAGCGAGCTATTGGTGTTGTTCTGGTTAGAGGCTACGTACCAGACGGGCGTATAGCGTTTGCTCTCATTAAAGTTGGCTCGTATACCATATTGGGTACGGAATGACAAACCGTTAACCTTGGCAATATTGTCCATTTGTAGCGTGAAGTTACCTACGAACATGTTGCTCACGGAGTGGCTGTATTTGTCTGATCCCAAATAAATGGAACGTGCAGGATGGTAAGACGGATCGCTGAATAGAATCTCGCCCCAGTTGTCGTTGTATTCATCCCATGCTGGAATCATCGGATCGGCACGCATCACGGCCGGCCAAATGGAGCCGAAGTAGTTTCCGTCACCGTTTCCTCCCTTTGAACTACGATGCGAATAGACCGCATTGATGCCCAGTGTTAGGCCCAAGGGCAATTTGTAGGTGTTGTTGATACGTCCTGTCAGGATGTCCATAGAATTATATTTCAAGATACCTTCTTGCTTGGCGTAAGTGGCACCTATGCTAAAGGTTTGGCGATCCGTACCTCCGTTGATGTCCAGATTGTAATTCTGTGAATAGCCCGTGCGCGACACTTCGTCTTCCCAGTTTGTTCCTTCGTATTTATTGTCGATGACGTAGTTGTACATCGCTTCATCGCGGGCACTTAGCGGTGTATTGCTGTTGGCAGCAAGCTCTTTCTTTAGTGTAGCAAATTCCCAGGCATTTAGTAAATCCATATGCTTGGTCGTTTTGGCCATACTAATATAGGCGGTGGCGTTGATGCTTGTCTTTGAATTATACTGTCCTCCTTTGGTTTTTATCAGTACCACTCCATTAGCACCACGTGATCCATAAATAGCTGTAGCCGATGCATCCTTCAATATTTCAAGGCTTTCAATATCCTGTGGTGATAAATAATCAATGTCAGATACAGGAAACCCATCCACCACATATAGTGGGTCAGAAGAGTTTATAGTTCCATAGCCACGTACTCGGATTTTAGTTCCGGCACCCGGTGCTCCTGAATTGCTGGTTACGTCTACACCTGCTACACGACCTGCAATAGCCTGACCAATATCGGTAGTAGAAAGCTGATTCAGTTCACTGGTAGTAACCTTGCCTACTGAACCTGTCAAATCCGATTTCCTCACTGTACCATAACCTACCACCACCACTTCATCAATCAACATGATGTCATCGCTTAAAGTGACATTTATTATCCGACGTTTGTTTACTGCTATTTCTTGGGAAGTATATCCCACAGAAGAAAAAACCAATGTTCCATTTTCAGGAACGGTCAACTGATATTTACCCTCCACATCAGTAATTGTCCCGGTTGATGTTCCTTTCAATAGGACATTAGCACCGATAACGGCCTCCTTGTTACTGTCTGTTACGGTTCCTGAAATAGTAATACTCTGGGCAATGAGCTCCGTTGGCATTACGAATAAAAGAAGTAAATACCTTAGAAAAAGAAATAGACTTTTCCTCTCTTGAATAAGTACATGTTTCATAAAATATAATTTAAGTTAAACAATAGATGTTTGCGAATCCACATAATGATTCCATACCGATCATTATGAGTGTATTTGATTATAGGGTCACTGTTTTTTATAGGTTTCAGGCAAAAAACGATCCATTATTTCCATGCACATACGTCCGTTGTGATACGGACATTTCCAGAATCCCGCCTTGTCATCATCGGTGTTCACCGTGCCGT
>PPYF01188344.1_pt1 | contig 17752 bp, 14 predicted proteins | sample 1559871 | NCBI WGS metagenome assembly PPYF01 (sample SAMN08240021, study PRJNA423297) | Human gut metagenome, whole genome shotgun sequencing project.
GTGATTAACCGCGGCCGTGGTATCAGCACCTTGCTCTTGCGCGGCTTTACGTGCTTTAGCGCGAGCAATGGCAGCAGCTACCGCCGCTTTACGTGGATCAACGTTTTCGGCAGCGACATCGCTTGGCGTTGCCGTGCTTTCAGCATTCGGCGTTTCGGTTGCCGGCTCACTGTGATTAACGGCGGACGTGGTATCAGCACCTTGCTCTTGTGCGGCTTTACGCGCTTTGGCTCGGGCAATAGCTGCGGCTACCGCCGCTTGGCGTGGATCGGCGTTCTCACTGCGGTCTGCTACACCAGACGCTGGTGCTGTTGATGACTCCACATTTTGTTGCGCAGCTTTACGCGCACGCTGTTCTCGCGCCAGTTGTTTGCGCGCTTCGCGTGCGGCTGCCATGGAGTCATCGGCAACCACAGGGGCACTTTCAGCATCCGGCGTCAGTGGACGTAATTGTTGAATCGGCTGTGCATCAGCTGACGGTACTGCTGATTCTGGCGCGGCGCTTTGAGCCTGTTTGGCTTTAATGCGCGCCAATGCCGCTTGTACCGGATCAACACCTTCGCTGCTGGTTTGTGATGCGCGACGGGCTTGCGCGGCTTGTTGGGCACGCTGTTCGCGCTCTTCTTTTTCGCGTTGCAGACGTTGTTGTTTGGCTTCAAAGCGCTGTTTAGCGATTTCAGACTTACGCTCTTCGCGGCGAATTTCCCACAGCTCTGCTTTTTCTTGGCGGTAGTACTGCACCAGCGGGATATTGCTCGGACAAACATAGGCACACGCACCGCACTCGATACAATCCATAATGTTGTATTGGCGTGCTTTGTCATGCTCTTTACCGCGGCTGAACCAGTACAGTTGCTGCGGCAGCAGATTAACCGGGCAGGCATCCGCACAGGAGCTGCAACGGATACAGGCCTGCTCGGCATGTTCTTCGCCAAATTCTGCAGCGCCAGGCGCCAAAATACAGTTGGTGATCTTCACCACAGGAACATCCAGATGTGGCAAGCTAAAGCCCATCAGTGGACCACCAATGATGATCTGCCCATTCCCAGCGGTGCGGCGATAACCCGCATGACTTAGCAGGTGTTGCACCGGCGTACCTAAACGCGCCCAAATGTTACCTTTGTCGTGAATGGCATCACCGGTCAGGGTAACGACACGCTCGATCAGTGGCTCGCCTTCGATAATGGCACGCTTAATGGCAAAGGCGGTACCGACGTTTTGCATCAACACACCGATCGCTGAGGAGTGTTTGCCTTTAGGCACTTCCATCCCCGTGAGGATCTTGATGAGTTGCTTGGCACCACCAGACGGATATTTCGTTGGAATAATGCGCAGCTGAATATCTTCGCTGCCATCAAGGCTTTTACGCAGGCTTTCGATGGCCAGGCTCTTGTTATCCTCAATACCAATGACGACTTGCTCAGGGCGCAGAATATGGCGCAGGATCCGAATCCCTTCGATGATTTCATCGGCGCGATCTTGCATTAAACGATCGTCAGCGGTGATATAAGGCTCACATTCTGCGGCGTTGATGATCAGTAATTTGATCAGGTTTGCGCCGCCGGTGAGTTTGGCTGCGGTAGGGAAGCCAGCGCCGCCAAGACCGGCAATACCTGCTGCTCGAATCTTGGCAATCAACTGCTCAGGGGAGAGCAGATGGTAATCTTCAATCTGTTCGCGTTCGACCCACGTGTCGTTGCCATCAGGCTCAATCACCACGCAAAGATCGCTGAGTCCAGAAGGATGCGCGATGGTGCGCGGCTCGATTGCGACAATCGTACCAGAGGTCGGGGCATGAACGGGCAATACGCGTCCGCCGCCGTGATATTGCGTCAGCGGTTGTCCTTTGAGAACCTTTTCACCGGTTTTAACTATCAGATCGCCAGCTTGACCCGCGTGCTGTTGCAGTGGCACGACATAATAGGGCGCCAGATCGATTCGGCGAATCGGAGTATTGTTGGATTGTGACTTCATTTCCGGCGGATGGATCCCACCGTCAAAATCCCAAATACGGCCGCTCTGGATGGCCTTAATCACACTGGACATAACTTAACTAACGACCTTTACTGGAATGGTGTTCAGATCCCACTTCCATGTGTCGGGGGTCACACTGACCGGCTGCATTTCAATGCAATCCGTCGGGCAGGGGGCAACACACAGATCACAGCCGGTGCAGAGATCAGAAATAACGGTATGGACTGACTTAGTCGAGCCGATGATGGCATCAACCGGACAGGCCTGAATACATTTGGTGCAGCCGATGCACTGTTCTTCGTGAATAAAGGCGACAAATTTGCGAGGCTCGGCATTCTCTGCATTCGCATCTGCGGCAGGAGGCTCAACACCCAGCAAGTCAGCAATTTTCAGTACAACCGCTTCGCCACCTGGGGCGCACTTGTTGATTTGCTCACCATTGCTGACCGCCTCGGCATAGGGGCGGCAGCCAGGATACCCACATTGCCCACACTGGCTTTGCGGTAAAATCGCATCGAGTTGATCGATGATCGGATCGGCTTCAACTTTAAATTTGATGGAGGCGAAACCCAGTAATACGCCAAACAGCAGCGCTAGCCCGATCAGTGCTAACACGGCCCAAAACAGAGTCATCATTTTTTATTTAACCAGTCCGGTAAAGCCCATAAACGCCAGTGACATCAGTCCGGCGGTAATCAATGCAATCGATGAGCCTTTAAAAGGGGCGGGAATATCGGCCAATGCAATACGCTCGCGCAGTGCGGCAAACAAAACCAATACCAGAGAAAAACCCACCGCAGCGCCAAAGCCATACACGATAGACTGCATAAAGTTATGTGCCAGATTGGTGTTCAGCAGCGCGACACCTAGCACCGCACAGTTGGTGGTGATCAGCGGCAAGAAAATACCCAACAGGCGATATAACGCAGGGCTACTTTTGCGCACCACCATTTCGGTGAACTGCACGACAACGGCAATAACCAGAATAAATGAAAGGGTACGCAGATAACCGATGCCAAACGGGATCAGAATAAAGCGATCCATCAGGTATGAGCATACCGATGCCAGCGTCATAACAAATGTGGTGGCTAAGCCCATTCCAATGGCCGTTTCCAGCTTTTTGGAGACGCCCATAAAAGGACACAAGCCGAGAAACTTGACCAAGACAAAGTTATTAACGAGCACTGTTCCGATGAGCAGCAAAAGATACTCAGTCATCCGGTCTACCTTTCATGATAAAAAACCGAGGTATTATCGGCAATTATAACTCTGCCGACAACCGGACAATCGATTTCGCCCTAATAAGCGGACAAGAAACACGCACCATAAAGGCACGTGTTTCTTAGGGGATAGGCTGAAATTATGATAATTATCAGTTTATTAACTTACCATACGCAACAATTCGGAATCTTGCACTGGTTTGGGCTTCGCCACGATATAGCCTTGAATCGCATCCACTCGCAGATGCGCTAGCATGGTTTTGTCTTCCTGCTTTTCCACATTTTCTGCAATGATTTTGGTGCCTAAACGGTGCAGCGTATCGATAAATAAACGTAATACCTGCTGCAAAGATTTGTTGGCTTCAATATCGCGGGTATAACGTGGGTCGAGCTTCACAAATGATGGCTTATAACGTGACAGCAACGCTAACCCATCGAGCTGTTGGCCAAAATGGCACAAACATACCCGCACCCCATGTTGGTGCAGTAAGGTGATCAGTTTGCCGGCATTGTCAGGGTAGGTCTGGATCGCTTCCGTTTGGATCTCCATCACCAAGTGTGGCGTGACGGCAGGGTTTTTCTCCAGATACTGGGTTAACCAGTGTAAAAACTGTGACTCGTTGATGGTGTGAAAGCCTAAGTTAACAGCCAAAACTCCATCACCTTTGAAGCCTTGCAAAATGCTGGTGATCTTGGTCAGCAGCATCATATCCAGCTGTGCCATACGACCATGATATTCGGCCATCGCGATCACTTTGTCGGTCGACATCGCCCCTTTGGAGAAGGTAAAGCGCGAGAACAACTCATGATATTTCGGCATGCTGTCATTCACGCTCAGCGTGGTCTGGATATTGAACTCCACATCCGCATTGGCGATTTGCTGATCTAACTCGCTAAACCAGTCATCCAATTGAGGCTGTTCGGTATGATCGACTTGCCAGCAGCGATGGGGCAGTGATGAGACAATGCGCAGGCTCTCTTCTGCTTGAGTCAGTGCAGCACCCCACTGGTTGCCGTAGAAAGAGATAAACGCGATATTGGCGGCTCGTGTGATTTGGTGGCGCTGCGCCAGCTGTTCCAGTGCTTGGGCGCAGCGCTCAGCAAGACGCTCGGGCTGCTCAATTTGGTGCGCCGAGGCGACCCACGCGAACATCGCACCTTCAAAGCGGTATAACTGTCCAAGTGGCAGACCATGCAGAGTTAATTGTTCTGCGATCTCTTGAATGAACAGATCGCCGAGTTTGGATCCTCCGCGTTGATTCAGCTCAGTCAGAGGCGTGGCGTGGATCAGTGCTAACCAGTGCTTAGCCCCGTTTTCAGGCAGTAACGAGAGCTGATGAATGAAGCTCGCACGATTTGGTAAGCCGGTGAGTGGGTCGCGGTTCACGTCTTTAGCAATCAGGTCGAGGCGATGCTCCAACTCGGTTTTTTCTTGTCGCCAACCTTGCGCATATTTTGCCGCTAATTTCGCTTCTGGAATTTCGCCGGCACTGGCAGCCATATTCAGACTTTGCTCTAGCTTAATCAAACGTTCAGAAGCGTTTTTCTGGTTTTGCATTATTTCCAGAGTGAGTAATGTGCCACAAATAAGCAATATTGCAGGAATGCTAATGCTTAAAGACAATGAATATGCACTTTGAATATAAACAACACCTGTGGTTAACACAAAACACAAGAGAGCACGCCAAATAGCAGCTGAACGGGACAGGGCTATATTCATCGAATTCATTTTCTCTTTAACAGAATACAGATGATTTTATTATATCAGCCTATTGAGCTTTATTATTTTATGCCCTGAATTGTTGCGTGACGCCGCTCGCAAACTTCTCTGATATTTTTCAAGGATATTACATATCAGCTCGTCACGATATGATATGAGCCCAAAAATCCTTTTTTCTGTCGCTAGCCGTTTGCCGGCTTCGATTAAATGCTGCTAGCGCTAGCCGATGATGTGCAGTTGCTATTGTCGCGCTGTCTATTTCGTGAGCCGTTATCCAATTTCCCTTTGTGGGCTGTAACAAAACTGTAAAGTGAGAGCTCTATTCGTTGCTTTGGCGTGATTTGTCAAGCCTTAAACTGTCGCGAGCTCGGATTTTATCAACTGATTAATTTGTTGATATAAAACAATATTTATTGTGTTGACTTCTGTTTTTTTCTGTTATCCGCCAAAAGTTATCCACTAAATCTGTGGATAAGTGTGTGGGCTATATTTAGACAATTCCATACAGCCCACGTTTTCTCTGGGTTAAGACACCTCGACGCTTTTTGTCAGACACAGCTGTAAGAACGAGGTGAGGGACGTGTAATTTTTCTGTGATGTAGCGCACAGCAGTGGCGTCTTTTTGACCCTGCGCTGTCAGTATACAGACATGCATGTCAGCTGTGTCTGCTAACCCGTTAGTTAACGCGAAAAGTAATCGGTTACAGCGCCGAACAACAAAATAAAGAGGGAACTATTTGATGGTGAATTGAGCAGGTGATTAAGCAAAGGTTGGCCATAGCATTATGTTTGTGGGTGCAAATGAGCGTTACTGTTTATTGTTCACCAATTTTTTGTTTCGTTTCTTGTTCACTAAAGGGCAGGCCAAATAAGTAATTATGGATAATAATTACGCTTTAATGACAGCCATATTTAAATTAGATAACGCGCATGATTGCATATCGAATAATGCAATATTGTAGAAAATAATAATTCGTACATTGCCCTGCGTAAGGTTTATCTATACCAGAATTTCCTTTCAACTGTTTTTGACTGCGCGCAGAGGTGCTGAAGAGGCTAATAGCAAAAATTACAAAGGCACTGAGTGTGTAAAACGCACCGACGAGGCTACGATTTTGCCGCAGAAATTTCCCCGTGCTGGCTGTATTCGGGCTTTTTTCATCAGTGGCTCGCCAGGGTAAGGTTTGTGTGGATGCTGCTGGCTGAGCAAATCATCGCGCCGTCTAAATCAGCGATGGGATAGCGCTCGAATTTCTGCGGGGAGCCGCGCATAATACCGTTATATCCGAGACAAACGAGATGATATAGCAGGTAGGTATGAGTAAAAACTTTGAGCTGGTATCTGAGTTTGCACCCGCAGGCGATCAGCCGGAAGCGATCCGCCAGTTGATCGATGGCCTCGATGCAGGGCTAGCGCACCAGACCTTGCTGGGGGTAACCGGCTCCGGTAAGACCTTCACCGCGGCAAATGTGATTGCTAGCCTTAATCGGCCCACCATGATCTTGGCGCCGAATAAAACCTTGGCTGCTCAGTTGTATGGCGAGATGAAAGCCTTCTTCCCGCATAACGCCGTGGAATACTTCGTTTCCTACTACGACTACTATCAGCCAGAAGCGTACGTGCCGAGTACCGATACCTTTATCGAGAAAGATGCGTCGATCAACGATCACATCGAGCAGATGCGATTGTCAGCCACGAAAGCGCTGATGGAGCGACGTGATGTGGTGGTGGTGGCTTCGGTGTCGGCGATTTATGGCCTGGGCGATCCTGACTCCTACCTGAAAATGATGTTGCATTTGCGCCGTGGCGATACGCTGGATCAGCGTTTTATCCTGCGTCGTTTGTCGGAGCTGCAATACACCCGCAACGATCAGGCGTTTCAACGCGGGACTTTCCGTGTGCGTGGCGAAGTGATTGATATTTATCCGGCAGAATCAGACGAACATGCGGTGCGTGTGGAGCTGTTTGATGACGAGGTTGAACGCTTGTCATTGTTTGATCCGCTGACTGGGCAAGTGCAGCAGGATGTTGCGCGTTATACCGTGTATCCGAAAACTCACTATGTGACGCCCCGCGAGAAGATCTTAGAGGCGATCGAGAAGATCAAGGTCGAGTTGGTCGAGCGTAAGCAGGTCTTGCTGGATAACAACAAGTTGCTGGAAGAGCAGCGCATCAGTCAGCGTACGCTGTTTGATATTGAGATGATGAATGAGCTGGGATATTGCTCGGGCATTGAAAACTATTCGCGCTACCTCTCTGGCCGTAATCCGGGCGAGCCGCCTCCAACCTTGTTTGATTATCTGCCTGCGGATGGCCTACTGATTATCGATGAGTCACACGTTACCGTGCCGCAAATCGGTGCTATGTATAAAGGTGACCGTTCGCGTAAAGAAACGCTGGTGGATTATGGTTTTCGTCTGCCATCGGCGTTGGATAACCGTCCGTTGAAATTCGATGAGTTTGAGGCGCTAGCTCCGCAGACCATTTATGTATCCGCAACGCCGGGGGCGTATGAGCTGGAGAAATCTGGCGGCGAGGTGATCGAGCAAGTGGTTCGTCCGACGGGCTTGCTGGATCCGGTGGTGGAGGTGCGTCCGGTAACCACTCAGGTGGATGATTTGCTGTCGGAGATCCGTTTGCGCTCGGCGATTAATGAACGGGTACTGGTTACTACGCTGACCAAACGCATGGCCGAAGATCTGACCGAATATCTGGAAGAGCATGATGTGAAGGTGCGCTATCTGCACTCAGATATTGATACCGTCGAGCGGATGGAGATTATTCGCGACCTGCGTCTTGGCCTGTTTGACGTGCTGGTGGGGATTAACCTGCTGCGTGAGGGGCTGGATATGCCGGAGGTGTCGCTGGTCGCGATTCTGGATGCGGATAAAGAAGGCTTCTTGCGCTCCGAACGTTCATTGATTCAGACCATTGGTCGTGCGGCACGTAACCTTAACGGTAAGGCGATTTTGTACGGTGATAGGATTACGCCATCAATGGCGCGTGCGATTGGTGAAACAGAGCGTCGTCGTGAGAAACAACAAGCGTTTAACGAACGTAACGGGATTACGCCGCAAGGGCTGAATAAAGCCGTGGCCGATATTCTGGATGTCGGAGGGCGGGTTAGCAATAAAGGTCGCCAGAAATCCAAAGGCCGTAAAGTGGCTGAGTCTGAGGCTAGCTATCAGGTGCATTCGCCAGCAGAGGCGGAGCAGAAGATGCGTGAGCTGGAGCAACAGATGTATCAACATGCGCAGAATCTGGAGTTTGAGGAAGCGGCGGCGATCCGCGATCAGCTGCAGGCATTGCGAGAGGCGTTTATCAAAACTTCTTGATGCGTGAATCGTGAGACGAATAAAAAAGGCATTGTTGGTTATCCTGACAATGCCTTTCTTTTTTCTGCTATTTAAACGTCGGTTGGCTTAAGCATCAACGTGTAACGTTAATTCAGCGGATTGATCTGCAGTGCTTGCTCGATCGCCTGCTTGAGCAAGTTGCGATCGTGACGATACGGAATATCGTCAGCTTCCAATTGAGTTTGAACGATGCGACGTTTTGGACCATCCTCATCACGCAACACGCTGACATCAATATGCGGACCGACAATCACACCAGTAATACAACGACGGCCAATGTGGCGCTCGATAATCTGCAGTTTCTCCGCGATATTCAGTTGTGCCGCCGGACTGTGCTCTTTGGCCAGATTGCCGATATACAGCACATGGGCTGCGGTGGCGTTAGACAGTGCAGTTGCGATCTCACGGTTAAGCAGAGGCGGCAGCAGGCTAGTCATAAAGCTGCCCGGGCCAATCAAAATCAAGTCAGCGCGTTCAATGGCGGTAATGGCTTCACAGGTGGCGCTGACTTCCGGCACCAATTGCAGTGATACTGGCAATTCGGTGAGTGCATCGATATTGACCTCACCAAACACTGACATACCATCGGCACAGACAGCGGCCAAGTCGACAGGCTCTTCCGACATCGGGATGATATGCGCATCCACTTTCAGTAAGCGGCGCACCAGATTGATGGCATCCAACGGACGAACGCTCAAGTCATCTAGCGCTTTGAGCATCAAATTCCCCAGATTATGGCCAGACAGTTCGCCTTCGCCGGCAAACCGATATTCAAACATGGCCGACGCAATGGTTGGCTCGGTGATCAACTGGTTAATACAGTTACGGGTATCTCCCCATGCGATGCCGCCTTCAGAGGTGCGGATCCGGCCGGTGGAGCCGCCGTTATCGGTGGTGGTGACAATACCGGTAAGGCGGTGACCTAAAAAGCTCAGCGACGAGAGGACACGGCCTAGACCATGTCCGCCACCAATGGCTACCACATGGTTCAGATCTGCAAGCATCGGGTTACGCATAAGTTTTATTATTTCTTGAAGAGGTAAGAGTAAAGATACTCGAAGTGGCGTAACCTTAAAAAACAATCCGGTAAAACACAATCCAGAATATTGATTTACCGCACGTTCTGCCTTGTATCTGCCGGTTATTTAATCCGTTCGTTGGGCAATAATTCCAGATGGCCTTCGGCATCGAAATACCATCCCTTGATAATTCCATGTGATGACATGTCCTGAAATCCGGCTAATACCTCTTTAGCTTCGACAAGAGCTTCGGCATCGCTGTAACCATGCATGCGCTTGAGATATTTGGCAATGTCGGTGAGACCGGCAGACTCAGTGATATTGCTCATGCTGTTTACCTCCAAGACGGTGATGGAGTAAATCGAGGGCGTTATTGTGAGTTAGTATGATCGCAATCAATCAGATTGCCAGTCAGCGCACCAGAATATCTCTTTTAATACAGTCTGTTAGGTTATAAAACACAATGCCGACCTGAAGGCCGGCATTGTGTTAGTGCAAATTGTTTTAGCGCAAAATGCGTGGGTGACGTTTATTCTTTTTCCAGATACAGCGTTTGACTTGGGAATGCCATATCTGCGCCGCGGGCGTGCACGATATCGATGATATCCAAGTACACATCTTGCTGAACTTTCAGCCAATCTGCCCACACCGTGGTTTTGGTGAAGCAATACACCATGATGTTGATAGAGGAATCCGCGAACTCGTTCATGTACACCAGCAGTGTCTGGGTGGTATCAATATCCGGATTATTTTGCAGCATGGTGCGGATGTCATCGACAATCACGCGAACCAACTTGGCGTCTTCATAGCGCAGGCCAATCTCGGTTTTGATGCGGCGGTTAGTCATCCGCCCCGGGTTTTCCACGCTGATGGACGAAAATACCGAGTTAGGCACATACAGCGGACGATGGTCGAAGGTATTAATCTTGGTTAGACGCCAACCAATCTCGGCCACGGTGCCTTCAATATTACGGTCTGGTGAGCGGATCCAATCTCCCACATTAAACGGGCGATCGAAATACAGCATGATGCCAGAGAAAAAATTGCTGATGATGTCTTTACCGGCCAAACCGATGGCGATACCGCCGACACCACCGAAGGTCATCAAACCAGAAACGCTCAGGCCAAAGTGTTGACCGGCCATCAGAATCAGGATCAGTACAGTCACGGATTTCAACAGGCGTGAAATGGCCTTGGAGGTCGTGATGTCATTGCCTTTGGCGATCAGTGAGGCCTCGATTTGGCTAATCAGGGCAAACACATACTTAATGGTGATAGCCGAGAGCAAGATAACATTCGTTGTGCTGATCCAACCGGTGTAGAGCTCGGTAAAGTGATGCAGCAGTAAGTAAATGATCTCGGTAACCGTGAGCGCGATGATGCCCCATAGCACGATAGAAGAGATGCAGGTGATCACTGCGGTGACCGTTTTGCGTCGATGACGGCCACTGTGCTTACGCTTGAGGAAAAAGAACCATAAGGCCAGTGCGGCCAGTGAGATGACCGCCAACGTGGCAAGGTCAATCATGAATTTGGAGTGAAACAGGGAATAAACCGAACTCATATCTGTCTAGTAGTCTTAAATTTGTGAATGTTATTTACTGGTATCTGATATGTCACTTATCAGGCCGGGATCGGAAAATACCTGCGACTGAAAAGGGTTTATTCTAGCGTCTGGTTTTTAAAATAAAATGGAAGAAAGGATAAGATTTGTAAAGTGCGAAAAAGTCTGCGGCAGTAGAGTACTGCAAAGATCAAAAAAACAACATGCTGCTATCAAATAGATTACTACGTTCATTCTTATATGGCCTTAGCGGATACCGTTCAGAGGCGAGCAGTATAGCGGAGTGCCGTGAATGCAGGCTTTTTGAGAGATACAAATCCGGTAAACAAGTACGTCAAAATATGACTTCATTGTCTAATTATGAGCCGCATGATTATTTCCTGTGAGGTAAGTGAGTTAGCATACTGATAATCAAGGGGGATTTATAAAATCTGCATATTTGTTTTGCCCGTTATTATCAATGCTGTGATGATGAATATTGTGTTTTAGAATGAATTTATCGCTATTCAATTGGCATGATTAATTAATCATAATCGGCATAGTATTTTAATTTTGCGATGGAATACATGTATTCGCGTAACCCCTTGGTATCAGTCTGGTGTAAGAAATTCGTTGATATCGTGTAAGCACAAGAGGGGCTGTGCATAATGCTGAAGAAAACAGCCTGCGTTTCTTCCATGTTGTCTTATCGAGTATGTGCTTTGTGTGCTGCTTTACTCCGATAAGTTGCTTACGCAAGGCTGTATGTGATGAACCTGTGAGGGCTGCAAGCCTAATTGGCCATTGGCGCAGGTTGATCTGGGGTTACCGATGACTCATCGCTGCTGGAGGAGTCGGAATAATCAGATTCGGCGCCACTGCTGTCATTACAGCGTTCGGAGCCACTCCATGGAGTGTCATTGTCATCGGTATTGCGTACATTAGAGCAAGGCTCAGTGCTGTTGTCTTGTGTCTGTTCTGGTTCGGCGGCAAGTAAGTTACCAGAGAGCCCAAGCAGTAATGCTAGGCTGAGAGCTGCATATTTCATCATTAATTCTCCAGTAAAAACGACTAAAGGTGTACCGCAGTGCTCCGTCTCTTTTGGGTAGAGAAAAAAGTGACTCAGCAAGAGGCGTGAACTCACGGAGCGGCATAGATCAGTATAGATAGGATGTAGCGTTTTATCCCAAAACATAATGGAACGTTGTGTTTTAATGCTGATATAAAGAGAGTGATAGCGCCTGTAACCTTACTTTAGTCGGCATTCGAAGTAAGCCTGCCATTGAGCGAGTTGTGTAATGCGTTGCCAGTTAGTCAGTAATTGGTCGGTAAGTGATCGGTAATCGTAGGCAGTGGACGATAGAAGTGTGCCATACGCTCAGTACTACAGACATCTAGCGAGACATATCCCGAGATAGCGGGACATCGAACGATACAATAATTGCTATTGATAATCATTATCATTTGGTGTGTAATGCAGATCTCATGCAAGGGAGATCGGCTCATGACTACATTACCAGTTGCAGTACCCGCACCACGGCGGGCTAGAAAAATCAAACTCGCTCTGATGGGGCCTGCTTTTATTACCGCGATTGGCTATATCGATCCGGGTAACTTCGCCACCAACATTCAAGCCGGCTCTACATTTGGCTACCAGTTGCTGTGGGTGGTGGTATGGGCCAATGCCATGGCGATGCTGATTCAGCTGCTTTCCGCCAAGCTGGGTATTGCAACGGGTCAGAACTTAGCCGAGCACATTCGAGCTAGTTACCCGCGTCCGCTGGTGTGGTTTTACTGGATTCAAGCCGAGCTGATTGCCATTGCCACTGATTTAGCTGAATTCATCGGTGCCTCAATCGGTTTCAAGTTGTTATTTGGTGTATCGCTGTTTGATGGCGCAATTTTGACCGGTCTTGCCACCGTATTGATTCTGGCTTTGCAACAACATGGGCAAAAGCCGCTGGAAATCGTCATCGGACTGTTTTTAATGTTTGTGGCGGGGGCTTATGTCTGTGAATTGATCTTCTCCCGCCCAGATATCGCCGAGTTGGGCTGGCATATGGTGAAACCACAATTGCCGGATCAAAACGCACTGATTTTGTCTGCCGGTGTGTTGGGGGCGACTATCATGCCGCACGTGGTATACCTGCACTCAGCGTTGACCCAGCGGGGCAGTCGTGAAGATCGCAAAGAGCGTTATGCGGCGACTAAAATGGACGTTGCGGTTGCGATGACCATCGCCGGTTTTGTGAACATCGCCATGATGGCGGTAGCGGCTGCGACTTTCTACTCTGCTGGTCACACCGGTATTACGGAGTTGGAGCAAGCGTACCAGACTTTGCATCCATTGCTGGGTGAAGCGGCGGCAGTGATCTTCGGGTTAAGTTTGGTTGCGGCGGGTTTGTCATCCACCGTGGTGGGGACTTTAGCTGGACAAGTGGTGATGCAGGGCTTTGTGAACTTTAGCATTCCACTGTGGGTACGCCGCGCGGTGACTATGCTGCCATCTTTTATCGTGATTTGGTGTGGGATGAACGCCACTCACGTGTTGGTGATGAGTCAGGTATTCCTAAGCTTTGGTATCGCACTGGCCTTGATTCCATTGCTGCGCTTTACCGGCGATCGCCAATTGATGGGGGATTTAACTAACAAGCCCCTGACACAAGCCGCTGGTCGTCTGATTGCGGTAGTGGTGATTACCATCAACTTGTATCTGCTGGTGACCACGTTTACCGGATTTAGCGGCTTTTAATGCCCAAATGATGCACGGATAACGTACAGGTAACGTACAAAGCGCCACTCCTAACGCGTTAAGTTCCATCCAAAGCCGCACAGCATGAGGTGCGGCTTTTTCATTTTTGGCTATTGATTTGAGAAAGCGCAGTAATCGCCCCGAAGTAATCGTCTTAGTAGTAATCGCCTGAATTGCTGTATAAAACAGCACTTGCCCTAAGAGAGTGTGATTACCAAAACAATATTCCACATTCTCGTTGTCAGTTCGGGGACGCTTTATTTACAATGCCAACAGACGTTATTTTATTGTGGTTATGTCGTAACGCACACTCAACGCAGTGGACATTGCCGCCAAAAACTCCGAAGCCGCTTTTGCCTACGTTCTGCAGCAGCTTGACTCATTCAGGCACACAGAATAGGGCATGACGGCCGTAGCATAGATGATGCTACCGGGTTCGGTGAGAAATTACCGGGCCTCCCGACATTGGAAAGGTGTTTTCAGGTGCAGCAACTCAAAGACACGTTTGACCGCGGGTTCTATTACCTGCGTTTGTCGATCACAGATGTCTGCAACTTTCGTTGCAGCTATTGCCTGCCGGACGGTTATCGGCCGCAGGCGAATACCTCATTTCTGCGCGCCGATGAAGCTCGCCGGATTGCTCAGGCATTTATTGCGCTGGGCACAGACAAGATCCGTCTGACCGGTGGTGAGCCGACATTGCGTCGCGACTTTATTTCTATCGCCTCTTCGATTAGCGAATTGCCGGGTTTACGTGCCTTGGCTGTGACCACTAATGGCTATCGTATGGCCCGTGATGTCCCGCTGTGGAAAGAGGCTGGCATTACATCGGTGAATGTCAGTCTAGACAGTCTCGACCCGCGCCAGTTTCATCAAATCACCGGTGAAAATCGCTTTAGCCAAGTGATGGCGGGCATTGATGCCGCTTTCGAAGTCGGTTATCCGCAAGTGAAAGTGAACACCGTGCTGATGAAAGGCTTAAATGATCATCAGCTGGATCAGTTTCTGGCGTGGATCCGTCATCGTCCGTTGCAGTTGCGTTTTATCGAACTGATGCAAACCGGCGAGATGACCTCGCTGTTTCGTGACCATCATATTTCTGGCGCGGTGATCCGCGACAAGCTGCTACTCAATGGCTGGCAGCTTAAACCGCGCAGCTACAATGCCGGTCCGGCGCAAGTCTTTACGCATCCCGATTATCAGGGCGAAGTTGGCCTGATCATGCCGTATGAGAAGGATTTTTGTGCTAGCTGTAACCGGTTACGGGTTTCGGCGACCGGAAAACTGCATTTGTGCCTGTTTGGTGATGATGGCATCCCGCTGCGTGATTTGCTGGAGGATGACAGCCAATTACCTTTACTGCGCCAACGCGTGCAAGATGCTCTACTGCATAAAAAGCAGAGCCATTTCTTGCATGAGGGCAATAGCGGTCAGACACCACATTTGGCGTCGATCGGCGGGTAAGTCGTGCATGTCATTGCCGCTGTCGGTAGTCAGTCAGGCTGGCTCTGAATCAAGCTTTAAAAAACGCGATAAAACCCGATTTAAAACCAAGTAGATACAAAACGCAGTGAATAAAGCGTACTGAATAAAAACGTACTGCAAAAGTCATGATCTGGCAGGCAAGGCTGCCTTATCACACAACATCGCATTCATCATGAAGGAGTTACCCATGGGACACGCCCACGCTGAATTTATGCCAGCCAGCATTGCTGTACTGACTGTGTCAGATACCCGCACCGAAGAGAACGATACCTCCGGCCAATATCTGGTTGAGGCGGCACTGGCCGCAGGACACCGTCTGGCAGATAAGCGCATCGTGAAAGATGACGTGTACCAACTGCGTGCCGTGGTTTCACAGTGGATTGCCGACCCAAGCGTGCAGGCCATTCTTGTCACCGGCGGTACCGGCTTTACTTCCCGCGATTCTACCCCAGAAGCGCTGCGTCCACTGTTTGATAAAGAAGTGGAAGGCTTTGGTGAGTTGTTTCGTCAGATTTCTTATCAGGAAATTGGCACCTCCACGATCCAATCGCGTGCACTGGCCGGTTTTGCGAACCACACCGCCATTTTCGTGATGCCGGGCTCTACGGGCGCTTGCCGTACTGCGTGGGAAAAGATCATTGCTGATCAGCTGGATGCGCGTCATCGCCCATGTAACTTCATGCCGCATCTGCAGCAGTAATTTCGCCAACACGTAAAAGGACAGGAGCATGACTCAATTAACTCACCTGAACGAACGGGGCGAAGCCAATATGGTGGACGTTTCCGGTAAAGCGGAAACCGTGCGTGAAGCCAGAGCGCAAGCCTGCGTTGAAATGCGCGCAGAAACGTTGGCCATGATCGTGGAAGGGCGGCATCCGAAAGGGGATGTGTTTGCCACCGCGCGTATTGCCGGCATCATAGCCGCCAAACGTACGTGGGAGCTGATCCCGTTGTGCCATCCACTGCTGTTATCCAAAGTGGAAGTGCAGCTGGAAGCCCAACCGGAGCGTAATCGGGTGAGAATTGAGAGTGTGTGTCGTCTGACCGGCAAAACTGGCGTAGAGATGGAAGCGTTGACCGCCGCCTCGGTGGCCGCGCTGACCATCTATGACATGTGTAAAGCCGTACAAAAGGACATGCAGATCACCGATGTGCGTCTGCTGTCTAAAACCGGCGGTAAGTCCGGGACATTCACCGCGGAGGCATCATGATTCGGGTGTTATTTTTTTCGCAGGTGCGCGAGTTGACTGACACCGGTGAAATTGAGGTGGCTGAAACCTATGCCACGGCTGAATTATTGCGTGCGGCTTTGGCGGCGCGGAGTGAGCGCTGGGCATTGGCGCTCGATAAAGAAAATCTGCTGGTGGCTGTTAACCAGACGCTGACGTCATTGTCTCACCCGCTGCAAGACGGGGATGAAGTGGCCTTTTTCCCACCGGTTACTGGAGGTTAAGCAGATGCAGGTACAGGAAACCCGAATTCGGGTCAGTGAAGACGATTTTGATATTGCCGCTGAATACAGGTGGCTAAATCAGGACGACAGCTGTGGCGCGGTGGTGACCTTTACCGGCAAAGTGCGCAACCACAGTCAGCAAGGCAGCGTGAACGGCCTGCACTTGGAGCATTATCCGGCGATGACCGATAAAGCCTTGCACGACATTATCAGCGAAGCGCGTGCGCGCTGGCCGCTAGGCCGTGTCAGCCTGATTCATCGCGTGGGTGAGCTCGGCAGCGGTGAGCAGATTGTGTATGTCGGGGTCAGCAGTGGCCACCGCTTGGCGGCATTCGCGGCAGCAGAATTCATTATGGATTATCTCAAGGTGCGGGCACCGTTTTGGAAAAAAGAGCAGATGCCAGACGGCGCGCGCTGGGTGGAAGCCAAAACCAGTGATCAGGAGGCAGCACGCAGATGGCAAAGCGAATAAGCTCACCGGTGATCTACAACAGGCTACACAAGGGGCGCGTAGCGGCCAGCACATTGGCTGTGGTGGCGCTACTTAGCCTGTCACCGGCGAATGCAGCCACGTTGAAAGTGGCGGTTGCGGCGAACTTTAAGCCCACATTAGAACAGTTGGCGACCCAATTTCAGCAGCAAACGGGCGATCAGGTTGCCATCTCGTCAGCCTCCAGCGGTGTGTTGTATCAGCAGATTGTGAACGGTGCGCCGTTTGATCTGTTCTTGTCGGCGGACAGTGAACGCCCAGAGCGTTTAGAAAAGGAAGGGCGGATAGTTCCTAACTCGCGCTTTACTTATGCTCGTGGCCAATTGGCGCTATGGAATACCGGCACACCAGTGGGTACCGATCCTAAGCAGTGGCAGGGGAAATTAGCCATCGCGAATCCACGAACGGCGCCTTACGGTGCGGCTGCGCAATACTGGTTAGAGCAGAATGGGGCGTGGAATATTGCCGGCCTGACGCTGGTCACCGGAGCCAATATTGCCCAGACGTATCAATTTGTGCAAACCGGCAATGCGCCCATGGGGCTGGTGGCTTATCCGAATGTGAAAATGGCGCACCCGCAAGGGCAAGTTTGGTTGCTGCCCGCCGATGCCTATCCGGCCATTGAACAGCAGGCGGTGATTCTGGCGTCAAGCTCACAGCCGAAGGCGGCCAAGGCGTTTGCTGATTTTCTGCGTAGCGATGCCGCCCGTAGCCTGATTGAGTCGCATGGCTATTTGGC
>PPYF01612321.1_pt1 | contig 17748 bp, 14 predicted proteins | sample 1559871 | NCBI WGS metagenome assembly PPYF01 (sample SAMN08240021, study PRJNA423297) | Human gut metagenome, whole genome shotgun sequencing project.
CTGTATTACTGATAATCATTTTATATACTTTATATTTTATTGGAGAGAATATGTTTTCTAAAGGAAAAATAAAGGAAAGTGATTCGACCACGACAATTATTTCAAAAAATACTTCGTTTGTTGGCGATATTAGTTCTGGTGAAAAAATAATAATTCACGGAAAAATTAATGGTAATATAAATACTAACAATGGTGTGGTATTTATTGATAAAGGAGGAGTTGTTAATGGTAGGGTTTTATGTGAAAAAATGATTTTAAATGGTGAATTGTATGGTGAATGCTGTTGCTCCACGTTAGATGTTTATGAAAATGGTTTTTTACAAGGAGAAGTTAGCTATCGATTTCTGGAGATTCGTAATGGCGGATGTATTACAGGGATTGTAAACAAGGTGACTGACGAAGTGCAAAACAATGTATCTGAGTTAGTAAAAGCGAGAGAAAGTTAAAAATATGAAATTCGAGAATGTTATCTTACTCCTTGTTCTTGTCATTATGTTTTATTTTGTAATAACAAATTTAATTGAAGCGAATGATTACTACAAAGAAATACATGTATATTCCGATGTATACAAGTGATTACATTTAATGTAATGATTACGTGTGGATAATATGATGATTATATTTCGATATTTAATTATTATTATTTTAAGCGTATACATGACAGGGTGTACTAATAATAATTTAAAGAAAGAAGATATCCCCGAAGATATGTTCGCAATAATTTATGGTTCGGATAGCATAAAAAAATATGAACACGGACAGATGGAGCTTACAAAAAATATCAACAGTGGATGTATTGAAGCCTTGGTTTTTTTAAGTGAAGAGGACCCCGAGAAATATAGCGATTATATAAATGATTATCATAAAATTGCAGAGGGGTATCGTTTTCTTGATGATAACAGAACATTCATGAATAAAGATTCAATTGAATTATTGGTAAGAGGGTTAAATGTTAAAAAGGATGTCCTCTGCTCAAGAGTAAAATTTGAAAGCTTTCAGCACCTTAAAAACAAATTCCAATAATAGAAAAAACAAATGCCAAGGTAATGCAATTCAGTTATTGCAGAAAATATACTTTATCTATCATCCTCACATTAGATGGGGATGATTAATATATTTCATGAGACTCTTTATGAATACTATAAAAATAAAGCTAAACCTAATTGATTATGATTCAATTGTAAATATTGAACTTCCCTGTCTTCTATCTGAAATAGAGATAGAGTTATTATCTCAATTACTGAAGGGGTATTCTGTAAATGAGATTTCCAAGCGAAGAAACAGAAGTATCAAAACAGTCTCGTGCCAAAAAATGAAATTATATAAAAAACTTAACGTAAAAAGCGATCTGACTTTATGGCGAGATGTTTTTTTAAGATTTAAAGCCTACCTACAACCTAAAAATATCATCTGTGATAATTTTAATAGCTCTGTTTTACCAGTTGTTTCATCTAAAGGGGAGAGTATGGCGCACTACAACATATATTACCAACCGATCTATAACGCAAAAAATGGAAATATTGCTGGATGTGATGTTACTATTGCGTTAAAAAATTCAGATGGTAGTGCTTTTGCATTAGATTCTGACAGAATTAATTATAACCCCAATGATAACAAAGTATCTTATTTGTTTGGACATATCAACAAACTATTCTCACCGATTAAAAATAATCTTCCGCATGGTTTTTTTATTACGATAAACATTAATCCTGAAGATATTCTTACCTGTGATATCGAAAGGGAGTGTTTACATTTTATTAAAGTTTTCGGAACGGAACGGATAAGACTTGTCTTGCAGTTTTCAACTAAAGAAGAACTTTACATAATAAGAAGATACCAGTCTTCTTTAAGACGTATCAGAAATAATAATGTTTATTTATCGCTTAATGATTTCGGTATGGGATATGCTGAGCTTTCACACTTGCAAAACATACCTTTCTCCTATGTAAACCTACATAAAACAATGTTCCATGATATAGAAAGCAATAGTTTAACAGATATAATAGCAACTACAATTATTGATTTATCAAAACAACTGCATATAGATGTTATTGCTGATGGTATAGAAACGAAGAAACAGGCAGGTTATATGATTGAAAGAGGAGTTAAATATTTAAAAGGCATTGCATTATCATCACCGCTACCTGCAGATGCATTTGTACGAAAATTGTTAGCTTCATTAAAACAAGTCTAAAAATCAGAACCACCCATATAGCGGGTGGTTCTGATTTTTTTAATATCACCTGGTAAATATTATACCATTTTCATTTGATATGAATTTTCTTAAAATTGATATCAGCGAAGATTATAATTTTCGAGTGCGCAAAACCTGTCCGATTTGTTAAACAACAAAAAGATTAAGGGTTTATTGGTATGAAATAAGAAAAAAACCTCCTTTGAATTCAAAGGAGGAGAAAAATAAGGCTTACTTCAAGTCACCCCCACTATCAATGGAAGTTTCTTATTTATACCTGTTCTTAATGTTAAATGTGATGTGTAAATTCCTAAATTTAAATCTATTGCCCATTTTGGGGTAAATTTCTTTGCTCAAGGGTAATTGTCATGGCGGTCACCAAACAATAACGTAGCTGGCGAAGTTCCATTGCGATTCTCCGGAGAAGGCTGGGATATTTACATTAAATCAACATGCTGTCAGAAGAAAGTACTGAGTAGAGAATGGCGCGCATAACAAAACAACCGACAGGTTGACTTTTCAGAATAGGGGCAGTTTGGTGATCGTCACCAGTATATGGGGTTTGAGGGCCAATGGAACGAAAACGTACGTTAAGGAGATAATTCGTTGTTTATATTTAAATTTAGAGCTCTCAGTTCCCCTTTTAAAATATCCTCTGGCAACGTGAATGTATAATGGCCCAACATATTGATATGCCCGTGCATCAGGGGAGATAGCCGAGCGATATCTTCATCTATAATTTCTTCGCCATTACGGCGCATCCAGCTCAACGCTTCCTCCATATAGAGCGTGTTCCACAGAACCACTGCATTAGTAACCAGGCCCAGCGCCCCCAGTTGATCTTCCTGCCCTTCACGATAACGCTTTCTGATCTCTCCGCGTTGTCCGTAACAAATCGCACGAGCCACAGCGTGGCGGCCTTCTCCTCGATTAAGCTGCGTCAGGATCCGCCGACGATAATCTTCATCATCAATATAATTGAGGAGATATAGCGTTTTGTTTACACGCCCTACTTCCATAATTGCCTGTGCCAGTCCTGATGGGCGCGAGCTTTTCAGTAAAGAGCGAATGAGTTCTGACGCATGAATTGTACCCAACTTCAGCGAACCAGCGGTTCGCATCATCTCATCCCACTGACTCTCCGCTTTTGACAGATCTGCATATCCTCGGGCCAACTTATCCAGTACTCCGTAGTTTGCCGATTTATTCACCCGCCAGAACACCGCCTCACCTGCATCGGCAAGCCGGGGGGAAAACTGATACCCCAGTAGCCAGAACAGACCGAAAATAATATCGCTGCTACCCGCAGTGTCTGTCATGATTTCAACTGGATTCAGCCCTGTCTGCTGCTCAAGAAGTCCTTCCAGTACAAAAATCGAATCCCGTAATGTACCGGGTACCACAATGCCATGGAACCCAGAGTACTGATCAGATACGAAGTTATACCAGGTGATGCCTCGTCCAGAACCAAAATATTTTCTGTTAGATCCTGAGTTGATGGTCTTCACTGGTGTGACAAAGCGCATGCCGTCAGCTGATGCCACTTCTCCACCTCCCCAACGACCAGCAAGCTCCAGTGTGGACTGAAAATCAACCAGGCGGGCATTGGCGCTGACCAGCGTTTCTGCACGAAGGTAATTCTGTTTCACCCAACTGAGCCGATGGCGGGTCAGTGCTGGTATATTGTGCTTTATCAGCGGTTCCAGTCCGATATTACAGGCTTCAGCCATCAATACCGCACATAAACTGATGTGCAAATCTTGCGCTCGAGCACCAGATTCACTGACATGCGCAAACTCATGTGTAAATCCTGTCTGGGCATCTATCTCAAGTAACAGTTCCGTTAAATCTACCGGTGGGAGTAGCTGTTTGATCCGATTATTTAGACGAAGCAATGATGGTGGCTCTTCCTGTTTCTCCAGACAACTGATAGTCAGGGATGGATATTTACCTTCATTACAGATATGAACTTCCGCATTCTTTTCAAATCGTGATGCCACGGCTTTCCAGGTCTCATCCAGCTGAATAGCCAGTTGTTGCACACCTTTACGTCCATCGACAGGATGTCCCAGTGCCCGACAGACAGGAATACGCTGAGTCTGCCACTCTTCACCTTGCAACAACTTCTCGCGAGGATCTCCCCAGCGATCACTGTTTTCAAGCCAGATGTCCCGGCGGCGCAGTGCATCCTGAAGGCGTTCCAGCAAACATAGTGAATAACCTGCACGCTGTATCCGTCCCTCCGCATCGTATACGAGGCGTTTCCAGGGACCGGTGATAATATGTTCAGGCGCATCATCAAGGATGCGCTTTTTCGAACCATTCAGTTCTGCCAGATAATGAATCGCAGCCAGTACATGTTCACCTGCCGGTGCCGCACGGAAATGCAGGTCCCGCAACACCGCCGGAAGAAAACGTTTAACCCGACCGTACTGCTCAACCATTTCGTCATGGAAATTATTGTTCTGTGGACGAGCAAGTTCATTAACCTTGCTTACAGATTCTGCCAGTCTGTTTTTGGGTACGCACTTGAAGATAACCTGCCTGAGATCTGGGACATCTGTATTATCATCCAGCAACAATGCACATGCCCGCGCCAGTAACAATGCGGCCTGATCAAGATCTTTCAGTGTCCTGAGTCTTTTTTTTTGCCCGGTTTTCTTTGCTTCGCGGATAATGTCCAGAATTAGCATATCAAGCACATCAACGGCATCGTCTAATGCCGTTATTTCCTGTGCTTTAACGAATGCAGTAAGTACAGCAAGCTTTCTCTGCTGTGGCATTCGAGCGATATATTTTACCGACGCCATGCCAGCATAACGAGCCAGATTACGCAGTTGAATGGCAGGCAGACCGGAAAAGTTCAGTCGGGAAAACTCAAGACTTCGTAATCGGATATATCGTTCCAGCGCTTCATTAAACGCAGGTCCACTGACTGTAACAGGGCCTTTTTTCAACTGTTCCAGTGCTGATACACGCTGACCTTCCGGAATGACCAGAAGCTCCATCACTTGAGCTGCCTGCCATTTGTTCGGCAGTGCGGCCAGCTTTTTCCACAGCCGCTGATTTGCCCTTTCACGAATTTCACTGATGAGACGTACTAGTGTGGTTGCTCCGGGCAGTAATACCTTATTTTGAAGCAACCATGCAGTGGCAAAATCAAACATCAGACCCGGTCGCTCATTACTGAGCCACGCCCGGGTATATAGCAGACGCTTCAGGCGGAAAGACCATGGAAAATCACCAAATTCATGATAGCCGTAATATTCCTTAATTAATGCAGTATGTTCTCTAAGGGTAGTGTCCCGTTCAGCATAGCGGGAGAGAACTTCTGGACGGTGGATATTAAGCTGTACCGCGACAAAATGTTGAACACCAGGCAGAACCTGAGTTAAATCCGTCAGAAATGTTCCCAGAAAACGGGCTGTGGTGAGCTGAAGCGCAATGCCCAGCCTATTATGTTTGCCCCGTCGTTGGTTAATGAAGGCCAGATCCCGTTCATCAAGATGAAAATAGCGCGCCAGTTGCACGTCATTAGGTTCTGCAGCATAACAACCGTAATTCTGTTTTTGGTCAGAGGTTAGAAAGTCGACAGGCATATCAGGCTCCCTACCTGACAGTTATTCATTAACAATTTTGCAACCGTCCGAAATATTATAAATTATCGCACACATAAAAACAGTGCTGTTAATGTGTCTATTAAATCGATTTTTTGTTATAACAGACACTGCTTGTCCGATATTTGATTTAGGATACATTTTTATGCGACTTTTTGGTTACGCACGGGTATCAACCAGCCAGCAATCTCTCGATATTCAGGTTCGGGCACTCAAAGACGCAGGCGTGAAAGCAAATCGCATCTTTACTGACAAGGCATCGGGCAGTTCAAGCGATCGGAAAGGGCTGGACTTGCTGAGGATGAAGGTGGAGGAAGGTGACGTCATCTTGGTGAAGAAACTTGACCGCCTTGGGCGCGATACTGCTGACATGATCCAGTTAATAAAAGAGTTTGACGCCCAAGGTGTATCCATTCGGTTTATTGATGACGGAATCAGTACCGATGGGGAGATGGGTAAAATGGTTGTCACTATTCTATCTGCAGTGGCCCAGGCAGAACGACAGAGAATACTAGAGCGTACCAATGAAGGTCGCCAAGAGGCAATGGCAAAAGGAGTTGTTTTTGGTAGAAAAAGAAAAATAGATAGAGATGCAGTATTAAATATGTGGCAACAGGGGTTAGGTGCCTCACATATATCAAAAACAATGAATATTGCTCGTTCAACAGTATATAAAGTAATAAATGAAAGCAACTAACATAAAAGGTTGAATATGGAATTGAATATTACTTCAAAGTCTAATCCGTTTGGTGATACGACAGCAGAAAATGATAAAAAGATGTTGAGTAATGCTTTCATTGAAACTGCTGACTTTAGGACTCTAATTGAAACTGATGACAGGACCATTGTTGTTGGTAGACGAGGGACAGGTAAAAGTGCTTTATTTATTCAGCTAAATGAGCATTGGAAGAAAGACAAAAAAATATTAATCCTGAGTTTCTCACCAGACGATTCTCAAATTATTGGTTTCAGATCAATGTTGAAACCATTTACAGGATCATTTAATTTAGCAAGGGCAGCAACAAGACTATTATGGCGATACGCTATGCTAATGGAGATAGCATCATATATATCATCTCATTACAAATTGTCATCTCAAATATCATCAGAAACATTGTTGAATGAACATTTGAAAAAATGGAATTCTGCACAAGGTGACATTTTAAGAAAGTGTAGGCTTGTCGCAAAGGAGTATTTAGATGAAAATAACCCAGAAGAATCAATTGGTGATCTTCAATTCAATTTGAATATCTCAGAAATAGAAAATAATATAGTATCACTTCTTGAACGCTCAGACAGGAAAGTTGTCATATTAATGGATAAGCTAGATGAGGCGTATGAACCGGATAATATAGGAATTGGAATCATTGCAGGTCTAGCATATGCATCTATTGAATTAAATCAAAAAGCAAAATGCATTCGTCCAATAATTTTTTTAAGGGATAATATATTTAGGTCGCTATCAAAGGAAGATCCTGATTACTCGAGAAATATAGAGGGTCAAGTCATAAGGTTGCATTGGGACTGGGCACAACTCCTAATGCTGTCAGCTAAAAGAATGAAAGTAGCATTTAAGCTAGATATTGAGAAAGATCAACGAGTTTGGGATAGATGCACAGCGGATGATCTTAAAGGGAGGAATGGTTTTAAGCGATGTTTGCAATTTACCCTTTACCGGCCCAGGGATTTACTATCATTGTTGAATGAAGCTTTTTTTTCCGCATTCAGAGAGAATAGAGAAACTATCATAAACACTGACCTAGAATATGCAGCCAAGTCAATTTCCATGGCCAGACTTGAAGATCTCTGGAAAGAGTATCAGAAGATCTTTCCTTCAATACAGGTTATAACTAGTGCATTTCGTAGCATTGAACCTGAATTAACAGTTTATACGTGCTTAAAAAAAATAGAAGCATCTTTCGAATTAATCGAAGAAAATGGAGATCCTAAAATAACGTCTGAAATACAGTTGTTAAAGGCAAGTGGAATTCTCCAAAGTTTGTATAGTGTAGGATTTGTTGGTATTCGTGATAAAAACACCTCATCCTATTCATTTTGCCATGACGGGCGAACTCCAGATAAAGGTTTTGAAAGTAATGAGAAATTATTAATTCATCCATGTTACTGGCTTGGTTTGAATCTAAATCGTAATGCACTTGCTCCAGAGGAAGCAGAGGAGATAAATGACGAATATGATATTAATATTATTTCAGATAATTCAGCCATTAGAAATAAAACAATAGGTCAAATAACTACTCATCTAGATCAGATACCGATAGGAAATGAAGGTGCCACTGAATTTGAACAATGGTGTTTAGACGCACTAAGAATAGTATTTGCATCCCACCTAACAGACATCAAGTCCCATCCAAATGGTAACGCAGTTCAGAGACGAGATATTATAGGCACCAATGGTGGCAAATCTGATTTTTGGAAACGAGTATTGGAGGACTATAAAACAAGACAAGTTGTTTTTGATGCTAAAAATTTTGAAGAATTAGGTCCATCTGAGTATAGACAATTACAATCATATTTAACAGGTCCGTATGGAAAGCTCGGTTTTATAATTAATAGAGATGAGAGTGAGGTATTGAAATCAGGAAAAGATTTAGATTGGACAAAGGAAATGTATCAATCCCATAATTCATTAATAATAAAGTTACCTGCGAAATATATATCTAAACTGCTGCAGAAATTAAGAAATCCTGAAAAACATGACGCTATAGATAGACAGATGGGGAAACTTTTAACTTTATATGAAACATCATATATGGCTATTAAAAGCACCCAAAAGAAAAGAAGAAAATAAAATCAGCTACAACATACGAAAGGGTCCCTGAAAAGGGACCTTTGTATACTGTATTATAATCAATAAGTTATACCATAAACGTACGTTTTCGTTCCATTGGCCCTCAAACCCCCGATATTAATGGAGCATACTCATGGGAATTGCAACGCCTGCGTGGTCGTGTAGCCGCTTATCTTGGATTTGATGCCATAGAAATGAACGATGAATACGGCACAAGTTACCTCATTGTGAATCCACAAATTAAAGATGAATAAAATGAATTCCCGCATTAGAGGGACCAGATATTCTCCAGTACCTCCTGTCCTGCAAGGCTATACGGTCTGTCAGCAATGAAAATTGCTGTACGCGGTTGAAGAATTTACCCGCAGCCGGGCCGTGAGGGCCGCTTACGAACGTGTATGACAGAGTTACATTTATACAATGTCCTGCAGGGAACGGACATCGGCATTTTGCGGCACTGCGCTGACCGGAAGTTGCCCTAAAATGTAAACCGCGGCCCGGTCCGGTAACGGTCATCTGCAGCCAGCATTCTTTCAGCCAGAGAAAAATCGTTTTCACCGCAGAACACGTACTGTTCCGCATACTCCACCTGCAGCGCGTTATAATGCATCACATTTTCTGCAGAAAGTGGCATAAGAAGATAGTCCGTATGCCTGTTGACATGCTCGAGCATTTCAAACGGGCGCATGTGACGCGGGATTAGATCCGGCGCTCTGGCAATAAGATGAAGGAGATGCTGCTTTTCACGAACTTTCTGTTCACGGATGGAAGGGCAATACATGGCCAGCATCAGCGTCGATGACAGGGGCAGATAGATTTGTATGCCGGGCACGGCTAGGCCGATATTACCGTACACACCGAAGTCATTGCGGTTCTCCAGTACCACCGGATTGTCTGACACATAGAACGGATGTTCTGGCCTGGTTTCCAGGAGGTACCAGTCCTTACTTAGCAGGTGTTTAATATGCGACACCTGCTGGACAAGCTGCCGCAGAAAAATGTCTCTGGTATCGCCCCCGGGCGATAAACCCAGAGTTTCTCCTGCCTGCTCCTCAGTCACGCCCATTGCCGCCAGCTTATCAGTCAGCACCGAAATCATGCCTGAGATACGTTCCAGCTCACCGAAGGTACGTGCGCGCTGCACGGCAACAAACACGGCCAGCTTGTAGCGGTCATCTTCAGTCAGCCGGCGAATGTCCTTATGCTCCAGTAGGCCGGCAATGACCGGTGCCGCGTCATGTTCGTAAATCCCCAACAACGGTTCAAGACTGAATCGTTGAGGGTGATTATCGAAGTTGTAGAACGTATTCCGGACGGTGGCGTCATCCGGCGTGGTGGCATAAGCACGCCCGGCAGCCTTATCAAAGGCGTGTAAACGCTGGCGTTTTCCCTTTACCGGCTTGCTGAAGTGCTTCAGTAAAAAACGGGGGACTGTGTGCTGCCTGACAACGTCGGTCCGCAGGTTTAATGGTTCGGTCATGGAAATTATCATCCTTGATGGACTGGTACTGTAGATTCACCGTGGACCAGCGAATCTATTATGTGGTGAGCAGAACATTAACACATCAATGTAACGCCGTAATCATTGAGTCTTTGCCGGGGACGCTTGACATCTCCGAAAGAATTATATCGTGAGTCTTAAGGGGAATCTCTTGCTTCCGGTTATACATTTAACCGGATCTAGCTATAAGACTGTTACATCTATTGGGATTAGGTCAGGACAGATAGCCTGAAAGCTTTTATAGTGAGGGACTTCAGAAATACCCTAGAAAAGGAACTGTTATGGTAGGTTCGCGCTGGTATAAATTTGATTTTCATAACCATACTCCGGCTTCGCATGATTACAAAATTCCTGACATCAGCCCCAGAGAGTGGCTTCTGGCTTATATGAAACAGCATGTCGATTGTGTTGTAATCAGCGATCATAACAGCGGAGCCTGGGTCGACGTGTTGAAGGGTGAGCTGGAGAATATGTCCCGGGACGCCAGCACCGGCGACCTGCCGGAATTTCGGCCACTGACACTCTTTCCGGGGGTTGAACTGACAGCGACCGGTAACGTACATATTCTGGCTGTGCTGCACACGCACAGTACAAGTGCCGATGTGGAAAGGCTTCTGGCCCAGTGCAATAATAATAGCCCCATTCCGAGTGAAGTCCCTAACCATCAGCTCGTTCTTCAACTGGGCCCCGCCGGCATCATCAGTAATATCCGCCGTAATCCGAAGGCTGTTTGTATTCTTGCGCACATTGATGCAGCCAAAGGTGTCTTAAGTCTGACTAATCAGGCAGAGCTCACCGCAGCCTTTCAGGAAAGTCCCCATGCCGTTGAGATTCGACACCGGGTGGAGGATATCACCGACGGAACCCGCCGGCGGCTGATTGATAATTTACCGTGGCTACGGGGCTCTGATGCGCACCATCCTGAACAAGCCGGCGTGCGAACCTGCTGGCTGAAAATGTCATCCCCTGATTTTGACGGACTCAGGCATGCACTGCTCGATCCGGAAAACTGTGTGCTGTTTGATCAGCTCCCTCCGGAGGAACCTGCGTCATATTTGCGCAGCCTGAAATTCAGAACCCGCCACTGCCATCCTGTGGGTCAGGATTCGGCCTCGGTGGAATTCAGCCCGTTCTATAACGCTGTAATCGGCTCAAGAGGCAGCGGGAAGTCCACGCTCATTGAAAGCATTCGTCTTGCAATGCGCAAAACAGAAGGTCTCACTGCGACCCAGGGGAGTAAGCTGGACCAGTTCATTCGGACGGGGATGGAAGCGGATTCCTTCATCGAATGTATTTTCCACAAAGAAGGCACAGATTTCCGGCTCAGTTGGCGACCAGACAGTAAGCATGAATTACATATCTTCAGTGACGGAGAATGGATGCCTGACAGTCACTGGTCGGCTGACCGTTTTCCACTCTCGATTTACAGCCAGAAAATGCTCTATGAGCTGGCTTCGGATACTGGTGCATTCCTGCGCGTCTGTGATGAGAGCCCGGTGGTTAACAAACGGGCCTGGAAAGAGCGCTGGGATCAGCTGGAAAGGGAATATCTGAATGAACAAATCACGTTGCGGGGCCTGCGTGCCAGACAGGGAAGTGCGGATTCGCTGCGGGGGGAATTATCGGATGCTGAACGTGCCGTCAGTCAGCTGCAGTCAAGCGCCTATTATCCGGTTTGCAGACAGCTGGCCCTCGCCAGAAACGAGCTGTCCGCAGCAACCTTACCCCTGGAGCACTTTGAGCGGCGTATTGCAGCCATTCAGGCTCTGGCAGAAGAACCGCTGCAGAGATCCGATATCCCGCCGGAACCTTCCGGTCTGCTGATGGCATTTATGGCGCGCCTGTCATCTGTGCAACAGCAGTATGACCAGCGGCTCAATACTCTCCTGGCAGAATATGCTGCAGAGCTCGCGGGTATCAGGAGAGAGCAATCTTTTATTGCCCTCCGAACAGCAGTGAGTGACCAGGAAACAAATGTAGAAAGTGAAGCTGTTTCCCTGCGGGCCAGAGGGCTTAATCCCGATGTTCTCAACGAACTGATGGCACGCTGTGAGTCACTGAAAAATGAGCTGAGAAATTACGACGGTCTTGATGGGGCGATCTCTGCCTCTGTTGCACGGTCTGAGCAGTTGCTGGCTGAAATGCGTGCCCACAGAATGGCATTGACAGATAACCGGAAGGCGTTTCTCTCCTCCCTGTCGCTCAGCGCTCTGGAAATCAAAATTCTTCCCCTCTGCGCCCCTTATGAAGATGTTATATCTGGTTACCAGACGGTTACCGGCATCAGTAATTTTGCCGAACGTATCTACGATAACAGTGACGGGAGCGGATTACTGAGCGACTTTATCAGTGAACGTCCGTTCAGCCCGTTGCCTGCCGCAACAGAGAAAAAATACAGGGCGCTGGACGAGCTGAAAGCGCTGCATCACAGCATCCGGCTGGATAATTCAGAGGCTGGGGCGGGGCTTCATGGTTCTTTCCGGAATCGTCTCAGGAGTATGAATGACCAGCAGCTGGATGCCCTGCAATGCTGGTATCCTGATGACGGCATCCACATACGTTACCAGACCCCCGGGGGGCAGATGGAAGACATTGCCTTTGCTTCTCCGGGGCAAAAGGGAGCGAGTATGCTGCAGTTCCTCTTATCCTATGGCACCGATCCTCTACTACTGGATCAACCGGAGGATGACCTGGACTGCCTGATGCTGAGCATGAGCGTGATCCCTGCCATCATGTCGAACAAGAAACGCCGGCAGCTGATTATCGTGTCGCACTCTGCCCCTATAGTGGTTAACGGCGATGCAGAATATGTTATCAGTATGCAGCACGATCGCAGAGGCCTGTATCCAGGACTCTGCGGTGCACTGCAGGAAGCTCCGATGAAGGCACTGATATGCCGTCAAATGGAGGGGGGAGAAAAAGCGTTTCGTTCGCGCTATGAGCGTATTCTTAGCTGAAGAACGGAACCGTCCTTAAGGCGGCCACGACCGGAGAGTGGGCCTGGCGGCTGAATGCCTGGATAAAAGACGCAAATGTCAGACTGATGGCCTCTGCGTCTTTGTCAGCGCCAGTGATATAAGACGGTAATGGGGATGCGGACGATTTCCTGGACTCTCAGGAGATGAAACATGTTTACTGAAAAACAAAAAATCCGCGCCATTGAGCTTTTTTGTCGGGATAAAACGGAAAGCCGCTGGCCAGCCAGCTGTTGTTTACTCGTCAGAGGGCGTTTCTCACGCATCGGAACACAGTCTGCAATTCGGTATACAGCGAACCTGCCACCATAAGTATTTTTGGCTATTTGCATTCTAGGGTTAGAATGGATGAATTCCAACCCTAGAATGCAAATAGCCGATTTTACGTCAGCAGTTATCGCTTTTAAGTTGTCGCTCTTGCTGTATCGCATTTAGGTTATCCGATTAAGACCAATTCTCCTGAAAACACCGTATAGCGCGGGAGTGTACCCTATCGCGACAGGCAAGCCTGTTCAAAAAACAGGCTTGCCGTACAATAATTCTCTATATCCAAACTGACCCCTTATAGAGAGCCTGACAGAGGCTGCCATGATATGGGCACATCAAGAATGACAATCCACACTCGTGTTGTTCTATCTGCTCAACCAGCAAGATATCATTGCGATGACTGTCCATCAGTAAGCGTCCCGGTTCCGGGCGGTCTAGTTTTGTGCCACTGATGTTCTCCCCGCAGTGGTTTCTAACCATAGTATCTGTGGTAACTTTCACGTGCTTTTTCAAAAAGTTGGCATAGTACTTTACTGTTTTTTTGAGTCCAACTTTTTAATACATCCAGATGAATATAGAAAGATGTCTCATCACCTGTTGCTATCAGTACTGAAAAATTTCTCAAGGAGATTGAACATGTGAATAATACATGTCTGAATAAAATATTTTCTTCTGAATTTGCTTTATGACAAAACGCTATGACAGAACCTGGTAAAAATGTAATATTTCGCATTGTATGATTCAGATCAGATAATAATAAACTCGAAATCGGATAAATGCCGGAGTTTTCTATATATCCCCTTCCATGCAATTCAAAATCATATGGTATATATTTATCTTTAGTTTCCATATATTCAACAGAGACTATTTTTGAAGGTGGGATGACCCCATTAAAGATATACCAGGTATCTTCTTTTGTGTTACCTTTTCGCATAATTTTACTTATCTGCTCATCGGTCATCCCCCTTGCCCCCTCAACCCCCATTGCACCTACGTACTTAACATAAGCTTTAGGTTGTCCAAGGTCACGCATTAGCTTTTTATATGAGCAAAATCCAGGCTGCTTTTTTATCCATTCAGTATCTATTTTTAACCTTATTAACTTTTTATTATGTGTTCCATTTATAGACGTAGACTCAGATATATTACCGACTCTTCGCATAAATGATTTTTCTGATTCACTTAATTTTTCAGTACCGTTACATAATCCGTGACCATATGGTAATGGAGATGTCGTTAACCATACTTTATTATACAAAATTGTTCCATCATACAACGTTAGATATCCTTCTCTCAGGCCTTCAGATGCAAGTATGGAATGCAACATAGGAATTGCTGTAAAGTGATATAAATCCATAAATAACCCTATTCTGTCTATTTATATTCATTTTATATCATGTTCAGGCCAGACTGGCGAGTCGTGCATAGCCTGTCTACTGAATGCCGCTTCAGCGGCATGTAAGGCGACACGCTGTGGTTACATGTGATACCGGAGTAAAACCGCCGAAGCCCGGCGTAAGCCGGTACGTATTGATAGATTTCACCTTACCCATCCCCAGCCCTGCCAGACCATACCCGCTTTCAGCTATGAGAGAGCTTCTGTGCGCGGTCGGAGTGGTCCCGACGAGGGTTTACCCGAAGTCGGGGCGTATCTCCGCGTTAGCGGGCCGTCAGGGCCGCTTACGAGCGTGTACTGAGAACTTCCAGCCAGAAGACTGGCAGCGATGATGCTGTGTAGTTACAACATTCATAATTAAAAGCGACTCTGTTCCGGCCCTTTGGGCCGGGGCGGGGCCGCTTTTCAGTTATGAGGGGGGGCTTTGTGGTTTCAGTTCTGCGCGGGACCGGGGTTTTTCTGGTGGTTGTATCTGAGTGTTGTAACTAAAGTGGCTCCGGTCGGGGCCCGCCGCTTGCGGTGGGAGGTGCATACCTGTCTGTCCACAGGACAGGCAGTGAATAGGTTTTCTTTTTAAATGAATGTAGTTAAGTAGTTTAAAGGAGATATAAACAGGTGTTTAAAAGATACATTGCACCCTGTAAGGCTGGCGGATGGCGCTTTATGACATGAACGGTTGTAACCTTATGGGGAAGTCCCTTGCAGTTAAATGTGGATAAGCAAAATTCCTCGTCTGTGAGGCGTGTTTTGTATCAAAAACAGGAGGGACCGGATGCACCTGAAGGTGGATGATGAGGTTGTTTTTTGTATGCGGTGCTGTTTTTTTGTTCGCCGACAGGCTTCAGGCGTGCAGATGCCTCCGGTGCGGGCCGGATTATTCAGAGGAGGTCACTTTCAGGGGGAAGCTGTGGCCAGCCGGCTGTAATTACGGTTACGTGACAGAATCATGCGATCTTTCACACGACGCTCCACTTCGCGTTTTACCGCCTCACGATTGGCAGTGAAGCGCCCTTCCGAGATTTCACGCGTCAGCTGCCGTTTCACCAGGGTGACGATATCCTGACGTTCCCTGTTCGCATCACGACGCGCACGGGCACGCTTTATTCCACGGGACTTAAGCTCTGTCTGGTAACTGCGGAAACGCTCACGCACAAAACGCCAGGCTTTCGCTATCAGTTCATCCATACCCAGGGTATCCAGTCCCTGCTTTTTGCGCTGTCTGTTTTCCCATTCAACACGACTGCGGCGCGCAGCAACCACTGCATCCTCAGACACATCAAGGGCGGCAAATAGCGCCGGTGTGAACGTGATATCGGTCGGAATGTAGCACCCGATAAGCGGATCATATTCCGTCTGGTAGGTAATCAGTCCCAGCTCTGCAAGGAACGTCAAGGCTCGGGTGGCCCGGGTGATGGAGAGTTTTCCGGCAGCAGACTCCGTCGCCAGTCCGCACTCAATGGCCAGCGTAGTGATGGAGCACTGGACGCGGTTGGCCAGCGGGTCATAGTGAAAACACAGCCCCTGCAGCAGCGCATCAATAGCCCGGCGACGCAGTACCGGTGGCATGCGCCGACGCAGTCCCTTCGAACGAGCATGTGCCACATGAATGGCGAAATCAAAACGGGAGGTGAAGCCCACCGCCTTTTCCATCAGTTTTTCGCAGAACTTCAGCGTTCCGGCACCTTCACGGGGTGTGAACACCGGATTCGGGTTTTTAACCTGTGAATAGTATTTTTGAAGGAGATCAGCCATGTCCCCCTCCAACACTATTCCCCCTCCTACGGGCGGCAACTAGCTCGTCTGGGCCGACACGTAAAGTTTCGAACATATCTGGTCTGAACCAGATGGTTCCTCCATCAAAAGCGATGAGATGAAGATCATTATCAAGAGTTTTGAGGGCTCTCCAAACACGAGTGTATGAACCTCCACTACAAACTGAAAGCTCTTTAACAGATAAGTTAACTTTGTTCGTATCAGGGATGTAGTGTGCGCACATTACTTGTACGAGGGAAACATAAAAACTAACCATCGACGCGCTGATTTTATTTTTACGTTTGCCATGCGCTATTACAAGCAAACCTCTGATGAAGATCAGATGCTTGAAGGAGTCAAAATGAGCCCTTTTCTGGAGAAGGCTGCAAAACGGGTGAGGATACTTGCTGGAATCAATGTGAAGATCTGATTCAATCCCACCCGCTATTACTGAATGTGTTTCATGATTAGCCACACCATCCTGCACTTACAATGCACAGAAGGAGTGAGCACAGAAAGAAGTCTTGAACTTTTCCGGGCATATAACTATACTCCCCGCATAGCTGAATTGTTGGCTATACGGTTTAAGTGGATCCCGGTAATCTTCTCCTCGTCGCCAAACTAGATGAAGATTATCGGGGTTTTTGCTTTTCTGGCTCCTGTAAATCCACATCAGAACCAGTTCCCTGCCACCTTATGGCGTGGCCAGCCACAAAATTCCTTAAACGATCAGCAATCTATCACTCACGCCTGAGATAAGCAAGAATGTGAATATTTACAAAGTCGCTCTGCGTTTCAGCTCTGATTCAATCAGTTTTTCAAGCATCTGCGCCTGGGTAATACCTTCCTCATCTGCCAGTTCACTCAGCCTGTCTTTTAACCGGGCCTGGATAACCGCATGAAAAGCCTTATGAGTGTTGCTTCTGCGAGCTAGAGAAGCCCTTTGCCTCTCTCTGGCCGGAACAGGGTTACCTTTCCGGTATGCACGCTTGTTACCTGATGAGGAAGTCACTGCATTTTCTGTCTGCGACATCTCGCCCCCTCAATATTTAAACAGGGATCGTTTCGCAGAGGATACTACAGTTTTTTGAAATCAGCGACTTGAGAATTGTGACAATGATCTGTGTTGGCGCACAAATCATGTCTGATTACGACCGTTTAATGTGATTTTGATAATGAAATGACTGAAAAGCAGGAAATGCCTGAACCTGGGTGCCGGCCCCGGGCGGGACCGGCT
>PPYF01242246.1_pt1 | contig 17745 bp, 10 predicted proteins | sample 1559871 | NCBI WGS metagenome assembly PPYF01 (sample SAMN08240021, study PRJNA423297) | Human gut metagenome, whole genome shotgun sequencing project.
AACCAACATCGGGTGCAAGTTGCATTTATAAATGCAATATGATAAAATTTTATAGGCAGATTGCATTAAATGATAGAATCTTAACTTCCAGTAGAAGTTGACACTCAATCGAAAAATAAATGCTCAAAACGGGCAGGAAATCAAGAAATTTCTTGATTTCCTGCCCATTTCTTGTTATAATAATTGAGTAGGTATACATACTCAATATTTGAGTGAGAAACGATTATGTATTATGATTTTTTGGTTAAAATTCCTGCGAAAAAAGGAAAGATTTTTGAGCGTACCATAAAGGGTGTAACATACATTAACTATGAGTATGACAGGGTATATAAGCCGGACAAGAAATATAACATTCCCAAGAGAACCACGATAGGAAAAAAGTGTGAAGATGATGATACCATGATGTATCCTAATCCGAACTTTATGAAATATTTTCCTGACGCACAGCTTCCTGCGGATGAGGGACGGGATGAGCGGAGCAGCTGCCTAAGAATTGGAACCTTTATGGTTATAGAAAAACTGATGATGGAAAGCATGGTGGAAAACATCGTGTCCTCCATTTATAACAATGACAAAGGGACAGGTTTATTTCTTGACCTGGCAAGCTACTATCTGACAACAGAGAATAATGCCGGACAGTATTATCCGGATTATGCTTATAATCATCCGCTTTTTACACCAGGCTATAAAATATACAGTGATTCAACGGTATCTGAGTTTATCGGGCAGATTTCTATTGATGATTCTGTAGAATTTCAGAATGAATGGAATGCATTAAAGAAGAATAAGGACAAGATATATATATCTTACGATTCTACCAATAAGAATTGTCAGGCTGGAGATATTGAACTTGTTGAATACGGTCATGCTAAGGACGATAAGGGACTGCCAATTTTTAATTATTCCATTGCTTATGACTGTAATAACAGAGAGCCTCTCTTCTATGAGGATTATCCCGGAAGTATTGTGGATGTATCACAGCTTCAGTGCATGCTTGATAAAGCCAAGGCTTACGGATATAAGAACGCAGGATTTATTCTCGACCGCGGTTATTTCAGCCGTGAAAATATCAAATAAGATGCACCATATAACTACTTACATAGGGATTGAAGGTAACGGTTTTGTATGCGTTGGCAATGCAAATGATTTGGATGCACCAGGTGCAATATTTAGCTATCAATCATATGTTAGGGAACAGGAAGCAATGTTGCCATTTCTTATTGATATCTTTGAAACGAATACTGGCGTAAAATAATGAAGATTGGAGTGCTGCAACAAGTAGGCTCCAATCTTTACATTTGAGTGGAAAAATTTCTGGAAGTTAAGAATCATAGTGCTGATAAAAATAACTCTAATTATTGCGTTTTATATGTTGACTGCTGAGTTAAAATGAATTATAATATTGCGTAATTGTATGGAGTTTTGTTAGGCCGAATTTACATGATGCTTAACTTACATGGCTCATTAAGATACAATTTCAACGATCATGAAATATGAAAGGAGCATCGTTCTTATGTCAGGAATTATTATTAATTATTTTATTATCTTGGATAAACAAAATAAATTTAATTAAAAACACATAGACACAACTATTTTATATATAGATATATAAGCGACAGTTGCGTTTTAGCGTGTCGCTTTTTTGTTGTCCTTGTGTTTATGAAGAAGAAAGGATACTATATATGAAATCAAATAAAAACTGGAAAGTTTCCGCTGTATTATTTTTATTAAGCCAAAATATATCTCTTTTTGGTTCGTCAATTGTTGGCTATGCTGTAATCTGGCATATAACCCTTGAAACATCATCAGGCTTTTGGATGATGATGGCAACTATATTTAGCAATCTGCCCCAAATAATAATCTCCTTATGGGGAGGTGCCTTAGCAGATAGGTTTAATCGTAAATATATGATTATGGCGGCAGACGGTTTTATAGCGTTGGCAACATTGGGTTTAGCAATATCGTATTGGGCAGGTTTTCAAGATAAAATTCTATTGTTGGTTGTTTTAGCAATTCGTTCGACGGGGGCAGGCATTCAATCTCCGGCAGTCAATGCTATTTATCCGCAAATAGTGCCAAAAGAAAATTTGACTAAAATTCAGGGTATTAATCAAACAGTAAATGCAATTTGTTTATTACTTGCTCCTGCTATTGGTGGAGTTTTGCTTGGTTCCATCGGTCTTGTTTGGGCTTTCATGGTCGATGTTGTTACAGCAGTTATTGCTATTACCATAATGAGCATGATCAAGGTTGGAAAACAAAATTCAACAGTAAATACAAACTCAATGATTTCAGATATTCGTGCAGGAATAGATTATGTATTTGAACATTCCGAGTTAAAGAAACTAATTGCTTTCTATGCTATTGCCTTTATTTTGCTGACCCCGGCAATGGTATTATCGCCGTTAATGATTGAACGTACATTTGGAAATGAAGTATGGCGATTGACTGCAAATGAAATTCTTTGGACTGTTGGTTCTCTTATTGGAGGCGTTTTTATTGCTTTAAGAAAGCAAATTAAAAATAAGGTATTTGCAATTGCTGCTGTTTTTATTGCATTTGGAATAGCATTTGGGTTTATGAGTATTGCGACAAATTTTGCATTGTATCTCGTATTTATCTTAATAGCAGGATTCTTTATGCCTATACTCACTACTGTACAAACCGTATATGTTCAGGAAATTACAGAGCCAGATGTATTAGGGCGAGTTTTTTCAATTATTCAAATAGCATCAACAAGTGCTTTGCCAATAGCTATTCTATTTCTGGGACCATTGGCAGACATTGTTAGTGTGCAATCTATGTTGTTTGTATCCGGTGTTTTATTAGTTATTTGCGGTGTGCTGTATGGCAGATAACGCTAAGAAAATAAATTGATATAAAATGACAAAAAGGAGGGCATTGTAGTATGGCAGGTACTTTTTGGGTGCATAGCAAAAGCTATTGCACTCTAAATATTTAGAAACTATTTTGTAACAGCTTTTGCTAATCCTAAGATTTATTTTTTAGGAGGTGCAGGATGAGCTATCCAAAAATATATGAGGTTTTACCAAAAGACATTATACTGCAAATTCAAGATTACATTGAAGGAGAAGTAATATACTGTTATCCAATTATTGATTGGCGGGGGCAATATATTTATATCCGGGTGCCTCCTGTTAATCAAAATATCCTACTGGATTTTTTCTGCAATCATGGGGCTGTTCGCAATATGCTCTCGTAGTGGTGTAATGGGTATAATTACCGCAGTTTTCGCAGGAATATCAACAGCACTTTCTTGGTTATGGGTAAAGTTCTGTATGCTTTTTCTGATGTGGTCTATGAGACAAAATGAGTATCTGGCTGATGAATTTGCTTATAAAATTGGTTTTGGTCTTGAATTAGCGACGGTATTAGACCAACATATCTCAGATGTTCCGCATGATGGTTTTCTCAGTGCAATATACTCAACTCATCCATGCAACGATGATAGGGTTGCAGCATTGCAAAATTTAGGTGTACCCTATTCTCGATACTAAATTCATAATCTCACAAATTGGCAAGCAGTGTAAACCTGTACAGGTTCACTCATTTTCTCGATTTTCCCTTCGGTGCAATCTTCGCAAATTTGCTTGTTGGGGAAGCATCCCCAATCCCCTTTGAACATCATCTGCCGATGATGGCTACACGATTTTCAATCGTTTCTCAAAGAACAGTAGAATAAAAATTTGCCCATGGTTGAAAGCACCGAAATCGAAAAGCAAAAAAGCAGCCACGATCCGCACCCTTTGGGGAGTGCAGACCGTGGCTTTTTGCTTTAACGGAAGTTCTTCTTTTCCTCTTTCTCTTTCTCTTTTTCCTGCTCTTTCTGCCTGTCGATATTCAAAATCGTTTCAACCGTCCGTTTGGCAATCAGCAGTTCTTCTTTCTCTTTTCTGATCTGACGGTACTCAGCGTAGTCCTGCTTTTTCTGGACTGCCAGCTGATGAAACTCCTCATACAATGATTGCATGGACGGGAGCTTTGTAATCTGCAATTCATCAAAGGCTTGCTTCGCCGCTTTATGAATTGTGATTTCCTGACGGTGTTCTTCAAAGAATTTTTTGCTATATCCAGACTTGCGGTACTCGATATAAATTTGCCTTGTGTTGCGATAATTTTTGATGTGCTGCTGCAACGCCTGAACCTCAACCATACGTTTCTCTGCGACCTTGATAGAATCAGAAAGCGCATCGAACCGGGCAGACAGATTTTCAATATGAGCAGTCAGATCGTCGTAGTTGCCCAAGCCTTTTTCTTTCAGTAGGATTACCGTTCGGGCAGCTTCTTTTCGGTTGAACTTCTTCGCCCACTTTTCATAACCGACCGTCTTGCCCTCGGCCATCTTTGCCTGAATATCAATCAGCATCTGGAACTGCTTCGGGGCAGGAGCCTTGGCAGAGCCGCCTTTTGATTTGTGCAGGTTCTTGCCGGAGATAACCGCTTGAATTTCCTCTTTGCTATATCCTTCGCCCAGGGAACGCAGCCGAATGAAACGCTTCTGATTCTCGCCCTTGAACGCAGGCTGCTTTCCATCCTTGAACTCAAATCCCATGTCAGCCAGAGCCTGAACAAAGCCATCAAAGCTCTTTGGTTTCTGCTTCAGCACCGCATCAATCGCATCACATAATTCGTCACGCTGGGTACGCTTCTTGGGATAAACAGTTCTTTTCTGGCGCTCCCGATACGGCTTCGGTGTAATAATGGACAGCCCGTGTTCCAGGCAAACCATATCACTGAGTCTTTGCACCGCCAGACCGGAAAGAAAGAAGTTTTTGAATTTCCGTGTGGCATCCAGCGAGGTCGAATTATAAATGATATGATTGTGAATGTGGGATTTGTCGATGTGGGTCGCAACGATGAAAGCGTGTTTTCCCTTTGTCCATCGCATCGCTGTTTCATAGCCGACTTGGTTCGCTTCTTCCGGGGTGATTTCTCCCGGCTTAAAGGACTGGCGTATCTGGTATGCGATGATATTGTTCTTCTGCTGTCTGCCGGTAATATGCTGATACTGCCGTTTGGAAAGCAGAAATTCCTCATCTGCTGTCTTTGGATCACACTCATAGGAACTGATAAATTCGCCATCATTGGTTTTTGCGGCATTTTGTGAGTAGTCGGTTCTGTCTGCCAAACATTGAGCGACCGTCTTTCCCTTATTCACATGGAGTGCAATCAATCTTGTCGCTGCCATTCCCATCACTTCCTTCCCAAAAAGAAAAAGCCACCGGTCGGTGACTTTTCTCTGATATTATCTTATGACCTGATAAATGCTCCCAGACTTTCTCCAATATTCTCGACTTTCATAACAGCCCAGACGAGCAAGAACACCGCTGCTATTGTCGCAATTCCAAGAACCACAAGAATAAGCAGGGACTGCCACAAAGCCTTTACAATGCAGTAAATCGCAGATCCGCCAATGACCAAGAGCAATAAACCAATTACATAGGACACAACATTTGTAAGCAGATTTCCAAGAATGCAAATCACTTTTACAACGAACAGCACCGGCAGTGCCAATATCTTCAATACCAGCTTCATAGGCTCAACCCCTTTCTTTTAATTATATTGTACAAGGGTATCTGCCATAACGCAATGATGTCAACCCTTATGTAAAAGCCGCAGCCGAAACTGCGACTTCCCAACAAGTTGTCGGATTACTGGATTGAGGACAGGCGAACAAGAACTTCTCTCATGTCCGTCCAGATCTCCTCCAGCCGTTTTTGCAAATCCTCAATGTCAGCACGATAGATGCTGCCTGTTTCGTTCGCTCGCTTTGCGTACTGGTTCAGGTTGTTGGAGCAGATTCGCAGGAGCGAAACCAGGGCTTTCACATCCTGCAAATCCAGTCTGATACAGTAACCATCCAGAGCCATTTTCCGCAGATAGGCTCCCATGCTGCGGATGCCAAGCTCGTCCATCTTCTCATGGATTCGCTCGACCTCCTCCTTGGATGCAAGGAAATGAACATCCTGATCTCGCTTTGCCATTACAACACCTCCTCACGGGTTTCAGAGTATTTTGCAGGCGGGATATGCTCCGCTTTGGATTTCAGATCAGCCAACACAGAAGGACGCTCTGACTCGCTTCTTTCGTCACGATTTTCCACAGAGTCCTCCATATTCAGGGCTGCATCCAGTTCTGCCAGTCGCTGACTTTTGGCTGTCAGCTCTGCTTCCTGCGGGAACGGTTTTCCAACCTCCGCCTTGGCTGCTTCCTGCTGATTGTAGAGATTATTCAACTGCTCATTGGCTCGTTCTAAGCGCTCAAGGATGCCTGCAAGGGCATTGTCCAGTCGGGTGATATTTCCTCGTGCGTCCGTTCCAAGGGCTACTCTGTGGCTCACAGCGCCCTTCAGGGTCACATCGAACTCGTTCCGGAAACTGTCAAACGAAAGCTCCATCTGAAAGCCACGGTAACTGCCAAGAGGAACCGGATCGGCACTTTTCGTGTCCTTACAAGCCGCAAGGAGGATTTCACCGGCATCTGCCTTTTCGGTGTAGGCTTTGCCCATGATTTCCATGCCGCAAAAGCCATCGGCAATCTGCGGGTGTGCTTCCACGGTTTTAATATCAGCTTCAAAGCCATGAATATAGCCTGTCTGCTTTTCAATCTCAGCCGGGAAGTATTTCAGAAGCTTATCTTCCATACGGTACTGCTGGCTCTGGTGGTCAGCTTTCAGCACCTTCAGCCTTGCCACATCAATGTCCAAGTCCATCTTTTCCTTGATAAGCGGATTGCCGGCACACAGCGCCTTGATCTCCGCATAGGACAGCGCCTGCTCATCCACATCGTCACAGGAGCGAACCGGTGATTTGGAGGTCATAATCTGAGAAATAAACTTCTGCTTGTTTTCCAAGGTCTGATACAGGTAGGCATCGAAGGTTCCCTCGGTCACATACTGATACACCTGAACCTCTTTGTTCCGGTTGCCCTGACGGATGATACGACCGTTTCTCTGGGTCATATCAGACGGACGCCAACCCACATCCAAGTGGTGAACTGCCACCAATTTGTCCTGGACGTTGGTTCCTGCACCCATCTTTTGCGTACTGCCAAGAAGCACTCGCACCTGCCCGGTACGAACCTTGGCAAAGAGGTCTTTTTTCTTTGCCTCGGTATCTGCATCATGGATAAAGGCAACTTCTTCCGCAGGCACACCGTTTGCAATCAGCTTGGTTTTGACATCATCATAGACATTGAAGGTTCCATCATTTTTCGGTGTGCTAAGGTCGCAGAACACCAACTGGGTCAATTTGTCAGCCTGACCGTCCTGCCAGATACGCAGGATATTTCCCACGCAGGCATTGAGCTTGCTGTCAGGGTCATCGGGTAACAGGGTGTTCATTAGCCGCTGATCCAGTCCCAATTTTCGTCCGTCGCTGGTAATCTTGAGCATATTATCGACGGACGGGTCTACAATACCGGCATGAACATCTGCTGCTCTCTCTGAAAGGGAAGCCACCATATCCTTCTGGTACTCAGAGGGCTGAACCACAACCGTTTCAAACTTTGCTTCGGGAACAGGGAGATGCAACTGGTCAGAGGTCTTGATGTCGGCAACCTCCTTGAACATATTCATCAGTTCAGGCAGGTTGAAGAACTTCGCAAATCGGGTTCTGGCACGATAGCCGGTTCCCTCCGGTGCAAGCTCAATCGCAGTTGTTGTTTCTCCGAAGGTCGATGCCCAGGAATCAAAATGGGTCAGGTTCTTTTGCTGGAGCGTACTGTACTGGAGATAGCGCATGACCGTATAAAGCTCGGTCATCGAGTTACTTACTGGAGTACCGGTTGCAAAGATCACACCACGCCCGCCGGTCAGCTCATCCATATAGCGGCACTTCATAAACATATCCGAAGATTTCTGGGCTTCGGAGGTGGACAGACCTGCCACATTTCGCATTTTTGTGTAGAGGAACAAATTCTTGAACGCATGGCTTTCGTCCACAAACAGCCGGTCTACACCCAACTGCTCAAAGGTAATGACATCATCTTTCTTGTCAGCGGCAAGGAGCTTGTCCAGTCTGGCTTCCAATGATTTTCGTGTTTTCTCCATCTGCTTGATCGTGAAGTTTTCGCCACGCTGCCATTTCAGCTCCGCAATCGCACCCTCGATCTCATCAATCTGCTCCCGCAGCTGCCGTTCCTGTCGTTCGGCAGAAAGCGGGATTTTTTCAAACTGGCTGTGACCGATGATGACTGCATCATAGTCACCCGTTGCGATACGAGCGCAGAACTTCTTACGGTTTGCTGTTTCAAAATCCTTCTTGGTGGCAACAAGGAGCTTGGCACTCGGATAGAGGTGCAGGAACTCGTTTGCCCACTGTAAGGTCAAGTGATTCGGCACAACGAACAGGGATTTCTGGCTCAATCCAAGCCGTTTACTCTCCATAGCCGATGCAGCCATCTCGAAGGTCTTGCCCGCACCAACTTCGTGTGCAAGCAGCGTATTTCCACCATATAGCACATGAGCGATAGCATTTCTCTGGTGTTCACGGAGGGTAATATCCGGGTTCATGCCGCCGAAACGGATATGAGAGCCATCATACTCACGAGGTCTGGTGGAGTTAAAAAGTTCGTTGTACTTGGTGGAAAGGGTTTCTCGTCTGTGCGGATCTCTCCAAATCCAATCTCGGAACGCATCCTTGATTGCCTGCTGTTTCTGCTGTGCCAGGGTAGTTTCTTTTTTATTGAGGACACGCTTCTGCTTACCATCTGCATCTTCAATCGTATCATAGATACGAATATCCTTCAGATTCAGCGTTTCCTCCAGAATCCGATATGCGTTGGCTCGCTCTGTACCGTAGGTGACATACGCCGCCACATCGTTGTAGTTGGGAGAACTCTTACCGTTGATGCGCCACTCTGCGGTCAGCTCGGAGAACTTGACCTCAATGGAACGGCGCAAGTAATACGGCGTTTCAAAGGTTTCCTCCATGAACTGCTGAATATAATCGGCATCAATCCATGTTGCACCCAAACGCACATCAATCTCGGACGCATCCAAGTCCTTCGGCTGTGCTTTCTGCAAGGCTTCCACATTGATGTGGAAGGAAGAATCCCTGTCTGCCGCCATCTGTGCGACACGCAGCTTGCTTCTTACATCACCGGAAAGGTAATCATCGGCAGTCTGCCATCCAACTTCCACAGCATCGGGAGCCATCGGGTCTTTGAAGATCACCCCTCGAAGCTCTGCCTGAATCGCATCGTATTCTCCAGGTGTTCCAAGCAGCTGTGCCATAAACGGCAAATCCACCTTGCCACGCTCACCGATAGAGATTGCCAGAGCTTCGGACGGCGTATCCACGCTCGTCACTCTGCGTTCCGGCTTGATGGTTCGCTTGGTGAACATATCCGCCTTGCTTTTCAGATTGCCGTCCTCATCCACATTTTCCAGAGAACACAGGAGATAGTAGGAGGAATCGTCAGCAAATGCCTGACCATTGGCTCGATTATTGATAAGCCCGTTCTTTGCGGCAAACGCATCGTAGGCATCATTCAGTTCTGCCTGTTTCTGAGTAATCATTTCATCCGGGTAATCCTCAAGCTGATATTCGATCAGCTCGTTGACGATACCACGAAGTTCCACCATGCCCATCACACGGTCTTTTGCTTTCTCATTCAGGTCTACACGGCGCATCAGGGAGTTTTCACGGAAGTACACATTGCCATCCACCACGGTATAAGAGAAATTCTTTACATCCGGGGTTGCAGGAATGGTTTCGATTTCCTTACCCTTGTCAGCTTCGGGAAGCTCCACAGCCTGATAGGTTCCTTGGATGTGGGAAACTGCTTCTTTCAGAAGTTCGGACAGTTCCATGCCCTCAATGGGACGCACTGTAATGTCCATGCCGTAGGCGGTACTTTCTTCCACCGTATCGCCCAGAACCATTTCAGGATGAGCGACAAAGTAGCTGTTCATGGTGTGTCCTTCTTCGGTGCGGTCAAGGTTTACCCATTCCGGTACAATGTCAATCGGATGGTCACGCTTTTGCAGGAACAGGATGTCGGACACGACTTCCGTGCCTGCGTTTTTCTTAAAGGCATCGTTTGGCAGACGGATTGCACCAAGCAGTTCCGCCCTCTGCGCCATATATCGCCTTGCGTCAGAGTTCTTGGAATCCATGGTGTAACGGCTTGTCACAAAAGCGACCACACCACCGGGACGAACCTGATCCAAAGCCTTGGCAAAGAAATAGTTGTGAATGGAGAATCCCAGCTTGTCATACGGCTTGTCGGACACTTTGTAGTTGCCGAAAGGGACATTACCCACAGCCAGATCGTAAAAGTCTCGGCGGTCTGTCGTTTCAAAACCGGCTACTTTGATTTCTGCGTTGGGATAGAGCTTCTGAGCAATTCTGCCGGTGATGGAATCCAGTTCCACACCATACAAACGGCTGCTCTGCATTTCAGGAGGGAGCATACCAAAGAAGTTGCCGATACCCATAGCAGGCTCCAGAATATTTCCTGTTTCAAAGCCCATCTGTCCGACCGCATCGTAGATGGAGCGAATGACCGTAGGGCTGGTGTAATGTGCGTTCAGGGTGGAAGCTCTTGCCGCAGCATATTCATCTTCGGAAAGCAGGTTTTTCAGTGTCTGATACTCCTTCGCCCAATTTCCCTTGTCCGGGTCAAAGGCATCTGCCAGACCGCCCCAACCGACATAATTCGACAAAATCTCCTGTTCTTCGGTAGTGGCGTTCCTGTTCTCGCTTTCCAGTTTGAACAGAGTTTCAATGGCTGCGATGTTTCTTGCGAATTTCTGCTTCGGTCCACCTTCACCGATGTTGTCATCCGTGATGTGGAAGTTCACCGCAGGAACAGGTGGGATTTCTCTGGTGGTGATGGACTGCTCAAGCTGAGCGATAATGTCCATGACTTCGGCATTCTGCCATCCGTCCACCTGGGCATAATCCTGAATGATGGTGTCCTTTCCATCTACGCACTGTACGAAGTCCAGACTACCCGGCAGATCTCTGGTATTCATTGCACCCAGGGCTTTTCTCTGCGTGTCAGGAAGTGCATAGTAGGCTCGCAGGGCATCATCAAAGGAACTGTATTCCTTGATGTCCAGCGCACCCCGCTTCTGAATGTCCTCGGCAACATAAAAATGATCGATGAAGTGTTCCGGTTCCTGCTGTTCGGGTTCCGCACTGGCTCTGACCTGTGCGTGTGCCTTTTCGTCAGGGTAGTCCCCATAGATACGGATGCACTTATGCTCCTGCTGATCGTAAACGGCAGCACCATCGTACTTGAATCCGTCATCCTCCATGGTTCCGTCCACATAGCCCTGGGCAGCTTTTTCCGCTTCTTCCAGAGTGTAGTAGTCCAGTTTATCATCGAAGCCGTTTTCAAAGTGATGGTAGGCGGCAACCAGATAGCGGGGAGCCATGCGCTCCTCGTAGCTGTTAATCATCTCAGGTGTCAGCCATTCTGGTTTGTCGGGAATCATTTCATACAGCTCACGCATCTTGGCAATCTGTGCATGGCGGTTGCCTGCCCACAGATGCTTTTCGCTGTGCTGTCCTGCACCAAGGAAGTATTCGCAGTCCATACGCAGACGGTCTAACAGCTGATACTCAGGGGTGTAGTCCCTCGGTTCGGTTTTGCCCAGAAAATCCTCTGTAACGGGCTTTTCTTCGGTTTGGGCATCAACCCTTACCGCATGGTTTCTTTCGTCCTGAGAGAGCATACGCTCGAAATTCTCACGATTCTCGGCACGGAAGATGGGATAAGCAAGCGTAGGGTCACGCAGCTGAACTTCTCTGTCCGTGATCTGCTCCACACGGAAAGCTGTATCGTCCAGATATACCGTGTCACCGACCTGATAATTCCATTTCGGTTCCTCGGAAGCAGATGCTTCCACAACTTCGGCAGGCTCTGCCACAGGCGCTTCTGGCTGAACCGACTCCATCGCAGCTACGGACTGACGAACTTCCTCCAAATAGTCATTGGCAAGCCATTCGTCCGTGAAGTATTCCGTAACGCCTTCCGGGTCTACATAGTAGTCATCGGTCTGATTATCCCAGATCGCATACTCGCCATCCTCGGTATCAATCACTGCGAAACGGTCATAAACATCTTCCAACGGATCAGTTTTAGCTTCTTCGATAGCCTGTCGTTCCGCTTCTTCCTCCGGGCTGAGGTAGCGTCCCTTTCGTATCAGACCGTCGATTCTCTGCACCACCTGCGCCCAGGACATCTGCAATTTATCGCAACCGCTCTTGGTGTAAGCAACACCCTTGGCATCGTGATCCTGACCGCTGTGCGTTGCACCAGAGCAGGCATGGGAATGACCACCGGTTCCGTATTCATGCTTCAGGAAGTCCATCTTTTCCTTGGCAGAATGATTCTCCTGCCAGTAGTTATAAATACGGGCTTTACCACCGGAAAAGCCGCTTCCACGGGTCAAGTCTGCATTGACTTCATCATCCGTAATGAACTGGCGGACAAGGGGCATCTGCATCATATCGGTCTGATACTCACGCAAAGGCATATTCAACTCATACAGCTGTTTCTGAATGAGATTCAGCTTGTGATAGTGAAAACGAAGCAGATCGGGATTTTCCGCAAGGGTTTTTCTAAATTCCGAATACTGCTGTACCAAGGTTGCGTGGAAACGAGGGTCATCCAACTTTTCAGCCAAGTCTGCGGTTTCGTCAGGGAAACCACGAAACGGTTCCTGATGAAGAATTGCCAGATAGTTGCTGGAACGGGCTTCTTCACTCAAATCGTGATAAAGATGCCACAGGGATTCTGCCAACTTCTGACGCTCATATCCGGATGCTTCTACCAGTTCCACATTAGTTGCGAACCGACCATTTTCAAGCAGTTCTCCAATGCGCTCGGCAACCGTTTCCCAAGAAACGATCTGCGCTCTGGGGCTGTCAATGGCAGAGGAACCTTTGGCAAGGTGGATACCGTCCTCGGCATACCACGCACAGATATTCCCGCTATCTTCTTTCAGACCATAGCCGCCGTGATAGACCTGCTTTAAGGTCTGAACGATTTCTTCCAACGGCTTCTGCTTCATATATTCCAGCGCTACGACTTTTCGGGCTTCATCGGTATTGCTACCAAGCAGAAGGAAGTGGTCGATTTCTTCCTGGGCAAAAGAAAAAGCAGAGGGCGTAAAGCTCTCTGCTCGGTCGATAAAACTGATTTGTTCATTTTCGGAGAGGAAAAGGTTCAGACTCAGCTGTTGATAAGCTCCGTCATCACGACTTCCTCCGCCTGTGCTTTCAGGCTGTTCATGTGCTGCACCCACGCCATCTGCTGCGTTTCCTTGTCCGGTGCGGGGCTGTCCTTCAGGTACTGCTCCATCAGAAACTCCACTCTGGCTTTCGCTGTTTCCTCGATCTCCCACAGGTGCGGGAACAGGCTCTCCGTCAGAATCATGTCGTTCAGGAGCATCGGATTGTTCTGTTCCAAAAATGCTCGACGCATCCTGCCGTACTTGCCCAGAGGTTTCTCTCCCTCGTTCTCCAACTGAAGGTTCGGAATCTGATAATCTCCGGCCTGTCTGTAAGTCATCTCGCTCATAATCTGTACTCCTTTCGGTAGCTTTAATCTGCTCATGTTCTCCAATCGCTTTTTCGATTTCCTGAAACATCCTTGTGCTGATGGCATTCACCGCAGTACCAAGGGCATTTACCGTCTGTCTGGTGTTAAAATCAAACACCTTCTGGAAATCCTCATGCTCGAAGTAGTTGTCGGGACTTTCCACGAACCGGCAATACATCGTATAGGATACGCTGTTTGCCACCGCATTTTTGAAAGCTACTTCGATGTTGAGTTCATCATACTCCTCAAGGAAGCTGTTGGCAACGATGTCGAGGAACTGCTTTTTGTAATCGTCCCAATACTCAGCCGCCAGTGCGGATGCAATATCTTCAAGCTGTGCTTCCAGTACCCCGTCAGCGGCAACACCGAAGGTACGCTCCATCGCTTCCATGACATAGGAGCGGTTTTCAGGCGTCACCTCCCACGGTTTCAGTTCCGGGGAAGAACGGCGAACGCCGGTATCCGCCACATCAAACACATAGCGCAGATACGGTTTATCCCTGTTCATCACAAACAGAGCAATGCCGGTAGAGCCACGCTTTACATATCTGCGGTAATTTTCAGCGTTCCAGTCCTCATAGGGCTTGCAAAAGGTCGCATTGGGGCGCTGAGCATAAATCATCACCTGTTCCGGATAGGTGAACTCATAGTTGCGGGACATCGTTCTCAAAAACGAAGTCCAGTTATCTGTGTTCGAGGTGATTTTCCCAATCGTTTCTTTTGCTAATCCGGAATAAAATCGCTCTTTTGCGTTCATTGTATCCCTCCAATCCTATCAATCCGGATAAAGGTTCAGCTTCTCAAAGGCGGCATCGTCCATGGCTGAAACTTTACGGAGAACCGAGTCTGCCAAAGCAAAAAGCTCTGACTCGTCCTCCGAAAGCTGTTCCTTCATCAGTGTCAGTGCTTCACACAGCCCTGACCTTGTGCCAGGGCTGTAAAGCATCATCATGTTCCGCTCATCCTGTGTGAAATCCATCATTCAATCTCCCTTTCCGGGTGGCTCTTGGGCGGCTTATGGGAAACATCCGGCACGGGCTTTTCCTTTAACTGCTCCAACACCGAAGGACGTTCCTCTAATCCGGACGCTTTTCCGTTATTGATGATACCGTCAATCATCCCATAATCATCTTCCATTGCCATCTCTGCGTTTTTCAGGTAGTTTTCGGACTTCATAAAGTTTTCCAGCTTCTGAAACCCAACAGAATCTACATAGTGAAAGGATACCTCACCGACTACCTTTAAGGCTACGATGTCGCTGACCGACATACTGTGACCACGGAAATCATCCGGGTGGTCAATATTGAACTTTACATACAAATCTTCCAGCTGCCGATTCACATCCTCGGACATAGAAATGGAGCCATGATAGACCACCTCGTAACGGTCAATCTCAGGCTCCATTTCTTTCTTCTGAAGGTAGCTGTAATTTGCAAACATGAGCGGGATATTATCGTCTACATCTTCCCGCAGCTGAAGAATCGCATAGGAATCCGTGGGGCTTTCCAGAAAAGCAACCATTCTGTCATCCGGGGTGGTATTTCCGTGAACATCATCCCATTTTTCGTTTTTCATATCCGTGTCCTCCTTATCGTTCAGGCTCTTTGCGTTTGGGAGAGGGACTGGCAGGCGCAGCTTTTTCTGCGGCCTGTGCCAGTTTTTCCATGACCGACTCACGCTTCGGAGAGTCGAGCTTATCCAGCTGACTTTTCAGCACTTTGGCAACCTCAACCGCAGTTTCCTCACGGGCTTCTTCAATGGCTGTATTCAGGAACTCACGATACGGAGCCGTATTACCAGCGGCAAGATCTGCCTTGATTTCTTGGATATGCGCCTGCACATCATCGACCTGATCCATATATTCATAGGGGTCGAAGTTCTCTGCAAAACGGTCGAGCTTAAAAGCAAGCTCAGCGATAGGGTCATTGACCACCACCGCCTGTCTGCCGACTTCAAAAGCCTGCTCCATGACATCCTCATAGAACATTGCCCGCAGTTCCCGGCGCTCCAGCCCGAAGGATTCCAGAATATCCCGGCGGACTTCGAGCATGGACAGTTCAGGGTTATCAACCTGACCGCCATCAATCTCGTTGTAGTTTTCATCCAACAGGGTGTAGTCGTAACCATCTTCGCAGGTCTGCACCGCAAGGATTCTATCCTTTCCGACCTTCCATGCGGCTTCATCGCCCATAATCTCAGGCTCCGGCATATAGCTTGCGCCGTTGCGCTCCATAATTTCTGCAAACTGGCAGATATGAAACACATTGTATCCGATCTGCGTATGATACTCGTCAATGAAGGTGCAGGGCTTCACAACCATTTCATCCGGGTAGTGAATCTGCACACAGCTGCCATCGGGGATATGAAACAAATCCTTATAATGGCTGTCGATAAATCGGATTTCCTTACCATCCGGGTTGTACTCATTTGTCATTTGCGCTTTCCTCCATTTTCAAATTCCATACTGAACTTCGTTTTGCCATCATCTGATACCTCCATAAAGACGGTGGCATCAAAGGTGTTGCCCGTTCTTTCGGACTTGCAATTCTTGAGCTTTACCTTGCCGGAACCAAGCAATTTCTGCGCCGTGGCAGAAGTCATGCTCTTGCCGATGCTCGCAAAGTAGCGATTGTTTTTCCAGAGGGCAAATTTGCAAGCTCTGTTGGAACAGAAAAATGCCTTGGCTTTGTCCTCTACAGCACTGCCGCAGAGCGGGCATTTGCCGATAGAATTGGCTTCTTTCGACATCATAACCTCGGAATCACGGATTACTTCATAGTTCTGAATCAGACCGGCAATCACATCTTTGATCTCGTCCATAAAGTCCTCGCTGGCATATTCGCCTTTCTCAATGAGCAACAATTTTTCTTCCCAATCCGCCGTCATGGATGGGGACTGAATCTGTTCCGGCATGACTGTTACCAGAGCCGTACCCTTGTGGGTCGGAATCAGGTGTTTGGTTTTCTTATCACCCTTACGCTCCAGAAAACCGATGCGAACCAGCTTCTCAATGATACCGGCACGGGTCGCAGGCGTTCCCAAACCTTTGCGCTCCACCTCATCAGGCATTTCGTCCGCACCGGCAGTTTCCATAGCAGAAAGCAGAGTATCCTCGGTAAAGTGTTTAGGGGGAGATGTTTTCCCTTCCTTGATTTCCGTGCCGCTGACGGTCATTTCGTCACCAACGGAAACAGAAGGGAGTGTCTGCACGTTTTCGTCGGATTTTGTCGAATCATTTTTCTGAACCAGAGCTTTCCATCCATCCTGCACAACAGTTTTGCCTTTGGTGGAAAACACGGTACCGCCACAGTCCAGCTCAATAACTGTCTCTGCGTATCGGTGCGGATCGCCAACAGCTACGCACAACCGATTCGAGATCAGTTGCAAAATTGCAAGTTCACCCTTGGGAAGTTCGCTCAGATTGCATTTCTGCAATTCTCTGGTCGGAATGATGGCATGGTGATCTGTGACCTTTTTGTTATTCACAACCTGCTCTGCATGAACTGGTATGTTATCCACATCCTCCACGGGGAATGTGTGGAAAGCCAGCTTTACGAGGTCGGTCAGGCTATGTGCCATATCTTCCGTCAGAAACCTGCTGTCGGTACGGGGATAAGTGACCAGTTTCTTTTCATAGAGGTTCTGCGTGTAGTCCAAGGTCTGCTGTGCCGTGTAGCCAAGCACACGGTTGGCTTCTCTCTGTAAACTGGTCAGGTCATAGAGCGCAGGCGGCTTTTCTGTTTTCTCCTTACATTCAGCTTTCTGAACGATTGCCACCGAACAGCTTTGTTTGACAGCTTCGGCTGCTGCCTTGGTTTTGAAGCGTTCGCTTGCAGCCGTAAAACCATCCAATCCAATCTGAACTGTGTAGAACAGTTCAGGCTTGAATGCGGAAATGGCAGCTTCTCGCATAACAGCCATAGCAAGGGTAGGGGTCATAACACGACCAACATTCAGGGTCTGCCCGTAAAGGGTCGAAAAAAGTCGAGTAGCGTTAATACCAACAATCCAGTCGGCTCGTTCTCGACACAGTGCTGCTTCATACAAAGCATCATATTCCGTTCCAGACCTGAGATTTTCAAAGCCCTCCTTGATTGCTACATCTTCCATCGAGGAAATCCAAAGCCGCTCAAACGGCTTTCTGCACCCGGCTTTGTGGTACACCAA
>PPYF01671022.1_pt1 | contig 17737 bp, 19 predicted proteins | sample 1559871 | NCBI WGS metagenome assembly PPYF01 (sample SAMN08240021, study PRJNA423297) | Human gut metagenome, whole genome shotgun sequencing project.
CCGACCACGGACATCAAATGATTGATGACTTGAAAAAGAAAACGAATCCGGGATATTCTTGCCTGGGCCGTCTTCGCGGCTTGGCAGAACTTCGCGGCTTGGAAATGGGTATTGCAAAATCTATCCTCTAGTTTGAGTACATAATTAGCATTTTATTATAGAAGCACTACGGCTATTATTGATTGAAATAATTGTTGTAGTGCTTTTTTTATTTTGTCTTTCTTGCCGGTTGGGGAGTAAGTATATCGAATAAGTCTCCGACGTGCGTATCTTTATCTGCTTTTTTTGCCGGTTTCGTTTTTTTCGGTTCGGGAATAATTAGCAATGCAATTTCGGTGCAGGCCTCAGCGTCAGATAGAGCGTGGTGATGATTGGTTAAGTCATATCCACATCGTTCCGCTACTGTGTGTAGCTGATGATTCGGGAGTTCTTTTCCGAACACTTTCCTCGAAGCACGACAAGTGCAATAGAACTTATAATTGGGATAATTCATGCCATACAATTCGTGAACCGCCCGGAGACAGCCTTCATCAAAAGGGCTGTTGTGGGCTACAAGTGGCAATCCTTCTATCAACGGTTTAATTTCAGCCCATACATCAGGGAAATCTTCGGCTTCTATCGTGTCGTCGTAAGTCAGTCCGTGAATAGCTGTTGTCCATTGTGTGTAATAATTGGGAGCAGGACGAATGAGACGATAGATTTTATTCACAATCTTACCGTTCCTTACAATGACAACACCAACACTGCATACACTGGTACGCTTGCCGTTGGCTGTTTCAAAGTCGATTGCTGCAAAATTTCTCATTTATTTCCTTGTTTTAGAGAAACAAAGATAATAGAAAAATAGGTCAAGTAAAATATAGAAATAGGATTGATGACTGGGAAATGTATTGATTTTTATTAAAATCGATGTTTTTAATGGATGTTTTCAGTGAAATACCTTCCTTGTTTGGGGTTACAGATAATGTTCCACTGCCGGATATTACAACGAAAGAAAAAGCACAGCAATATATTGGTTTGGATATGGCTGTTGAAAAGGCGGACAAAGATAAATTTCTCAAAGAAATAGTCCCTGAATGGCTTCAAAAGGCAAAGGCAAACGGACGTATTGTGAATTAGAATTTATTTTCACTATATTTGTCCGCAAAACAGATCAATGTACACAGAATATCAGCCCTCCCGTTTGCTTGCTCCCTATGTTGATAATTACTGGGAATTGAAAGGTACTCCGGAATATGGGATGCGTATCCATATCCTGCCGGATGGTTGTACAGATTTTATTTTTACGTTGGGAGAAGTAGCTGAAGCAGTAGAGAAGGAGAGCCTGATTATGCAGCCGTATCGTTCTTATTTTGTAGGGCCGATGACAAAATTCTCCGAATTGGTCACTTACGCCGAATCCGTTCATATGTTTGGTATCCGTTTTCTGCCTTGCGGGTTGTCCTGCTTCACAAAGTTGCCTTTGCATGAATTTGTGAACAGCAGAATCAGTACAAGGGAGATGAGGGCTGTTTTTGATGATACTTTTGTTGAAAGACTATGCGAACAGGAACATATAGAAGGAAGGATACAATTGGTGGAAGGATACCTGCTGGCGTATTTGGCTCGTCATTATCAATCTGCCGATTCCCATGTTGCCATGGCGGTAAATATGATTAACCAGTCCGGTGGAAAACGTTCTGTCCGCAGCCTGATGGACGAAGTTTGTTTGTGTCAGCGCCATTTTGAACGGAAGTTCAAGCATTACACCGGATATACTCCTAAAGAGTACAGTCGCATTATCAAATTCAAGAATGCTGTAGAGCTGTTGAGAAATACGGCACCTTCCAATCTGTTGACTACGGCGATTAATGCGGGATATTACGATTTAGCGCATTTCTCGAAAGAAGTGAAATCATTGTCGGGCAGTACTCCTGCGTCATTTCTTTCACTTACCGTGCCGGAAGATACGACGCTGACCTATATCGAACCTGGAAAGTAGGCTGGTAAAAGTCGATTTTTTACAATAGAAAAGAACTTCATGCCGTTATCTTTGCAATCGTAATATAAATCCAATAAGATTATGTCAACAAAAACAATGAAAGAGAAAGCAACCGAGTTGTTGCAGAGATGTGAAGTGGTAGTACTTGCTTCTGTAAATAAAGAGGGATATCCCCGTCCTGTGCCGATGAGTAAGATTGCAACAGAAGGAATTTCTACTATTTGGATGTCTACCGGATCGGACTCATTAAAGACTATTGACTTTCTGGCAAACCCGAAAGCCGGATTATGCTTTCAGGATAAGGGAGACAGTGTAGCATTGACGGGAACGGTGGAAGTGGTAACCGACGAGAAGATGAAGCAAGAACTTTGGCAGGACTGGTTTATCGAACATTTTCCAGGAGGTCCTACCGATCCGGGCTATATGCTGCTGAAATTTAAGTCGAATCACGCAACTTATTGGATTGAAGGGACATTTATTCATAAGAAGCTGGACTAATCACTTCGTACAGTCCTATTCCCGTGAGATCTGGAAATAAAAAGAGAGAAACATTCTTTCCTTTCGAAGAAGAATGTCTCTCTCTTTTTTTGATGATGGTTGGATAGATAGTATATCTATTCTCCGTGTTTCATTTAAAATTCGAACTTCTCCAGTTTCATTTCAGCCAATTCTTGAATGATACCTACGTACTGGCTGAAATGAGAAGATTTCTCGTGAGCTGCCAATACTTCAGCATTCTGCCATGTTTCACAAATCATGAAAACGTCGTGACGGGTACTGCTTTCGAAAGTATCATAAGCAATGCATCCTTCTTCCTTCAAAGAACAAGCAGTCAGTTCTTTAGCTGCCTTAATCGCTTTTTCGCGGTTTGTCTCGCTTACGCGGACGAAAACATTTAATCTAATCATAGTCTTTATTATTAAATGATTAAAAATAGCTTTATCACATTTTTGTGAATAAATCGCAGGCAAAGATACTATTTTTGTGCTTTTTCGGATACATTGTTCTTTAAATTCGTCATATAATCATAAAAAACGATTATATTTGCCCTTGAAATCAAAAAGCAACTATTTTGGGCGCAACTCTTAAATTTGTTCTGGCTTAATATTAGCCTCACGAACCACAGGCTAATTTCTTTCGTTTGAGTAATTCCACTCGAACCGGTTTTTCATTTTGTTATTTTTATTATTTACTGCATGGTTTCTCGAAACATATGCGATATGAAAACGAATGGAAAATTTCGTAAGAAATAGTAAGCTGAACATAGAAAAAGAGATTGAAAGAATTGAGCGACAGCCGATTGCCTCACTAGATAAGATTAAGCAGATTATTGATGTCATACAGATGTCTCTTATTCTGTTGAAATCCGCCGTTGCCGAATACCAATTCCCGAATCCGAAAGAAGAAATCCTTTTCTTCAAGACCTGGAAACCACAGATTTCCGGGCTGTTGATGTTTTATGTCCGCTTGTATCAGATTGAAAAGAAGCGTATCGGCGAATCTCCGTCTTCCCAATGCAAATATTTGAAGTCGGAACTGGAGAACTTGAAAAAACAGTTCCTGAATAATTCCTTCTATGATTATTACCGTACCGGCAGGACGGAGCTCGACGAACAATATTTTGTCAGAAGAAACTATGATATTCTCGCAGACACCCGTTTGGGGTTGCTGGACAGGGATTCTTCTTTCACTACCCTGCATGATTCAAGTGTGGCTGAAATCATAGCCAACAATCGTTTAGCGGAATACCTGTCTGTTCAAATAGAGATATTATCAGAGGAACTTCATTTAAAATTCACTTCAATGGTAGAAAATCGGCTATTGCAGTGGACGGACAGCAAGGTTGCTTTGGTTGAGTTTATTTATGCCCTGTATGCGGGCAAATGCTTCAACAATGGAAATACCAGTTTAAAAGACATAGCCTTCTGTTGCGAGACTCTTTTCAATATTGAGATCGGAGACTTTTATCGCATATTCCTGGAAATCAGAAACCGGAAGAAGAGTCGGACGCAGTTTCTTGATAAGTTGAAAGATAAAATTATAAAGATGATGGATGAGCTGGACAAATAAATTTCATGTCGTCTTGTGACATCTTGTGAATTATACAAATGGCTAATATCCAACTTTGCGGAGAAAAAGATTTGATTCACAAAGAAAGATAATAGCTTTTGTATAATTATGGAAACAACATTTACGTGGGAGATAAAGGTGAAGAATACTCCTTTATTGATTAAAAAATGCAGCCACTGTGAGAGTGACCGCTTTTATTGCAGTGATAAGTTTAGAATGAATGCACAGAAAAAGAACATTGATGTCTGGCTGATTTACAGATGCGTGAAGTGCGATAATACTTGTAATATAACTTTGCTGTCACGCACCAAACCGGACTTGATTGATAAAAAACTGTTTCATAGCTTTTCTATGAATGATAGAGAAGTGGCCTGGCAGTATGCTTTTTCTGCCGGAATGGCAAGTAAGAACAAGCTTCAAATAGACTACGATAGCGTTGAATATGAGGTGATAAGTAATATCTCTTTCGAAGATATTATGAATATGAACAACGCGATAATAAGTATTCGGATCGAATGTGATTTTGAATTGAACCTGAAATTATTATCATTGATAAAAAGGTGTTTTTCTCTTTCCACTACCCGGTTGAAGCATTTGTTTGAAGAAGGAAATATTTCTTTGCTTTCCGGTAAGATGTCTCCAAAGTGTAAGGTAAAGAATGGAGATATTATTTTGATAGATCGAAAAAGCTTGATTGATATTTGGGGATAAGATCGATTTTACAGTTTTTTTTAATAGCTTTGTGATATAATCATTCGGATGCTGTAAATGAGGTTGTACTATAAAATCAAAGATATGAAAAAGGTATTTTTATTAGCTTTTGTTTTGTTTGCATGGAGTATGGTTGTCAATGCTCAAGAAAGTGATGGGAAATATATTGAAGTGACCGGTTCTTCAGAGATAGAAGTCGTTCCGGATGAAATACATTTTCTGATTCAGATTAAGGAGTATTGGCAGGAAGAGTATACAGGTAAATCAAAGAAAGAGGAAGACTTTCGGACGAAAGTGCCATTGGCTATGATTGAAAAGGATTTGCGTCGGAGTTTGCGCAAAATCGGAATAGCGGATGATGCTATCCGTACACAGGAAATAGGGGATTATTGGCGCCAGAGAGGAAAGGAATTTCTGATAGGTAAGCAATTGGATATCCGGTTGACCGATTTTGAGCAGATCAATTCCATTATCCGTTCTGTCAACACATGGGGAATTGAGTCCATGCGCATCGGAGAGCTGAAGCATAAGGATTTGCCAATGTATCGGAAGCAAGGTAAGATTGAAGCACTGAAAGCTGCCCGTGAGAAAGCATCCTACTTAGTGGAAGCGATGGGGCAGGAATTGGGTGAAGTGATCCGTATTGTAGAACCTGTTGATAATAACATAAGCCGTTATCTTCCTTTTCAGGCACAGAGCAATGTAAGTATGGGTACAGCTGCTACCGAACAGTATCGTGTCATCAAGTTGAGATATGAAATGACCGCCCGTTTTGCCATTAAATAAAAAATGCCTATCTTTGCGGCATGACTAAAAATAATAAATCGGATTTGGTTTGATAAACAATCTGTGTTTCTGACACAGGTTGTCCTTTCGTTTGCTCTCGGATGATTCCATTCGAGGGTGTTTTCTATGTTTTTATAAATTCAATTTTTAACTTGCGTACAATGGTGTGAAAAGCATTGTTATGCTTTTCAACGTGTGCGCTCTATATATTAAGATCATGAATAACGAAAATCAAACAATTCACAAATCCGACGATAACCTAACTATTTATGGTTGGAATGAGAAACTCAATCAGCTAAAACAAGAATCAATATATAGTACCCTTGCTCATGGGCGTGTCTCTATTGTACATCGTACTTGCTACGAGGTAATTTCCGGAAACGGATTGTTTCAGTGTGAACTCACGGGAAATATGATGTATGGAAAATCGGATGCTGAATTACCTTGTACAGGTGATTGGGTCATTTTTCAACCGTTCGATGAACATAAAGGGATTATAGTTGATAGGTTGCCTCGTGAGCGGACATTGTATCGCAAGAAAAGTGGCACGGTTGCTGATAAGCAGGCCATTGCTTCTTATGTCGATAAGGCATTTATTGTGCAGAGCCTTGATGATAATTTCAATGTTCGCAGGGTAGAACGCTTTATGGTTCAGATAATGGAGGAAAATATCAGCTCTGTATTGGTTCTTAATAAAGCCGATTTAGATTTTGACAGACAGAGTGTTGAGGAACAAATAAAACATATCTCCAGTCAGATACCCGTATTTTTTACGAGTATTCATCAGCCTGAAACGATTGTCCGGTTACGAAAGTACATATCGGAAGGCGAAACGGTTGTGTTTGTCGGTTCTTCGGGTGTCGGGAAAAGCTCTCTGGTCAATGCACTTTGTGAAAAATCGGTGTTGCTAACCTCTGATATAAGCCTGTCTACAGGAAAAGGACGGCATACTTCGACTCGCCGGGAAATGGTGTTGATGAACGGTTCGGGTGTTTTAATCGATACTCCGGGAGTTCGTGAGTTTGGCTTGGTGATTGATAATCCTGATTCACTTGCTGAAGTGCTGGAAATCTCTGACTATGCTGAATCATGTCGATTTAAGGATTGCAAACATATCAACGAACCCGGATGTGCTGTTTTAGAAGCAGTTAACAGTGGTGCATTGGATTATAAAGTTTATGCCAGCTATCTGAAGCTTCGCCGGGAGGCGTGGCACTTTTCTGCTTCCGAACATGAGAAACGTAAAAAAGAAAAATCATTTACTAAACTCGTGGAAGAAGTTAAGAACCGCAAGGATGCAAACCGCTGATTTTCACTAAAAATACGATGCAGGTATCATTGGATGCCTGTATCGTTTTATACCGATTTATTTATTATTTCAGGTTCAATCAATCTACCATAGCTTGCTTGTATCATATTTTCTATCATTTATATGTTGATTACTATAATTTTTAATAAATCTATACTTACCTGTCAAATGGGTAACCCCCAAAAAAGAACAATGCGAATGGGAGGATTATAATAAAAGTCATTGTAACCTTATAGCTTTTCGGATGGTGACAGTACTTTGATGATTACTGTTTTTTTGTTTTGAGATGGTGGGAAAATAAGGATATGAAAGGAAATAAAATAATTAACTTAGAAAGCAGGAAGGATAATTAAGTGATTATTTAGGAAATAGTAGTAGCATAAAAACAGGATTGATCTTCATTATTTACTATCAACTTGATGAATTATGAAGGTTGATAGTCGATTTTTCTCTATAAATGAATAATTTTCAGAAAAAAAATATAACTTTGTAATGCTGCTGGTATATATTGGTGGTAAATTAAGAGGCATTATGTTTTTTTGCAAATGTGAAGTATAGGCATTTCCTAAATCAGACAAGAAAATTGCATAATGGTTTTACGCATAATTCATGGGGCTGTTAATAAGGTCTGTATGAGGGACTAGGTGGTAGCCTTAGTTTTTATAACCATCTAAAACACACAAAGATGAAACAAAATTATTTTGAATTAATGAAATTTATACTGATTTCGCTGATAGTAATCAGTAGTGGTACCTCTCTCGCTTGTGCGCAAGGAAGAACAGTAGAACAATTATGGAACGAACTACAAGAAGCTGTTGAGAAAAACGATTCTTTTGCAGTTTTATGCCGTTGTAATGATTTAATAATGAGCACAGAACCATTTAATGAATATGCACAGAGGTGTAGATACATATTGGCTAAAATGGATCTTCTAGAAAATAGGATGAATGATATTTACGAAGATTTTACTTATTTTGATGCGTTGGCAAGAAAGGGAATTGCATCAGATAACTATTTAGCACTAAGAAATGAACTTAAAACAGCTTACGACAGTCTACTTATTGAGGACTTACAGAAGCCTATTTCTGAAGGAGTCTATTTTTCGGATTATCAAGATGGAAATCATCATCCGTTAATGCTCTTGAAAATCAGTAAAGGAAGCAATGGATTAGAAGCTATACAACTTCAGGGTGGGCAGGTTGCCAATGACAATATGCTACGCAAATACGGGGGAGTATTACGTGGCTCTGAGATTTTGCAGAATAACGAAACTCTTATGTACAATGCTTTTTGGAGTGGTACTCGCAGCCGTCGCCCCAATACGGAGATGGCACATTCTACTGTAGAAGAATCACAGAATTTTAAAGAAGAAATGTATGGTACTATGGCTAGAGGGCAGTACAGTACGGGGGACGTTGTGGCGGGAACAATCGCTACAGAGGCTGTAGGTGGCCTGATGTCTTTATTGGGAGCTGCTCTGGCTAAAGGGAAAGTAACAAGCTGTATAGTGCAACTTGATTGGAAACCTATTGGGAACGGACAGCTTTCGGCTTATCTTACCGTTTCGAGTAGAGAAGAACGTACAGGAAGTGTTCCCGAAGAGGATAACCAACACTTCGAATTTACTTTGTTTAAACTTTATCCACATCATAAAATATTCTTTTATGATCCTCAAAAAGATTGTGTCGTTAATTATGACGGATGTATATATCTTAAGTCTATAAATTATAAACTTTTCGAACGAACTCATCCTGCGTTTTTTGAAGAGTACATTGAGAGCAAACTTTCCAAAAACAAATCGGGAAAAAAGACTTTTTATAAACTTGATAAATACAAAGACCTTAACGGCTTGATGTATAAGTTCTGGGAGTATAACTCCCTCTTTGCATCGCTACAAACAGATTCTATGCGTGAGTTCTTGTTGCCCCTTGATGAAATGCAAAGTGTTTATGCGTCTGATGGAAGTCTATCATTAGGACAATATGACAAGAAAATTAACGACTTCCGCTCTTTCGTGGCATTTCGTATGAAAGAGGGACATCTTGTTTATATGCAATGTCCCACAAATATTTATAACAGTACAAGAAAACAATCTATTTATTTTATAGATAACAGCTATATCTATGGTGAGTTTATAGGTCCTAAGCAACAAGGAAAATGTAGAATGAGATATAGTGATGGTGGAACATTTGTGGGGGATGCTGTGGAAATGGTTCGACATGGCTACGGAATACGTACTTGGCCAGATGGACAGACTTATACGGGAACTTACAATAATGGAAAAGAGATAGATGGGGAGGCTGTTTATAAAGGGACAAATTTTACTTGTAAACGAAGGGTACACCAAGGAGTGGTAGATTCGATTGCAATCATATCTTACTCGAATGGAGATATTTACAAAGGAAAAATCGGACAGGGGTATCTTCCTAATGGGAGTGGTATCATGACCTATGCCGATGGGAGAACGACTAAAGGGGAGTGGGAAAAAGGTAAGCTTGTTGCCAATAAGCCTATAACAAGAAATATAAAGCGAAAAATATCGAACAAAAGAAAAACAACGAGATAGCTATGAAACGTATTCTATTTGCAGCAGTATATATACTGTTTTGTGTTATGGGACTGAATGCACAAAGTCCGTCCGAACAAATTAGAGAGAATTACGTCCAAGTAATCAAGCGTCTAAAAGGAGAGCTTACAGAACGTGAGCAAACTCTGCAAAAGGCTTACACCGACTTGGAACAGATGACACAAAAGTCGAGCATAGAGAGCCAGAACAAGTGGATCGAGGTTTTACAAGCTGATATAGCCTCTCTTAAACGTCAAATAGCCCAAACTGAGCAACGCAAAGCGCAAGAAGAAGCTAATGCTGACCGATTGCAACAAGAACTAGAAAAAAGAGTTAAGGAGGCTCAACAGAAACATCGCCAGCAACAAGCAGTTCAAGCCAAGCAAGCTGAAGCGAAAGCAGCGGCACAACGTCAAGCTGATTATAATGTAGCAAAGGTCAAAAGCCAAAGAATACAGCAAGCCGAAGAACAGGAACGAAAGCGTGCGTTCAGAGCAGAGCAAGAAAGATTGGCTAATGAGCGTGAAGCCGAAGCGAGAGAGGCATTCAGACAAAGACAAGGAACTGGCTACCAAAATATGCATAGTAATATTGAAGAGCATGTTTATATGTACGAGGAGCTTGAAGAGAAAAGCAAAGCATATACTACTCGGCAATCAAGTGGATATAGCACAATTCAACCCGGTCAGGACAAGGGTAACAGTTCGAATATAAAAAAAACTGTTATGCTCAAAGATATATTCAATGACTCTGCCAAGCCTGCGAATGATCTTTCTAAGAAAAAGCGACCTAAACTTGTCGCTCCAATAAAATATGAAGAATATCAATAACCTCATAAATCTTTGTGAATATGCAAATGTTAAAGTATTGTATCATAGTGTGTCTGTTCACACTATTAATACCTTGCACATCTAGTGCGCAAAATAAAAGTGAAAGACCTGAAGCGGTAGCTATTACGGTTGAGAAATGGAATAAGTACAAACGTTCAGAGTCGGATTTAGAGAAACTGCGTTCTACTTATCAAGTAGTGGAAGTTAAAGTATTGCCACCGTTGAATCTGATGAAAATCAGCGATCAGGAATTGATTAATTTTCTCAAAGGGAAATATTTGATTTGTTGCGATGCACTTAGAGAAATTTATACTAACGGGGTCACTCTCGATGCTGTAGAGTTTAATATTAAAAAGCAGGTGTTTGAACATCACTTAAAGAAAGCAGAGGAAATAGAACTACGTCGAGTGAAAGCAGTGATTCCTTCTTATCCCGATGAAGCCACCGCTACCGATGAAGAAATAATAGCATATAACAAGGCTGCTGAGAACAATTCTGTCTTCAAAAAGCAAGTCAGACAGAAATTAGATAATATTAAGGAGGAGTTGGGTGAGCCTTGGTATACTATGGCCATTCGACGAATTAATCACATAGCGAGCAAATCAAATTAATCAAAATTATAATAGTAAACTAGGGTAGCATTTTATCGGAATAATTTAACGCAACTATATACTTTATTGTACCAACGATTGTGTATAATGAATGGTTGGAATTTAATGTTCTCATTATAATATCAATAGTTTCTTATGTTTATTATAAATTGAACTTTATAATTTTGATAAGGTGTATTTTAATATTATCTTTGTCTTATGTCTAATAATTAATCAGATAGAATATGATACAAGGAATAGAAATTAAAGGGTTATTTGATACTTTTGATCATCAAATAGAACTCAAGAAAGAAAATATAACATTAATTCTTGGAGAAAATGGATTGGGAAAAACTCTTATATTAAAATTGATTAATGCCTTTTTTTGTGCAGATTTCAATTCTATATATTCATGCCATTTTCAAGAATTCATTCTGACATTTGATAATAATGAATTTATTTCAATAAAGAAACAAGATTTGGAAGAATCAAAGCAAGGATTGTTGTTAACTTATTGGGAGAAAAATAAACGTTTAACAAAGAAAGATGATTTTTTTATATCCATAATGCAATTTGACCCTAGACGTTCACGCCGAATAATGCATAAAACTCATAGAGAGATAGATTGCTATGATAATATGGAATTTGATTTAAGCCGTTTTTTGCCTTTTCCAATTGAAAGACTTGGAGTTGACAGGTGGTATGACGTTAGAAAAGACCGAGTTTTTTCAACAAGAGTGTTGATAGATTTGTATAGAGAATACTTACCTGTTGAATTTTTAAATAAAATAGATAAAGATTTTCCTCAGTGGCTTCGTGAAAAAATAGATTCACTTAATCCTATTTTTATAGAAACACAAAGACTATTGATTAAGAATGAAGAAAGGAATTACAGATCATCGGTTGTAAAATACTCCCAAGAACTTGTAGAGAAGATTAAAAATCAAACAGTTATTGCAACTGATTTAGGCTCCAAATTGGATAAGTCTTTTCCTAGTAGAGTTATAAAACAGATTACCCAAAAAAGTCAAATTACTGATAACGAGGTTGAAGAAGGTTTGATTCTGTTGAGTAAAAAGCGAGAAGTACTAAACAAGGTAGGTCTCTTGGAAACAAGTGAAGAAGAAGATATTCAATATTATAATTATGTAAGTCAGCAGAAAAAGGCAAATAGTGATTTATTGAGAGATGTTTTAAAAGTATATATAAGTGATAGCAATGAAAAGCTGGTTATTTATGATAGCTTAGCACAAAAATTAGAATTATTACTTGATATAATAAATAAAAGATTTTTATATAAGAAGCTTATTATAGATAGAGGGGAGGGGTTTACTTTCAAATCTACTGTTACAAATAAGAATATCCCAATTTCTGGGCTATCTTCTGGAGAACAACATGAGTTGGTACTATTTTACCAACTATTATTTAGTACAGATAAAAAGTCTATATTACTAATTGATGAACCTGAAATATCACTTCATATTTCTTGGCAAAATCATTTCATTGAAGATCTGAAGTATGTTATTGCACTAAATAGCTTCCCTGCTGTTATCGCAACACACTCGCCTGATATAATTAATAATAATTGGAATTTAACCAAGCAATTAGAAGGAATTTAATGGCTATAGAAAAATATATAACAGCACAAAGAATCGCCACTTCTATTATGTTAAATTCCAAGGCATATAATTCTTTTATGATTGTAGAAGGAGATGTTGATTATAATGTTTTTAAAAAATTTATCATCAAGGAGAAAAGCAAAATTGAAATAGCATTTGGGTATACAAATGTAATAGAGGTTATTCAAGAATTAAATTTGAGAAAATGCAATATTGCAGTTGGGATAATCGATTCAGATTTTAGAAAACTAAATTCTAACATGATTGAAAATGAGAATATTTTACATACGGACTCCCATGACATTGAAACAATGATTATAAATTCTAATAGTTTTGAAATTGTATTAGATAACTATGTGCAATACGAAAAAGTAAATAGATTATACAACAATTTGGCAGGTTTTAGAATAAAACTATTCGATATTGCAAAACATTTGGGCTATCTGAAATGGCTTAATGAAATCAAAAGTTTAGGTCTTATTTTTAAACCATCTAAGTTAGATGGAAAAACTATTGATTTTAGCAAATTTATAGATGTAAATAGTTTAAATTTTTTAGGATATGACAAACTGGTTGAAAGTGTATTTAATTTTTGTAATGGAAAAGTTTTGATTCCTATTAAAAAAGATGATTTGGTGAAAACATTAACAGAATTTGCACATGAATGCGATTTAAATCATGTTTGCAATGGACATGATATTGTACATATAATTTCCTTGTCATTAAGAAAGAATGTTTCAAACATGAATTCTAAAGCAGTAAATGATGAACAAATATCAAAAGAGTTAGTGTTAGCTTATGAAGCTAGATTCTTTATGGATACTTTTCTGTATCGTTCTATAAAGGAATGGGAGAAAAAAAAGAATGTATCATTGCTCGATTTTTAGGTACTGTCCACTATTTTGTGTAAATAGTAAACTAAAGGACTCAAGTTTTATACTTGAATCCTGTTTTTAAATATAGTTATAAATTGATTAAGAATCAACGCTCACTTCCAAATTAGTTGATACCATTTCTTTTCAATTTCTGAGGGTTATTGTTTATAGTAACTGATTCTATTAACTAAATCTAATTTTATATCAAATATTATTAGGGCATGCCAGTTTCCCAGTATGCCCTAATAATGCTTTGATATATGACTGTCTATGGCATAGCACAAACGCCATTGAGAGTTGCTGTGACTATATTTCCCGATTCATCTTTTAGGACTTCTGGAATTTTCCAATTCTCGCCATCTGCAGATGTTATAATATACCCCATGTAATTGTTGTAGCTTACATATTCATGACCTACGGCTATAAACTTTCCATTGTTATAAGTGATAGAAGTCCAATTATAATTACTACCATTTTGTATAGTTGCACGTTTCCAAGATTCTCCATCAGACGACACAGAAATACTCCCATTATCTACTGCAACAAATCTTCCATTGCCATATGTGACATCAGCACCACTTCCTTGTTTTACTGGTGTCCAGTTTATACCATCCGTAGACGAGCTAGTTCTGCCATATCTATCACCAACAACAACGAATTTTCCATTGGCAAAGATTATCTTATTCCATTTGTCATCCAAACTATCTTTAATCCATTGGTATGATTCAACTTTGAAATCATTCGTTAAAACAGCAATATAACCTTGATAACCGACTACTACATATTTCCCATTTCCATATGTAATGTCATAAAAATATGAACTTGATATTGGATATTTAAAAGTCCAATTCATACCATCGGTAGTAAAACAAAGCTGCCCATCATAGTAGTTTACTAAAATAAACTGTCCATTGATAAATCTAAGACTTTTAAATGAGGTTCTATTAGTTGTTGCTTTTTTAGGTGTTGTCCAATTTACACCATCTGTTGATGTAGATGCATATCCACTCCAATTTATTGCAACGAACTTTCCATTTCCATATGCAACAAGTTTCCAATCATCTGTTCCTACTATCATATCTATATCTCCTATTTTTGATTTAATAATTCCGGAAGTAGAGATTATGTCTGTTGGCGGATTTGGGTTATCCGGCTCTTCTGGCTTCTCTACTGGTGGCTTCTCTGGTATCTCCGGTTCTACTATTTCTTTTTCACATGAAAGAAATACACTGGCGCACAATAGTGCCACATAGAATATTTTTGTTTTCATAAACGTTGTTTATTTATCCCGCAACCAATGGGATGAGATGTTTTCAAGAAAGGAGTTGCATCCTCATAAAGGCACTCTCTTGTTTTTTAATTTACACTTGAGTTTTGATAATATTACCGCTAGCACCAACAATAATGACAGGGACAGGACCAATAATATCCTCTTCCATTACTAACTGATTACTGGCGTAAGTACCTTTTACTAAGAAGCTAGATATTGCTTCTATCTCTCCCTTTGTTGGACTTCGAGTTAGTTCCGAACTAAACGTACCCGATTTGAGCGTATTACAAAACGCTCTTGTTGCTATTTTACCCATAGGTTTCTCCTTTCTATAATGATTAATATTTGATATATGTATTACAAGCATTTTTGAAGAGAAAAAGAGATTGTCGAGGTCTTTTTGATTGTCTTTAAAAGATGAGTCATTCCAATCGTTCAGAAACAAAGAAAGGACACGAACGTCACTTTTTTCTCATTGATTGGTAAGGCTCTGGTAAGCCCGAAGTTCAAATAAGAAAAAGCAGTCCGTGCCCTTAGATAAGGGTACAAACTATGCTTAGACTCATTATTTTGAACTTCATTTTAAAATTTACCAGATTTTACCAAGTCAAATAATTGTCTGCAAGTTATGCAATATGTCTATTAGAAATAATGTCTGTTCTTATACCTCCTTTTTTAGTTAGTGTACAAAGTAAACGAAAAAGGAGGAAACAGACAAATATCTCAAAGACTATATCACAGACTGCTTATATAATTGTTTTCAGCTTTATTACCATATCCATTCAGGTTTCATTAACAATTCGCCATAGTACAACCGTTTCGTGAAACTTTGCAAGAAATCATTGAAACGCTCGCCATCTGTTTGTTTACGTGTATTGTATCGGAATACAAACTCCTTGCAATACTTAGAAAGATGTTTTTTACTCGCAAGGTGATATATCCCTTTGATGCCACGCTTAATATGACTCCAAAATCCTTCTATTGAGTTTGTATGAAATCCGTCCAAAGCGTAAATATGTTGCTTGTGTGGAATAGTCTTATGCTCGTAATCATTACCTAATGCGTTATATACATTTAGTTCATCTGTAATAATAGTAGAGCCTTTCCGAACTCGTTCCTCGATAATCGGGTATAAAGTTATTTTCTGAACATTAGGCACTACTTGTGCATAAACAAGACCGTCTGAAACCATGCCGAATATAGGTGTTTTTTCCTTGAGGCTACGACCTTGTGTTCCGTTACCATGACTTCTACTTTTACCACCCATATATGTTTCGTCCATTTGAGTCATATCATCAAAAGTTGCATCATCATCCTTTATGTTATGACGGATGCGGTGCAGCATAAACCATGCTGTCTTTTGGGTAACGTGAATATCACGTGCCAATTGGCAGCTACTAATGCCTTTCTTGTGCGAAAGGAACAGAAAGATAGCATAGAACCACTTCTTTAACGGAAGATTAGAATCCTCAAACATTGTACCAATCCGAACCGTAAACCGTTCCCGACAATCTTTGCACTTGTATAAACCTTTGAACTCTCCTTTTTGAGTTAGTTTATAGTGGTGCTTAGATATAGAGCCGCAATGCGGACAAACAGGCTCACCATGCCACCGCATATCTTCAAGATACTCTCTGCAATCCTCTTCGGTATGCAGAGTATCTATCATTTGAAGTAGTGAGTGGAATGGTTTCATGTGTACAATTGTTTTTGTTAATAGAGAAATTGTACACGCGGATGAAGAATAATTTCAGTTTTGGAGAAAAATCTTAAGAAAAAATGAAAAATAATTCGTGAAAGCCCATGAACAGACGAATTGATACATATTATATCAATTAAAAAGCAAATAACTTATGAAAACTTTAAGCCAGACACTTGAAGAATCGCTGGGTGATACTTTGAAAGAGACATTAGAAGAGTTGTTGAATACAACGATAGAAGTTGCAAAAGAAGAAAATGATTCTGAAAACGACTGATGTGGATTTAACAATGCCAATCTGCTAAGTCGCAGATTGGCACATTAAAGTCCAACCAGTCATTATACACAATCGTTGGTACAATAAAGTATATAGTTGCGAATATTTATCTAATAATTATCCTCTTGAATACTGCTGCTGTGACTAAGTTTATTGTCGTATCTGCCTGTAAAAAGCAATTTTCCTTTCTGCGTATATTGTTTTATGAAATCACCTTTGAGGAGAGTGTACATATTCCTGTCATGTTCATGTTGTTTCCATAAGTCAAGTTTAAGTCGTTCATATTCTTTCGCGACGGTGGCATTTGCTTGAAGATAGTCTCTAAAATATAATTCATCATTATCTCCCTCATAATACAAGTGAAGATGAAATACCCGTTCGGCAAATCCTCGTAATGTATAGCCTTTGTTGAAATCGATACGACTGTTGTTCTCTGCCATACAGATATAGCTACATTTTTCAACTGCATTTTTCAAATCTATGATTTTTTCTTCTCTTGAGATTTCTACAAGTATATCTATGGTAGGTTTTGCCCAAATTCCTTTGATAGCTGTGCTGCCTATATGACTAATACGTTTGGCATAGGAAAGTTGCTCTTTCAGTAACTCCGCTTCTTCCTTATACCATTCTGCCCAGCAGTCTTGGTGTGCAGTCAAGATAATGGGGAACAATTGCCAAAGTTCGTCTAATGATAATTCGGTCAATTCTTTTTGCTTCATATCATGAATCTGTTATTACTAGTGACTGTATAATACATTTTGCAAGCACTGTTTTTGACGGTAAACGTTCTTGATTTATTGTAGGGAAAGATATTCATATCTCTACTATGCGCAAAAGTATAAAAACGCTTGAGTTATCACCTATATGTCTTCGTATTTCTTCTGTATTTTCACAAAATAAGTCCTGTTCATTCTTTTTTTTCTGTTTTTGTCTTCAAAAGAGCAAAAAAGTTTGAGCTACGCAAAAAGACTGCGCATCACTGCTTCTATCTTTGTCGAAGAAACAAGAAAAACAGGTCAAGTACGGGTTACTTCAACACACTCTTTAAGGTAGAACATTACCAGTACGATTATCTGTTTTCCTGTTTCGTAAAGGGGCAGTAGCTCAGTGGGTAGAGCATCATACATAATCTTGAGATTATCCTGATGAAAAAG
>PPYF01469907.1_pt1 | contig 17733 bp, 26 predicted proteins | sample 1559871 | NCBI WGS metagenome assembly PPYF01 (sample SAMN08240021, study PRJNA423297) | Human gut metagenome, whole genome shotgun sequencing project.
CGTTTTTTACTTTGTAGAGGTTAAGGCGTCTAAACGCCCTACGGCATACAATGCTTACAGTGTTAAACGCGCCTACCCAACGATTGGTAATTCACTTGTTAGAGGCTAAGGTTTATCATCATATAAATCTGTCTAAGCATCTCACAATCGTTCTGCTTTCTTGGATTGTTAGGCGATACCTGTACTTTCTTTGTAGGGGTGTCAATATCTACTGTGTGATATGGTGTGTCTCTTGTGGCCGAAAGATATACAAAATCCTCACCAGCTCCGAATATATCGTATGTACGTCCGTTTACGCAGGGTTTGCCGTGGTCGTTGGTTATTTCGTCGGTAACGACAAACTTTCCCTCAATGCTTCCTGCCCTGTCCGGCCATTCGGTTGTTCTCAGCATACCTGACTTTGAGAGATAGCAGAATACAACGCCGTCATCGGGAATAGGCGTTTTCTTACCGTCTTTGTAGGTAAACATATGGTGTCCGTCAAGTTCTACTGTTTTCATTTCAATTAGTTTTTTCATGTTAGTTCCTCCCTTAAACATTAGCCCCTACATGCTGTGTTCCCACTGCTTGGGTAGGAGCGTTACAATTAGTAATGTTTGCCCGCCGTAGGGCGGCTTGCATAATAAATAGGTATAAAAAAAGACAATTCCTTTGATTGTCTAAAGTAACGTTATAAAATTCCCTGTTCCATTAACTCCATTGTGTAGCTGTCGATTGTCTCCTGCTGTAGTTCCTGCTGGGATTTTTGAAGGGCGGCTTCTAATGCTGCAAGCCTCTCACTGTCGGTTTTAGGCATTTCTGTCGTATCGCCAACTATCTCCTTTATATGCGCTATCGCGTTTTGCTCATAGCTTAAATTTCTATTCGGTATGTAAGGTTCTGTCTGCTTTATCCAAGGAGTGTCATCCAGGTAAATCGTATAGCCCCTCGCCTCAATACTATATCTTAATGCTCTGTCATTCAGTTTATATCCGCTGTCTATCATATTTACCCCTCCTTATGCTGACAATGTTATCAGGTTAGCAAGTGCCGTCATACCGTCTGTATTCATATCCCAAGGGAAGTCCACTTCCTGCGTTTCGGGTACTACATAGGCGTTATCCTCATTCTTTTCTAAATCAAGTATCAGGTCGGTATATATTTTCGTTCCTTTAGGAAGCAGCAGGGTCATTCCGTAGTCCAATATATAGATTTTGCTATAGCTGACAAAATGCCACAGTTTACCTTCAAATACTGCACATGGACTTTCACCGGCGCTATCGGGTGTGTCAGTTAATTTAACCCACGTTTGTTTTATATCATCATATTTATAATGTAAATTTCCACTAGCATTTGTAGAGCTTCCAGCGCTTGACAATATATGCAGTTCATCTTTATAAATAAGAGCATTCTGTGATATAAATGAATATGGCAATTCAAGTTCCTTTGACCATGAAACTCCATCCCACGAATAATGATTATAAGACGCAACTAATAAACTAACTGTATTGTAACCTCCGCCAAAGATATGAAGTTTATTCTTATATACACATACTGCTCCATTATAGAACTGATATGGCAAAGTACTTTCTTTCGTCCATGTAGTTCCATTCCATATATAGTGATTTGTAGCAGCTGTATAATCTCCTGAAACCGATGTCCCGCCCAGCATATGTATTTTATTATCATATACTACAAAACAACTGTCATAATAGCCTCCTGTATATGGCAAAGTACTTGCGCTAACCCATTCAGTACCGTTAAATTTGAAATGCCGTCCGCCTCTATGTACTAAAACATGCATTTCATTATTATATACGACAGCACTATATATTCCACTTAACCCCTTATTGCTGGACAGTCCCGTTATATCTGAATGTTTAACCCACTGCCGCGTTATCTTATCAAGTTTATATACACTTATTGTTATGCCCGCATTAAAACCATATAAGTCATCATTCCATACTAATGCACTCCCAAAGGTGAAAGCAGATGTTCCTACACCGGGTACTGTATACGGCTCTTTCATTTTTACCCCTAATATTTGCAGCCCTTTATTGCCATTTACAAGCTTGGCCAGCTTCGCTGCTACAGTATCCTCAATACCCCCCCCCGGAAAATTCCCGAGGGTGTTCCTTATCGCTGTTGTATCGGCCTTTGTCAAGTCTAGCGTGCCCTTATCGGCCAATGCGCTTAATATATCTCCCTTTGACATAATCATTCCTCCTCTGTTTATCTGTCTCATCTTGCTCTCTGACGTTCGCAATTCTTAGAAAATTAAACGCCCTCCGGCATCCCTATCCACATTCTGTAACGCCCCTACTCAGCGATTGGTTTCTCACTTGTTAGAGGTCAAGGTGTTTAGCCATCCTGCGGCATTCTTGCCCTACGGCTTCTACGCCCCTACTCAATTATTCGTTTTTCGCTTTGTAGAGGTTAAGGTTTCCTTCACAAAAATAGCAGGTAAATCACTTGGTGGTTTTATCTGCCTCCACTTATTATGTACTGCTGTTCCTCCGCTGTTATCTTGTCCTCTGTCTGCATTGCGGCCAGCTTTTCATCTGTCACCTTGCCCTTTTCATACAGCCTTTTAAGGCTTTCTACAAGCGTACTCATAAAATTCCTCCTTCCAGCAGTTCCTCTGTATATTGGTCTACCGCCTGATTTTGTGCTTCCGTGTAGGAGGTTTTAACCTGCAGCTCTATGCGGTCTAATTGGGTCAGTTCCGGCTCCGGCTGGGGTACCTCCTCCCAAACACCGTTATTGTATTTCTTGCCTAATAGACTTGTATCGTATGTTTCAAGGCGCAGCATGTTGTCTGCAGTTACTTTGCCGGTTAGGTCTGATACGGCAATACAAATGTTGTTTTCATCTATTTGTGCGTAGTAATATTTCATCCTTACACCTCCTTAGCAAAATTCGATTACTTGATAGGAACCAGAATCGTTGACTGCCACTCGCAGGCTGGTATTGTCTAAAGCGTCCACACGGCCCCTGCTCGGGTTAGAAGAATTGGAATTGCTTCCTATGTCCAGCAACACTATTGACTTACTGGCATCTACCCTGTTTATAGTAATGGTTATTTTACCGTTTGATGATGAGGCACTAAAAGCAAAAGTCCCCCTTTGTATGCTCTTAACCACAATTGAACTCTGGAAATTAAAATGCGAGTTATCCTTATCCGACTGGCCGTCATATATTACAGTCCCCGGTGTTACATAAGAAAGTGCATCGTACAGTATTCCAAAGCCAGCCGAGGTATCAAGGTACTTATACGTCTCGTAGTCTCCGTAATAATCAACTACAGTATTGGCAGTCGTATCAAGTACCGCCAGAGCGTCTATTGAGGCTTTATCATACTTATTATGAATGAAGTACGCCATTATTCACTCACCCCCGTGTATACCTTTATTTCTCCTGCTGTACTGACGAATGTGCCGCCTTTGCCGCCTTCGGAACATTTCAAATTACCGTTAATCATATTCCATAGATAAGAAGAAGGAGAATAATTGGGGTTGCCACTAATATTTCCATAATTATCTAGGGATTGTGTACCCTTAACATATGTTGTCCTTAAATCCGGTTTATCATCTGCAACTAATTTATAACCGTTGGTATCTATCGCGCCATTGACTTCTAATTCATTGCATATAATTGTTACCGCACCGCCACCGCTTGGCGGGATAGCTCCATTGCCTGAAACAGAATACGCATAATTTGTATTTAAAGCACTTCTGGTATATGCAACATCTTTACTGCCTTCGGTGGGTTCAGCGCCAGTAGTTGCAGACGCTAAAATATTGCCATTAATAGTTACCTTTCCTTTAGCAATAATTACAACCGAACCAGAAGCATTATAATCATATGCAACAGTGGGCCCTTTTGGATATGCCACGCTAGACTGAATAGTTGCGTTATAATCAAAGCTTTCGGTATCATTTGAACTTGATAGATTAGGATAATATACAAAAATAACAGACGTTCCACCTATGCCATATTGACCTATACCGCCGCCGTTTATGTTGCCAGCAGTGCTAGTTGTAGGTGTCTGAACTGGTGTTGGTGTATTCCCTGTTACTTTATCTATACCGCCACTAATTGTACCGCCTCGTCCATTTATACCCCCTTTAGGTGCGTACCCGCCCTTTGCCAGTAAAAACTCCTGACTGCCGACATTTATCGTTGGCGCAAGCTGCAAATCTTCTGTGAACGTCTTTCGTTTTCCTCTCACATCAATAACACCGTTTATGGTCACATCTCCTTGTGACAGGATATAAAGCCCGTCGCACTTATCAGGCGGTGTAAGTGTTACTCCTTCTGGTATCGTCATTGACTTTGTATGTATTACATATCGGTTAAATCCGTCCTGTGACGGCCACGCTAAATCCGGGCCGACAATTAAATCCCCATAAGTACCCTTACCATAAGGCGTAACCATGCCGTCTAGCCTGTTATTAAGGCCGTCTATGCCGTTGTTTACTCCCCCTAAAGCTAAAAGGGCGGCGTTGGCCTTAGATGTCAGGGTTCCGCTGTTATAGGTTCCTCCGGTATCCCCTGTTTCGCCTATTCTGTCTCGTACTGCTTCCAATGTGTCTTGGCTTGCTATTCTTAATAATACGTCTCCTGACATGCTTACGCCTCCTTTACGTACAAAATTCCGTCTGTACCCACCTCGAAATAACCCTTCTTATCGCTTCCGGCTATAGGTATCAGCTTTGCCTCCTCTATCCCGGCCTTTACCGCCTTTGGTGTTGCGGCAAGGCTTTCGCTGTCGCTGTCTATGCCGCTGTACAGCTTTGTGTGGCCGTACTCTGTTGTGCTGGCCGCCCCATATTCCGTAGTTGACGAGGCGTGGTTCTTGTCGGCCTTGCCGTTCTCCAGATTTGTTACTCTCTGCAACAGCTCATCAGGAACCCCTACCCCGGCTATGGCCTCGTCTATTTTATCCATGTTTTCATTTATTACCGTTATATCTGCGAACTCCTCATATCCCGGCTTTATGAGGCTATAGTTTTTCGTCTGTTCAGCCATTTATAAAACCTCCTCCTTTACGTCCTTCCATGTCCTGTTTTTCAGGTCTCCCCATGTCAAGACTTTTACCTGTCCCCATGTATTGTATCTCAGCCTTATATCCAGTATCAGGTTAGCCGGTATCATGCGCTTTACTGACTGCTCTACCTCGTCAAAAAGCCTCTTTACAGTAAGCTCCAAAAGGATTACAAGCCTGTATTCCTCGTTATACAGCGTCATGGCGTAGGCCCCCTTGCCGCACATGGTATCCAGTACCCTTTCAAGCGCCCTCCATGTATAGGGCAAATCCTCATTTATTCTTGCCTTTATCCTGAAGCGTCTGACCTGCAGGGTATCGGTATCCCTTGGCTTTATATCCAGTATCTTTTCCCAGCGTTTACAGCCGTTATCCGTCAGGGTTTCTATGAACTGGTCAAGGAACACGCTGTCCGCCGACGTCCAGAGCATAGTTAATTCCGGGTTTTCAGCCTCAGTTATACCGACTATCTCCCTGTAATGCTTGACTACCTCGGGCAGATATACGCTTATATCAACTTCCTTAAGCATTTACAGTCCCCCTTTTTGCTATGCTGTCAGCCCCAAGGGCAAGATTGCTTTCCGCTCCGTTTAGGGCTGTGCCGCCTATGTCAACTACACCCTCTACATCAAGCAGCCGGCTTTCTATCTGGCTTATCCTTACTATCAGGCCTCCGCTGTTCTCCCATGAGGCATTAAGCTCATTAAAGTAAGCGTCAATGGCTTCCTCTATATAAGTCTTAACATCCTCATAGCTCCAGCCATCGGCATAGGTTATATTTGTCGTTATATTTACCGTTGTCTCTGTTACTCCCTGAACTGTTACTATATGCCCTATGGGCGCTATACCAAGGCCCTCGCCTTTGTTTAGTACAGGGTCTATGGCTGTCTGCGTCTGTGCTATGAGCTCCGATGACGGGGCTTTAAACTCCGAATTGATTATCACCAGCCTTACGGTTCCGCCTCCGTTCCAAACAGGATATACCTTTACGCCGCCTATACCCTCTATAGCCTTTACCTTCTTTTTATAATCCTGTATGTTCCCGCCAAAGGCCTGTGAGTTAAGGCTGTCAAAGTATCTTTTTCTAAAATCCTCCGTTGGCTCCTCGTTCTCGCCGGGTATCAATATCTCTATAAGCTCTGCCCTAGTAAGCCCTTTTATGTAGTCCACGGGAATAAGCGCGCCTGTATAGCCGTTTGGCTCATCTCCCGCTGTCTCGCAGTTCATCCTGTATATATGATTTTCCTCATCTATTATCTCTGACACTATCCAGTTATAGGCGTCTATACTAAACTTAGCGCCTATTGGGACAGATACGTCAAACTCACCCTTTCCCACCGCGTATGTAGCCCTGTAAGGCTCAATGCCTCTTTCTGCCGCCCTCATTATAAGGTACTGTCTGCTTGCCGTATCCGCAAATGTCTCGTTAAGGGTTAAATCCAGGTCCATATACAGCTGCGCCAGCTCGACAGCCGCTGGCGCCAGAGCGTCATAGATAATGCTGCCCTCCCTCTTATCCATTGATGAAGGTATTTTATTCAGCATTCTTTGCAGTATATACTCATATGTCATGTCCTCAAACACTTATTGTCACCTCGCTTTCGGCTTCTATATCTCCAAATATGGTGTGTGCAGTAAAGGTTGCGGCCACCTTATGCCTTTTAGACGTATCAAAGACAAAGCTGTCTACACTGTTTATCCTGTCGTCCTGAATTAAAGCCTCAGTTATACGCCTTTCAAGCTCTCCTGTTACAGCCTTCGCAGGCTGGCCAAATAAATCCTCAAGCTCAATTCCATAGTTCCATGAATAGATAAGATATTTATACCTTTCGGTATTAAGTATCTTGTATATAACCTGCTTCATGGCTTCCTGCTTATCGCACATGCCATTAACCGTTTCCCTATCCAAGTTCATCTTATAATTTAAGCTTGGCTGAGTTTTTATTTCTATCGCATTTATATTTAGTCCCTTAGGCAACATCTTTTACACCACCCTGTCTATTATCAAATATTTCTGTCCTCCGGCCATTCTTATAAGAATCACCTTTTCTCCGGACTTGAGCGCGTTATGAACCCTTATGGGCTTCCGTCCTGTTATGGCGTGGCTGTGGGAGGAAAAGGCGTCGTAGCCGCCGCCACCGCCGCTTGTGTTCTCCGTTCTCCACTCTACCGTTACCTCAGTGTCAAAATCCGTCACATTTCTTGAAAGCACTATAGCTTTCTCCGGTATTGTAAGTTTAGCATCTACAAAAACAGTAAGCGGTGATGTGCTCTGGACAGTGCCAAAAATAATGGAGGTTGGCTTTTCTGCTTCAACGGCGTTAAGTGCAGCAGCCTGTACGGTTTTAATAAAGTCGTTCATATCAAGCACTAAACTCGCCTCCTATCAGCGTTAAATCCATTGTGTGTTCATTATCATTAAAGCTATGCCTGCACTTTTCAACTATAAGCCATGTGCTTGTAACTATATCCCCAAGATTAAGGAATATAGGAAGCATACAGCCAGCGCGCACTCTTAAATCCCCTATGACGTTATTAATGGACAAGGCCCTCTTTTTATGGTTATACAACTCCAGGACAGCTTCGGCAGTTGCCTGCCCCTTCTGCCTGTCATCCACCGTCTCATAAAACTGGAGCACTCCCCATTTCTTGATGTTTTCATCGCTTTTGGACACAAACACCTCACGTTCTTTTGTCCCGCTGTCCTCGTATACAATCTTCACTTTGTTGTATACATCGCTGTCTATACTGGTTTCATAGTCATAGTCCTCTGCCGAGCTTTCGGTTATCATAAGCGGAACTTTCATGCTGCCTATATTTTTAAGGGTCAGTTTTCCGAAATCATCATAGAGCACATACATTTCCTTTGTGTTGTAAAGCGTCAGGTCAAGGGCGTTTCCCATTATGTCAAAAAGGGTCTCATTATCCTCAATACGCAGTTCTATGTTGTATTTGGTATCTTCTATATCTCCTGTAAACAGACCGAAATCTCCGGCTATCATTTTTAAAAGCTCCGAGGCCGTCTTATTCTCGTAGATATATATATCCTTATTTTTAAAGTACCTTAGCTGGTCATAGGCTGTAACCTTTATAAGTCCGTCCTTGTTCCTACTCTTTTTGAAAACAAAGCCTAAAAAAACAGGCGTACCGTCTATTTTAAGCTGCACCCTGTTTCCTTCCTGAAAGTTTATTATGTTGTCCTTTATAACTGTAAAATCAAGCTGTCCCGGCGTTCCAGTCCTTCCTGTCGTCCACGTTATGCCTTCCTCGACAACGGGCACAAAGGCTTTTCCCTCCTGTGGATTTTCTATTATCATTTCTATATCCATAGGTTTCACCTCACAGTTTTGGTATAACTATACTCTGCCCCGAATGTATTAAATTCGGGTTTGTTATGTCCGGATTGGCCTTTGCAAGCTCCTTATATTTACTCCCGTCACCGTAATAGCGCTTTGCTATAGTCCAAAGGCTGTCGCCGGCCTGAACCGTATAGCTTTCATCCTGTTTAGGTTCAGGCGAGCTTGATGTTTCCCTCTGCTCCTCTGCCGTTGCCGTTCCGTCCTCCAATAGAGTTAAAGGCAGGGTTTTAACCTCTTCATATTGTTTAAGCTCAATATCAACAGTAACGTCAAAGCCGTTTTCAGCTTCTTCCTTTATGGAGTATTTTTCAAGGCTTACAGTCATATCTGTATCAAACAGTCCTGTTCCGTCCGGCCGCTCTCTGCTTACAGTAAAGCTAAATGGAGCCTTGCTGTTTTTTAGGCTTTCAAGCTTATCAAGATAGTATTTCTGGTTTTTAAATCCTCCGTCATATATGGCAAACGGATATTTTACAGCCGGTATAAGCGCCTCAAACTTTATTTCCGTAAGCCCGGGTGTTTTTAAAAAATTCAGTTCAACGCCATTTATCAGGGTAATTGATTTATTCTGGTTTTTTATCTCAAGCTCCAGCCTAGACGGGGCAACAGGAAGCGTTATCCCGTCAAGTTTAAATATATAGGCTTTCATTATCTATGCACCCCCTCTGCGGCTATTTCCAAGGCTTCACTTGCTCCTGCTGCCATATGGTCTATTACTCCGTCTATATCTAAGCCGTTAGTAATGCTGTTGCTCATTCCCGACATATCAACCTTTATTTCCGCAGTTGTAAAGCGGTTTATAACGTCCCTTTCGGCTATTTCCCTGAGATATTTGATTTCATCTTCTGTTGCGCTTACGCTGTCGGCTATAGAGCCTGTGTCGTCTGATATAGCGCCTATATCGCTTGCCATATCGCCATAGTTAAATGCGTCGTCAAAGTAGCCTCCGAACTTATCAGCTATGCCCTCGCCTACTGAATAGCCGCTGTTGTATGCGTCCTGTACCCAGCCGTCTTGAAATACATCAAGAGTATTAAAGCCGTCCATGAACGCCTGTTTTGTATCCACATATTCCATTTTGTTATTTTCAGCAGCTTCAGCTTTTGCTCTGAAGTCCTCTGCAGCACCAGTCAATCTTCCAACATCAATATTTATAAAAGGAAGTTCATTTAGCTTTTCAGCTATATTTGCTATAACTTCTGTTGCAGTTGCCAACAGACCCCAGAAAAAACCTTTTACACTCTCAATTGAGTTATGAAACGCCGCCTTTATGTTATGGCAAATTGAAGCAACCCAGTTAAAGATACCGAGAAGCACATTTACAATGGTTTTAGCCAGGTTCCAGATGAATTGCAGTACAACATTTAAGCTTCCAACTATTATTCCAGTGGCACTTACAGATGTCCCCTTAACCTTGTTAATTACGGCCACAACCGTATAGAGCAATGCCACTAGAGCAATTACAGCCAATATAATCCATGTAATAGGGCAAGCTAATAACGCTGTATTAAAGCTGGACTGCGCTACTGTTGCCTGTGCCGTTGCTACAGCAAGAGCATATTGTGTATTAATTGCAACGGCCTGTAAATTAATATTCGATAATAACGCTCTGGCTTGTATAAATGCTTGTATATTTGCTAATTTTTGCACAATAGCACATATTTTCATTGCATAATCATACAAATTAACTGCTTTAGCCATTCCTATTACAACAGGCTCTAATATACTCCAATTTCCGGCCAGCATACTTATAAAGCTTAAAACAGGTTTAAATGCCCTTTGCAGCTTATTTGTGGCCATAGTCCACACCTCTACCCATGCGACAGGCATATTTTTAAATCGTTGTTCAACGTCGTCAGCAGATGAAAACATTGCTGCCTTTATTACGTCCGCCGTTAACAGTCCATCTGAGGCCCAATCCTTCATAGTTCCCTTTGCCTTTTGGACATTTCTCATATAATCTTCTATGGAGTTTGCAAGAAGCGGAGCATTTTCAATAATTGAGCGGTACTCGTCACCCTGCAAACGTCCCGAAGCCATAGCCTGGGTAAGCTTATTCAAGCCTTGTATGCCTAAATATGCTCCTGCTGCTCCTTTTATTTTATTGAGGAGCCCGTCTGCGTTTTTTGTCCCTTGAATTATTTCATCATTGAATTCTTCCTGCCTTTGTGTGTTCCTTTGAAGCTGTTCCTCTATCTCGCATAACTGAGCATGGGCTGTTCCATAGGCTGTTTTGGCTTGATATATTTGTGACGGGTCAAAAGCTTTATCTATCGCGGCATCTGTTCTATCAAGCATATTTATCGTCGTCTGCATACCGTTTATGATGTTATCCAATACAGGCGTCATACGGTCTATAAGAGTAATTGTTGATGTAATGCTTGCCATTTAATCACCTGCCTTTCGATTTACGTTTCATTTCCTTGGCCGCTTTTTCCTCAGCCTCGGCTTTAACCTTTAACGATGCATAATATAAAGCCTTTACGTTATCCTCAGCCGCGAAAAAATCTTCAAACTGAGAGGGCGTCCAATGCCATTTCTCTATGGCTATATGAGCGAACACAAACTCAAAGCCGCCCTCTTCAATTAGTTTTTTGCTTCTTCTACCTTTTCGTCCATTGTTTCTGTAAAGCCGTTAAACTTCTGGATAAATGCAGCAAAATCGTTATATTCGCCCGGATTGTCTATCATTTCAGTAATAAGTTCTTCTGCTGTATTTACTCCGTATGTATCCTGAAGTTCTGCGTTGTACAGGTCTGGCTCAACTACTGAGGCAGCCATAAGACGGCAGATATATTTAGCCGCATCCAGCTTCTGACGATAAGCCCCCGGCTTTCCCTTAATGGGAATGTCAATCATACAGGTGTCCCTTATATTTTCCGTTTCCCTTGATGTGAGGGGGCGTATAGTCCATTCAGCGGTTTCGCCATTTTCATCTGTAAATGCTGATGTAACCGGATATGTTGTATTTTCTCTCTGTTTCTTGTTCTGCTTAAAAAAAGTTGATAAATTCATTTATGTTCCTCCTTTTTTCCATTAAAAAAGCACCCTTTATGTGGGTGCTTAAAAATAGGTTTTTATTCTATTATTCCCTTTGTCCTCAAATCAGCCGCCGAAAAATATGGTTCACCACTATCTATTTTTATTCTAATACCGTTTACTGTTTGTTCCGTGACTGTATCATCATATCCGGCTAGACTTAAAATCATGTCTCCTACACTTCCGCTAAGATTACCATACTCATAAAGTCCTATTTTGCTTGAGAAATTATTAAACAGAATTTCTTTTCTTCTCAAATCGCTCTCCGAAAGCCATTCCAGCCCCATTCCGTATAAAGGTTCCCCTTGAGGCCTTTCATCTTCATTATATCCCTCAATATATATCGGAGCGGCCAGTCTGTCCAACACCTCTTTTTCCGCCAGCTTCTGTTGTGTATTCTGCAGCTTCGCATCGCTTACGCTGTCATTAAGAGCCTTGGTAATATTAACCGTTTTTGTACCATCGTCCCATACAACCTTGGCACCAAACCATTCGCCCACAGTTCTAAGCGGAACCATAGTTTTTCCATCTATTATCTGAGCTGGGACATCCATTTCAAAGTTTTCCAATCCATAAATTAGTGCTGTGCGTTGGCCAATTGTCATTTTAATATCAATTGTTCTGGAAGTAGCTATTCCATATTTATCAATCCTTATGTCAGGCTTTGAAAGTGTCACCGTTTGGGTTGCGCTGTCCCAGTCAACCTTTGCCTCAAATGCCTCCGCGACATCTCTTATCGGCACAAGTGTCCGTCCGTCTACAATCGTCCCCGAAGCCGAAAGCTCTGTACCGTCAACTACAATTTTCACCTGTGCACCAAAAGTGGTGGTTGCCAATGCGGCAGTTAAAACAACAGCTATAATAAAACTTTTTTTATTCATAAATACCCCTCCCCTTATGTTTTATATTTCCATTATAAGCGATAAAAGGAGGGATTTAAAGAGCTATTTACATCATTCCCTCAAGAATTGCAAATTCTTCCGGCATACTCCAATCCTCAAAGGTAAAGTCCATATCTTCATCAAGATACTCCCCGTCAGCGTCAAACTTTGCCAGTATACCGCCGTCAAGGTTACAGTCCTTTAAAATAATTGTTTGTCTGCCCGCCGCGCTTGTGCTGTCCTCATTTGCTATCTGTATATCAAAATATACGTCCTCTCCTGTATCTTTGTATCGTTTCAGAAGCTGACGGAAAATAGGCGTATTGTAATGGAATGTAGCGCTTCCCGTTCCTGTCCAGCCCGAGGCCTTGTTGCCTTTTCCCGTCTTGCCAAGAATAGGTACCTCTGTCTTTGTTTTCTCCATTTTAGCCTCCAGGTTTATGGCCTGCATAAAATTATATCTTCTGCCCTCGATTGTTACAAAGCATTCCGCAAGCTTTGCTGAAAGCGCGTCCTTACCTTTCATTATTGCGTTATTAAGCATTTATAACCCCTCCTTATCACGAAATTTCCACAGTCATATAAAGCTGTGCCATAGCGTTTACAACTGTTACCCTATCATAAACAACAACAGCTCTCTTAGCACTGCCCTGCTCTACGGTTACATCTTCCTCAGAGAAGTTTTCTATAGCCCTTATTTCCTGGAGCTGTTCATGGTGCTTTACTATATCGTTCCAAAGGCTTATTCTGCCTGAAGCGTCATTTGGCACAACTCCTAAGTATCTTGTATTGAAAATATTAGCTATGTCATTGGCTATCTGGTCACATACCCTGATTGTCTGGTTTTCCTTAAATATATCGCCCTTGGTATCGCTTGTAGTGACCATGCTGTTTATATCAGAAAGTACCCTTATGTCAGTTCCAACCTTATGGAAACGGAACTCTCCGGCTTTTATCGAAGCCTCAAGCTGTGCCTGCGTACCCTCTGTATCTACTTCAAACTCTCCGTCATACTTCTTATTAAGAAGCGAAGCATTCACATTGCAGGAGGCCTCCGCTCCTGCTGTCCAGTATACCAGCGAGGATACAGGGAAACCGGTCTCATTAACAACATTATTCTTGATGTTTATAACTCCCTCATAGTCGTATAGTTCGTTATGGACAACAAGCTGGAACTTTGCTCCCACCTCGTCCCTCATACGCTTTGTATATGCCGAATAAAGACCCTTTACCGATTCCTCGGTCGAAAGGCAGCCAAGTATATTAAAGCTGTAGGCCTCTGCCTTATCAAGAAACGCCTGGTGTGCTGCACCGTTAACTGTACCGTTTGTACCGCCTGTTAAAGCTTCCCCGGCTGTTGCCGCAAGCGTTGCGCCTGTTTTCCATATTACATAGTCGTTGTCCTTAAGCTCTGCCGCAGATTTCACAGTCTGTTTATCCAGCAGTGTTGTATCGTCAATATAAAGGCTTACATCAAAGGCGGCCTCGTCATCGGTGTTTACCTGTATAACCACCTTAAGCGCGTTGCCTCTTATTCCGCTGTATTTTGCTGTCGCAAATGTGTTAGCCGCTTTAGCCCCGCCGCCGTTCAGTCTATAGGCGTACAGTGTTTTAAGGTTAAGGAATAAATCCCTAAGTCCCTTTAACTTATCAGACGAGTAATCATAGCCGAAAACCTTAAGGCTTTCCTTTTGAAAATCTCCATTTGTTACTGAGAATACCTCGTTCTCAATACCCCAGTCCATTTCAAGACCCATAGCCGCGTAGCCTCTGTCAGCCAGCGCCGCCGAAGCCTTGGCTGCGGATATAAAGTTGATATAACTGCCCGGCAGTATTTTGTTCTGTGTTAAAAATGTTCCTCCGCCCAATGCCATTTACTTCACCTTCCCTTTCATAAATTTATTAATTCTTTTCTCTGCTTCCTCTTTTGTAATAGTCTCTTTATCGTTGACTAGAGACATTAGTATGTCTTTCCTGTTGCTGAAATCCTTAGAGTTTAAAAGCTGTTCTTTTGTAAAAGTGTTGCTGTTCATTATTCGCTCACCTCGTATTCATAGCTGCTTAATCTAAACGCCCTTCGTCTTTTTTCCTGTGCATATTAGCCGCCCTACGGCGTACAATATTTGCAGTGTTAAACGAGCCTAATACAAGCCTCGGCAACACTGCCTGTGTGAGATAAGGTTTCCATAGTTTCTTTTTCTTTAACCTCTCTCATAAACAGGTTGTAATTAACGAAAACATGGAACACCCCATTATCCGGCTCCTCTGCATATATATCCGTGCCGTTCATTTCATCACCTGATACAGTTATCCGGTTAAGGCACATTGCCAAACGGTCAAAGACCTCCATACATTCAGTTCTTACATCTGCTGTAGAAGCGTAGTAGTGTATGCAGAACCTGTTCTCTTTATAGTATCTGTCTCCTAAAAACCTTGATGATTTAGGGCTTACACACACAATTGAAAAGCAGGGTTCATTTAGCCCCTGCTCTACAAGCTCTGTATAAACGCCATAAGCTTCTCCAAACTCCGCTTTTATAGCTTCGCTTATGCCTGTAATTATTTCATTTAATATCATTTGAAGTACTCACCTAATTTCTTTGCTATTCTGGCCTCTATGATAGCCGGGGACTGTCTTTGCAGCTCCTGCTCGGATATGGTAAGAAAAAATTGACCTTCAACCCAGCCAGTACCGCTGAGCGTTCTGTTACCAAATTCAACATAAGAGGCGTACTCCATAGGGTTATATATCTCTACCTTGTAGAAATCCCCCTCCCTGTATACCTCGCCCACAGCCCACTCAGACTGCAGAAGCCCGGTGTCCACAGGGGTTCTTTCAACAACCTTTCTCAGCGCTCTTGCCGCCAGCTCCCTGGCACTGTCCCTCATAAACAATTCCATTGCGGCGGTGTCCTTTTCAAGCTTCTTTTTTAACAGCTTCAGCTCCTTGCAGTCAATTCCCATTTACGCCCACCTCTTAAACATTTCAAGCTCTATCTCCTGATGGCTCTCATACAGCTTAGGCTGTCCGCTTGATTTGTAATCAACGGCCGAGCCCTTATTAGTAACCGTAAGCTTGCACCCGGCAGGAATTTTATACTCCGGGGCTAAAAACAGTTTTATTGTCTGGTTTAAAGTCTGTACCCTCAACGCTGTTTTTAACGTCCTCGAATAGATAGCTGTCGGTTTTCTTTAATTCTTCAAGGTCAAGGCCGTCTAATACCCCATCTTCTTTAAGAGTAATTTTCTCCATATCAAGCAAAGCCTTGATTGCCTTGGTATTCTTGCCCTTAGCCTGAAGAATTGCCATTTCAACCGCGCTGTCCTTTCTGCTGTCAGCCATAGCCTTATTTAAGGCCGCGGTGTCCGCTGTATATTTGTCCTGTAATTCCTGATACCTTTTGTTTAAATCTGCGTTATCTCCTGCCGCTTTCTTAAGGTTCGCTATATCCTTATCACAGTCCTTTATCTGCTGCTCAAGGGCTTTCTTTGCCTCGCCATTATGGCAGCCCTAGCGGCATTAAGATCTATTAGGTATACGTTCATTACAAAACAATTTCTGTTTCTCTGTTAATGCTACTCTATCACATCCCTTCAGGCATTATAAAAGGCCGCACACTCGGCACGGCCTCAATCAAGGAGAATATCTGATGGAACTCTGTTTGTCTCAAGCTTCCATAATACTATAGTAGCATGTACAAGCGTTACATGTGTGACATTCGTGACAGCATTTATATGTTTTTTAAAAATCTGCTGTAAACCTGCTTAACACTGTTCTCTGTATTACCGCCTCCAATACTGTCTGCGACCTCGTTCCAACTCATCAAACAGACATTTCTAAGATATACAATCTGTCTTATAAATTCATCATCTATATTAAATATATACTCCATTATCTCCTTGCGCTTTATCTGCAGCTTAGCTAAGAGCCCCTTTATCGTTGCCTCAAGGTCGGCTAAATCTGCAACATAATCATCCATTCCTATAATCAAGCCGCCTTTTGGCATATCGCTTATCTTTGGCGAACCAACAAGCTGCCTGGCCCTAAGCTTTGCAAGCTCGTTTTGCCACATCTGGATTTCCCTGTTTATGTAATATATCTGTTGAAGCTCTTTTCTTGTCAACCTCTCACCCCTAACCCATAAAGCTTAATACCTTTAGTGCTGTCTTTTCTATGTAAGCAACAAAAAGCTATTTATCTCTTAGCACCTAATATCTCGCTTAATCTGCTCATCTTATAGCCTCTCTGCTATCTCATATTAAAGTGATATTTGCACTCTATGTTCATTCAGTCTTTTTAACGGCGTTTCATAGTGCCGCTTATCTATTTCAAAACCGACATAATCAAACCCCATATCATAGCAGGCTATCAAGCTGCTGGCACTGCTACATGTGTATCAAGTATCTTATCTCCCGGATTTGCGTATTTACTCAGCAGTAATATCTTACCTCCGGGTCTCGTGTTAATCTGCCCATTATGATTACTTTATTCATAGCTTTATCTCCTCTGCATTCTTCAGTAATTCAGCCCTTTTTAGCCGTTCAAGCTCCTCAAAATCCCAATCCCGCTGCTCAAAATTAAACTTATCTTTTTGAGGCTTTTCTGTTTTTCCACCCTTGTCCTGCTCCCTTGAAAGCCAAGCGGTTATAAACCGAAGAACTCCGCTCTTTGTCTTTCTTCTGGTCGGATTTGCCTCAAGCCACCCCTTCATGTTTCTTAGCTGCTGTATCACGTCTACAGCAGGGTACAGTTCCGCCCATTTTTGAACTGCTCCTTCATATACCGGGTATTGGCTTTTGTCGTTCAGCGGAAGTGTTATTATTACTGCCTCTGCCGGCTCGGAGTTTTTTTGCTCCGAGCAAATATCTTTTATATCTTTATCTTTTTCTTTATCTTTATCTTTTTCTTTTACTTTATCTTTAGGTTCCGCTTTGGTTACGGTTTGGTTATTGTTTGGTTCCGCTTTGGTTTCCGTTTGGTTTGATTTTCTGCCCCCTGCTTTGCCGTTTGTGTATCTTTGGTTATTTTTATCAATCTGCGGCTTTGCCATTATATATACTGTCTTTTCTATTCCATCAGTCTTAGGCTCTGTGCCGTCTAGGCCGTAATCCAAAAGTGCGGTGACGCATCTTTTAAATTCATCGGGCGGCAGCTCCTTTACGGCTTCATAAAAGCTTCTATAGAACACCATACCGTCTCTTGTAATTCCCCTGTTCACTTCTCACCACCTCAGATTGTCTCTTTATATAAAGACATGAAATCGTCTATACGCAGACAAGCTACCCAATCACATTCATTCTTCCGAGTAAACACAACCGGCAGTTCGTCAGCCTTAGCATCAAGTCTTGCCTGGTCTAATGCCTCATACATCCTGAATTTCTCTGTCCTTTTAACCTCTATATGTATTCCCGGAAGACCTATTACATC
>PPYF01103093.1_pt1 | contig 17724 bp, 18 predicted proteins | sample 1559871 | NCBI WGS metagenome assembly PPYF01 (sample SAMN08240021, study PRJNA423297) | Human gut metagenome, whole genome shotgun sequencing project.
AGTCGGTGATCTCGGTATGCTTGGACGATTCCACGATCGCCCCGGCCTCGACCTGCGCCAGCACCAGTCGCGACGACACCGTTCCCAGGTCAATCGCGGCCACCTTATATCGTTTGCAATCTGCCATTGCGGGCTCCCCTCCGGGCGCTACTCGCCTACTCGCCGCTGGACGCGACCGTCTGGCCCTCGACGCCGTTAAATCCAAACAGCATGTCGAGCGTCTGAATGTACCACGGCGCGTCCTTGCCGACTTCTTCGATTTCCTTGGCAACTTCGCTGGCCTTCTTGGCGTTCGACGACTTCTGGCTCGACGAGGCATCCGAATCGTCGTCCAGGCCCTGCACTTCAATCCTCTTCTCGCCGGGCATCACCAGGCCCAGATCCTCGGATGCCGCGTCCTTGATACCCTCCTCCGAGAGCAGCTTGTCGACGCTTTTTTGCAGCTCATCATTGTATTGCTGGCGAATCTCGACCTGCTTGGACAAGATATCGCTCGAACGCTTTGCCACGTACAGGTCGCGCACGGGGAAATACAGGCTCACGAGCACCAGGGCGACGACGATGCCGATGAATAGCCCTCGCTGAGAACCGTGGGTAAAGTCGTAGATCGCCTTGACCACCGCGTTGTCGTTGGCGTAGTGCATAAAGTCCGAGCCCGAAAGACGGTTCGAGGGCCTGCTCGACCTATCGTGCGTTTGAGCCGACGAGCGCTGAGCATGCGACGAACGTGCCGGGCGCACTGGTCCATCTGTCGAAGTATTCACTTGAGCATTGGGGCGCGAGGTACTCGTCAGGCGCTGCATGGAGCGGTCGGCACCAGCGTAGGCGGACCCACCGAGCTGCACCGTGCGCGCACGGCGAGGCGACGGCTCGCGCGAACCGGCGGAATAGTACCTGTTGTCGTAAATCTGATCCATGTGCGCCTTGTGCGGTTGAGGTTTGTTTGCGCTAAGTATTCTAGTTATAGCACGAGATCCCGCACCGCCTTCGCCAGCCTTTGCTCGACATAAAAAAGGCGCTGAGCCATATGGCCCAGCGCCCACAGCGCTTTGCGGCGTCCAGCCAAGGCGGGGTGAAACCGAATCAGCCTCCCCCTCGCCAAATTCGCCCGTTTAGCGAATGTTGTAGAACGCGGCCTTGCCGGCGTAGCGCGCGCTGCCCTCAAGCTCGTCCTCGATGCGGACGAGCTGGTTGTACTTGGCGATACGGTCGCTGCGGCACGGGGCGCCCGACTTGATCTGGCCGGCGTTGACGCCCACGACCAGGTCGGCGATCGTGGAGTCCTCGGTCTCGCCGGAGCGGTGGCTCACGATGCAGGCGTAGCCGGCCTCCTTGGCGGTCTCGATGGCCTCGAGCGACTCGGTGAGCGTGCCGATCTGGTTGACCTTGACCAGGATCGCGTTGGCGGCACCCAGCTCGATGCCCTTCTTGAGGCGCTCGGTGTTAGTGACGAACAGGTCGTCGCCCACCAGCTGCACCTTGTTGCCAATGCGGCGGGTAAGCTCGACCCAGCCGTCCCAGTCCTCCTCGGCCATGCCGTCCTCGATGGAGATGATGGGGTAGGTGTCGACGAGCTTCCCCCAGTAATCAACCATCTGGGCGCTCGTGTACTCCACGCCCTCGCCCTTGAGCTCGTACATGCCGGTCTCGGCGTTGTAGAACTCAGTCGAGGCGGGATCCATGGCGTACATGAAGTCGACGCCGGGCTTAAAGCCGGCCTTCTCCACGGCCTTGGTGATGTACTCGAACGGCTCGGCATTGGTCTTAAGGTTGGGGGCAAAGCCGCCCTCGTCGCCCACGCCGCCGCCCAGGCCGGCCTCGTGCAGCACGCCCTTGAGGGTGTGATAGACCTCGGCGCACCAACGCAGGCCCTCGGCAAAGCTCGGGGCGCCCACCGGCATGATCATGAACTCCTGGAAGTCGACGTTATTGTCGGCATGCACGCCGCCGTTGAGAATGTTCATCATAGGCGTGGGCAGCAGGTGGGCGTTGACGCCACCCAGGTACTGGTACAGCGACAGGCCCGCCGACTCGGCAGCGGCGCGGGCAACGGCCAGCGACACGCCCAGGATGGCGTTGGCACCGAGCTTGGTCTTGTTGGGGGTACCGTCCGCGGCAATCAGCGCGGCATCGACAGCGCGCTGGTCGAAGGCGTCGAGGCCCACGACGGCGTTAGCGCACTCGTTGTTGACGTGCTCGACGGCCTGCGAAACGCCCTTGCCCAGGTAGCGGCCCTTGTCGCCATCGCGCAGCTCGCAGGCCTCAAAGGCGCCGGTCGAAGCACCCGAAGGCACCATTGCGCGGCCAAAGCTGCCGTCCTCGAGCACGACCTCGACCTCGACGGTGGGGTTGCCGCGGCTGTCGAGCACCTCGCGACCGTAGACATCCAAAATATCGCTCATGTTGTCTCCCTCTCACTTGGAAACGTAGTGGATGCAAGCGACCGGCTGACCGTGCACCGTCGGTGCGTCTCCATAAGTTAGCCATGTCGCACTTTTTGCATTATGCCCTAAGTTAGCCGAGGAATACACTTGATTATCAAAAAAAATTTAGCGGGAACGATGAGGCGCGTCAGCCCGTCGTTCCCGCAGTCCTACTCCTCCGCCTTTGCGGCATCCCACAGGTCGTTGAGGCCGTGGGTCGAAAGCTCGGCAAGATCCACGTGAGCACCGGCCGCCATCTGCTCCATCGCAGCCCAGCGACGGCGGAACTTGGCCGTGCTCGCGCGCAGGGCGCTCTCGGCGTCAATCCCCTCTTTACGCGCAACGTTGACTAGGGCAAAGAGCAGGTCGCCAAACTCCATCTCGCGCTCGGGCGAGCCGGGCTCCTCGGCCTCAAACTCGGCACGCTCCTCGGCGACCTCGTCCCACACATCCTGGACCGTCTCCCACTCAAAGCCCACGGCCGCCGCCTTGCGCGACACCTTCTGAGCTTGCATCAGCGCCGGCAGGTGCGTGGGCACGCCGTCGAGCAGGCCTTCGGGCGCAGCCTCGCTCGCCGCCACAGCCTTGTCCTTGGCGGCCTTCTCGGCAAGCTTGACCTCGTCCCAAATCTTGAGCACCTCATCGGAGTTGTCGGCATCCGCATCGCCAAACACGTGCGGGTGGCGGCGAATGAGCTTGGCGTCGATATCGCGTGCCACATCGGCCAGCGTAAACTCGCCGGCGTCCGCCGCAATCTGCGCATGCAGCACTACCTGCATGAGTACGTCGCCCAGCTCCTCGCACAGATGCGTGGCATCGTCGGCCTCGATGCAGTCGAGCGCCTCATAGGCCTCCTCGATCATGTTCTTGCCAATGCTGCGGTGCGTCTGCTCGCGGTCCCACGGACAGCCGTCGGGCTGGCGTAGGCGCCAGATGGTCTGCACCAGATGCTGCAGCTCGGCCGACGCGTCGACCAGCGTGGACAGGTCGCGCGAGCCCTCGGCATTTTGCTGAGCCATGTGCTGTGCCATGGTTAATCCTCCTCCATGATCACGTGGCGGAACGCGCCGCCCTCGTAGATGCCGTAGCTGTGTGTGCCGTCCTTGGGGATGCTCACGCTGCCGGGGTTGAAGAGCCACAGGCCCGGATGCGCGGCGCTCTCCTCGTTAACCTTGATGTGTGTGTGACCGTAGACGAGCGCGGAGCCCTCGGGCAACGCGGGCGCGTGGTCGACGCTGTTGTGCATGCCGGCGCCAAAGACGTGGCCGTGTGTCAGGAACAGCTCGCGGCCGGCTTCGTCGAACAGCGTGGCGTAGTCCGCCATGACGGGGAAGTCGAGCACCATCTGGTCGACCTCGGCGTCGCAGTTGCCGCGCACCGCGATGATGCGGTCGGCCAGGGTGTTGAGCAGCGGAATCACGCGCTTGGGGGCGTAGTCGCGCGGCAGGTCGTTGCGCGGACCGTGGTAGAGCAGGTCGCCCAGCAGCACGATGCGGTCGGGCTCCTCGGATTCGATGGCGGTGCAGAGGCGCTCGGCCCAGTATGCCGAGCCATGGATGTCGGAGGCGATGAGGTATTTCATGGGGAGTCCTTTCGGTGTGGGGTTGATGGGGGCTGAATACGAAGTCCAGCGGATGTGGAGCCCCTCTACCGCGTTACTCAAATCGAAGTGCCGCGCTCTGAGCCGCCTGCATCACGCGTTGGAGCGGCACGCCATGTTCGCGGGCGAGACGGGCGCAGTCCTCGTACTCGGGCGCCGCACGCTCACTGCCGTCGGGCAGGGTGGCCACCTTGACGGCTACCTCGCCCCAAGGCGTCGCCACCTGCTCAAAACGACGTGGCAAGCAAACACGCTCCATGACCTGGCGACGAATGCCGTTGGTCGTGGTTTCCAAAAAGATAATCGTCTGCAGGCGTTCGACATCCTCATGCGAGCAGATCACCTGCAGCTGCCAGCCGGGGCGGCCTTTTTTGCAGTAGAGAGGCAGCCAGTGCACCTCGCGGGCGCCTGCCTCGCGCAGGCGGTCGGCGGCATAGGCGAGTACCTCGGGCGACGCATCGTCGATGTCGCACTCCAGTTTGACGATGGTCTCGGGCGCATCGGTCTCGCGGGACAGCGGAGATGTACTTCCACGTTGCATACGGTCCGGATCCTTTCCGCACGGGCTCGTTTTATTCACCCAAACGCTAGCACATCGGACGTGGCACAGGCGTGACTTTCGTCCGTCGCCGCCCTCGCCCCTATCCAAACGTGTACATCAGCCTCCAAACATGTCATTTTCTGCAGCTTTTGGAGGCTGATGTACATGTATTGGAGTAGAGCCGCACCGCGCACCCTTTCCAGTCGATTTCGGCCACCGGTGCGCTCGTCGCATCGAGGGCCGCGCCATTACAATGGAGCGGATTCGCCAAATGCAAAGGAGTCGCCATGTCTGCCTGCCCGCTGGTCGATTGCCATACCCACACCTCGTTTTCGGACGGACATGCCTCGTTTGAGGACAACGTTCGCGCCGCTGCTGCGGCCGGCTGCCGCGTCATGGTCTCGACCGACCATCTCACCCTGCCCGCCAGCATGGATGCCAACTGCGAAGTGCAGGTTACCGAGGGCGACCTGCCGGCACATCGTCTGGCTTTTGAGGATGCTCGCAAGCTTTCCGCGCAGATCGCGCCGGAGCTCGAGCTTATCTATGGCTTTGAATGCGATTGGTACGAGGGCTGCGAGCCTTTGGTTGAGCGCTGGTCCCAGGGCGCCGTCGTACGCCTGGGTAGCGTGCATTGGATTGGCAACCCAGGCGATATCATGGCCGGTGCCGCGGGTACGGCGGGAACTGAAAACGTCGCTCGCCCCGATACACCCGATTCGCTCTGCGGCTGGATCGACGACGACACCAACCTGCACGTTTGGAAAAACCTAGGCGTACGCGGCGTGTGGGAGCGCTACGTCGACGACTGGTGCCGTGCTTGCGAAAGCTCACTCTACTTTGATGTGATGGCCCACCCCGACCTGGTCATGCGCTTTTCGAAGGAGGGCTTTGCGCCCGATTTTGACCCCGCGCCGTTTTGGCAGCAGATGGCAGAGTGTGCACACGACACGGGCCGCCGCGTTGAGGTCTCGACCGCCGCACCGCGCAAGGGGCTCGATGACTACTACCCCGCGACTGGCCTTTTGCGCTGCTTCGCCCATGCCGAAGTGCCGATCACCTTTGGCTCGGACGCACACCGCGCCTGCGACATCTGCTGGAACATCCGTGAGGCCCAGGCACACGCCTACGACTGCGGTTATCGAACCTTCGACATCCCCCACGCCACCGGCGAATGGGAATCCACGCCCCTCGCCTAGCCATCCCTTCATAAGTTGCGGTGAAATAGGGATTGTTTTGCTTGATGAAGCGCTTAAACAGTCCCTATTTCACCGCAACTTCCATGACCCCGTTACACCAACAAAGACTGTCCCAAACGACTAGTGGCGGCGGGCGTTGAGTTCGCCGGCCAGTTCGTCGAGGGTAATGCCGTAGCGCTCGAGCGTCACGAGCAGGTGATAGATCAGGTCACCGGCCTCGTAGCGAATGTGATCGTGATCGTTATCCTTGCAGGCCATGATCACCTCGCTCGCCTCCTCGGCAAGCTTCTTGAGCAGCTCATCCTCGACGTCGATCAGCAGACGCGCGGTATAGCTCTCCTGCGGCGATGCATCACGACGACCGTGAATCACCTCGGCCAGACCTGTCAGCGTCTCACCGATATTTCCATTCTGAACATTCGCGGTGCGCACACCCATGGTTCAATCCTTTCTGGTTGGCCAAGACCTAGTCGAGCGCCCGCCCTACGCGAGTTTTTTAAAGAAGCAGGTACGGTTGCCGGTATGGCAGGCCGGACCCGGCGAGTCGACCTTGACCAGCAGCGTATCGCTATCGCAGTCGGCCCAAAGCTCCTTGACCTCCTGCATGTTGCCGCTCGTCGCGCCCTTGTTCCAGAGCTCCTGGCGGCTGCGGCTCCAAAACCACGTGGTGCCGGTCTTGAGCGTCAGCCCCACCGACTCCTCGTTCATCCAAGCAACCATAAGCACCTCGCCGGTGTCATACTGCTGAACCACACAAGGAATCAACCCACGGGCGTCGTATTTAAGCTCGGATGCAGTTGTCACTTGCTCCATTTAAAAATCCAATCTCACGGGAATACCTTGAGAGGCCATATACTCTTTGACTTCGCGAATGCTGAAGGTTCCAAAGTGAAAGACGCTCGCCGCCAGCACGGCGTCGGCCTCGCCCTCAATCACACCCTCGGCAAAATGCTCGAGCGTACCCACGCCGCCGCTCGCGATGACGGGGATTGGCACCGCGCGGGCCACGGCGCGGGTGAGCGCCAGGTCAAATCCGGCCTTGGTGCCGTCGCGGTCCATACTGGTGAGCAGGATCTCGCCGGCGCCGCGACGAGCCGCCTCCTCGGCCCACGCCACCGCGTCGATACCCGTGGCGTTGCGGCCTCCTGCGGTAAAGACCTCCCACTTGTCGGCACCGGATGCGCCAGGCAGGCCGACGCGCTTGGCATCGATCGCCACGACCACGGCCTGGCTGCCAAACGCCGCGGCGGCCTGGCTGATCAGCGACGGGTCGCGCACGGCGGCAGAGTTAAGCGACACCTTGTCGGCACCGGCTGCAACCATGGTGCGCATGCCCGGCAGGTCGCGAAAGCCGCCGCCCACGGTATAGGGAATGGCCAGCTCCTCGGCCGCATGCGCTGCCATCTCGATAGTCGTCGCACGGTTGTCGCTTGTGGCGGTAATGTCTAAAAACACGACCTCGTCCGCACCCTCGCGGTCGTAGGCACGCGCCAGCTCCACCGGATCGCCCGCATCGCGCAGGCTCACAAAGTTGACACCTTTGACCACACGGCCGTCCTTGACGTCTAGACAGGGAATTACGCGTTTAGTAAGCATGGGCTACTCATCCCCTCGGGCAGCGGCCAGCGCCTGCGCCAGCGTAAAGTTGCCTTCGTAGAGCGCACGGCCGGTAATGGCGCCTTCAATCGCGCCCTCGCCCACCGCGGCCAGCGCGCGGATGTCGTCGAGCGTCGATATACCGCCCGAAGCCACAACGGGAAAGCCCGCGACCTCGGCCACATGGCGATACATCGCCACATCGATGCCCGTCTGCATGCCATCGCGCGCGATGTCGGTATACACCAGATGCTTAAAGCCTAGCTCGGAAAGCTGCGCCACGGCATCGTCGAGTGCCACGCTCGCGCCGTCGCGCCAGCCATTCACCTTAACCTGGCCGTCGCGCGCGGCAATATCGGCGACCAGCAGCTCGCCAAAGCCTTGGGCCGCCACCTCGGCAAAACCCGGCTCGGTCACCAGCACGGTGCCCAGCGCAATGCGGCGAGCACCATAGCCGGCCAACTCGTCGATGCGCGCGAGCGAGCGGACGCCGCCGCCCACGTCCACGGACAGACCGTCGACGCCGCAGATGGCCTTAATCGCCGCCGAGTTGGCAGCGCACGCGTCCTCGTCCTCGCCAAAGGCAGCGGACAGGTCGACGACGTGTACCCAGCTCGCGCCCTGCTCGGCAAACGAGCGGGCAACGGCCATGGGGTCGTCGGAATATACCTTGCAGCAGCTGCGGTCGCCGCGCTCCAGGCGCACGACCTTGCCGCCGATCAGATCGATTGCGGGAAACAGGATCATCGGCCAACCTCCTCGACGATGTTGACGAAGTTCTTAAGGATGCGCTGACCCAGCGCGGAGGATTTCTCGGGATGGAACTGGCAGCCCCACACGTTGCCATGGTGCACGATGCACGGAAAGCTCCGCGTATAGTGCGTGCGCGCCAGCACATCGGCGGCATCGGCGTCGTCGGCCACCGCGTAGCTGTGGGTGAAGTACATGTTGGCACCCTCGGCAAATCCGACAAGCAGCGGATCGGCCGAACCGGCGGGCGTCATGTGCACCTGGTCCCAGCCCACGTGCGGCACCTTCAGGCGACTCGATTCCAAGCGCGTGCACGAACCGGGCATTATGCCCAGGCCATCGACCCAGGGACCGCCAGCCTGCTCGGGGGCGCTGCCGTCGACAACCACGCCCTCGTCCGCAGGCACGCCCTCGTTGCCGCGCTCAAAAAACAGCTGAAGGCCCAGGCAGATGCCGAGCAGCGGAGTTCCGGCGGCGACGGCGTCGAGCACTGTGTCCGCCTCGCCGCTCTGACGCATAAAGGCGATCGCGTCATAGAACGCGCCCACGCCCGGGATGACCAGGCCGTCAGCGTTGCGGATCTGCTCCGGATCGTCCGACGTGCAGGCAGCGGCACCGGCGCGCGCAAGCCCGCGCACGACGCTCGACAAGTTGCCCTTGTGGTAGTCGACCACCACGATCTTCGGTTCGCCCACGCGACCCCTCCACTTCTCATCATCCAAAACCACCACGAAGGGGACAGGTATCTTCGTGGTGGTTTTACCCTTGTGACGGTTACAGCGAGCCCTTGGTGCTGGGGACACCCTGCACGCGGGGATCGAGTTCGCAGGCGCGGCGCATCGTGCGACCCACGGCCTTAAAGGCGGCCTCGATAATGTGATGTGAGTTGCCACCCGCCAGCTCGCGCACATGCAGCGTGAGTTTGGCATCGCGCGCAAAGGCGTAGAAGAACTCGACGGCCAGCTCGGTATCAAAGCTACCCACGCGCTCGGTCGGCACGGGCAGCTCGCAATAGGCCTGGCCGCGACCCGAAATGTCCACGGCGGCCATCACGAGCGTCTCGTCCATGGCGATCGCCGCGTCGGCAAAGCGCGTAATACCCGCCTTGTCGCCCAGCGCCTGGCAAAACGCCACGCCCAGCACAATACCCGTGTCCTCGACGGTGTGGTGCGCATCGACCTCCACGTCGCCTACCGCGTGCACCGTCAGATCGAACAGACCATGGCGGCCAAAAGCGTTGAGCATGTGGTCGAAAAACGGCACGCCGGTCGAGATATCGCACACGCCAGATCCGTCCAGGTCGAGCTTTACGACAATGTCGGTCTCGCCCGTCTTGCGGGTTACCTCGGCATAGCGATCCATCTACATCTCCTCCTTCACCAGCGCGGCAAACGCGGCCAGCACCTCATCGTTTTCCTGCGGGGTGCCCACGGTAATGCGCAGACAATCCGCGAGCCCCGGCGCGTAGCTAAAGTCGCGCACCAGAATCGAATACTCGTCGCGCAGACGCTCGCGCACGCGCGTGGCATGCGGCGTGCGCGCGAGCACAAAATTCGCCGCGCTCGGCCATACCTCCACGGGCAGGCCCTCGGCAGCCATTGTGCGTAGGGCGCGCAGCTCGCGCTCGCGCTCGGATGCGACCTGCGCCACCACGGGCGCGTACGCATCGCGGGCACGCACGCAGGCAAGCGCGGCGGCCTGGCTCAGCACATTGACCGAATAGATCTGGCGAATCGCCGCGAACACATCGATGACCTCGGGCGCCGCGATCACATAGCCCAGACGCGTGCCGGCGGCGCCAAACGCCTTGGACAGCGTATGCAAAATCACCAGGTTGGGATGCTCGGCGATAAGGCCTTGCACCGTGGTTGCCGTGCCAAACGAATCGTCGGCAAACTCAACGTAAGCCTCGTCGACCATCACCATGCCGGGACACGCATCGCACAGGGCCGCGACAAAGTCGAGCGGCGCCACATCACCCGTGGGATTGTTGGGCGAGGTCACGATGGCGAGGTTGCACTCCGGCGCCGCCGCGAGCACAGCTGCCTGGTCGAGCTCAAAGGTCGCGGGGTCGCGCCACACGTCGCGCACCTCGGTCTGACAGAGCGATGCAAAGAACGCATACTCGCTAAAGCACGGCGGACAGTTGAGCAGGGTCCGCCCCGCGCCGCCAAACGCCAGCAGGTAGTTATAGAGCAGCTCGTCGCCGCCGTTGCCCACGCAGATATTCTCGCGTGTCACGCCATGCCAGGCGGCCAGCTCGTCGCGCAGGTCGTTGGACATGGGATCGGGATAGCGGTTGAGCGGTGTGGCGGCAAGCGCCGCATCAACCGCCTCGCGCACGCCGGCAGGTACGGGATGGGTGTTCTCGTTGGCCGAAAGGTTGATGCGCGTGGGCGTAAAGTTGGGATCATAGGGCTCGATGCCGGCCAGGTAGGGCTGGACAAGCTCCTTCATGCGAGGCGTCAGCTCGGCCATATTAGGCCTCCTTGCCGGTCGGGGCGCCATCCGCGCCCGCAGCCGCCGTCAGGTCCACGCCCTCGGAGACCGTCGCGGTCGCATCGCCCGGCCAGGCAACCTTGGTCAGGTCGGCCGCGGCCAGCGACGCGGCACTTACGGCATCCTCGCCCTGCTCCAGCACGCGGCGACGCAGAGCAGCGGAAAGCGCGTGTGCCCACAGGCCCTCGGCCTCGGCCAGACGCTGCGTGGCGGGAGCATCGGAGAGCAGGCCCTCGGGCGTATAGCAAATGACACTCGAGCGCTTGACGAACTCCTCCACCGAAAGCGGGTTGGAGAACATGGCGGTGCCGCCGGTCGGCAGCGTGTGGTTGGGGCCGGCAACGTAATCGCCGAGCGGCTCGGAGCTCCAAGCGCCCACAAAGATGGCGCCGGCGTTGCGAATGCCGCCAAGCAGGCCCATCGCATCCTTGCAGTGCAGCTCCAGGTGCTCAGGCGCCACGGTGTTCACGGCCTCGACGGCGGCAGCCATGTCGGCGGCGACCACGATGGTGCCCTCGTTATCGAGCGAGGCGCGCGTGATCTCGGCGCGCAGGGACTGCGCCACCAGAATGTCGATACCCGCCTCGACCTCGTGCGCAAACTGCTCGTCGCAGGTCACCAGATAGCAGGCAGCCAGCGGATCGTGCTCGGCCTGCGCCATCAAGTCGGCCGCGACCACCATGGGCTTGGCCGTGGCATCGGCCAACACGCAGACCTCGGAGGGGCCAGCGACCATGTCGATGCCCACGTCGCCCGAGACAATCTGCTTGGCAGCGGCAACAAAAGCGTTGCCCGGACCGGTGATTTTATCGACGCGCGGAATGGTCTCGGTACCGTACGCCAGCGCGGCCACGGCCTGAGCGCCGCCCACCATATAGATTTCGTCCACGCCGCCAAGCTTTGCCGCGGCAAGCGTGTAGGGGCTGATCAGGCCGTCCTTTTGCGGCGGGGTCACCATAACCACGCGCTTGACGCCGGCAACCTTGGCGGGAATGGCATTCATGAGCACCGTGGAGGGATACTGCGCACGACCGCCCGGCACGTAGATGCCGGCCGCCGCGAGCGGGGTCACCTTAACGCCGAGCATCGTGCCGTCCGCACGCGTGGTAAACCAGCTCTGCTCGACCTCGCGCTGGTGGAACTCGCGAATCTGACGCGCGGCCTTTTCGAGCGCGGCGACAAAGGCCGGGTCGAGGCCTTCGAGCGCGGCATCGATCTGCTCCTGCGGCAGACGGAAGCTCTGCAGCTCAACACCATCAAAACGCTGACAGTAATCGCGCACCGCGGCATCGCCGTTGGCTCGCACGTTGGCTACGATATCGCGGGCAGCGTCGACGATGTTTTGCGGCAGCACGCCCTTGCGGTTGAGCTGGTTGGTGACGAGGCGCTCGCCGGGAGCAAGCTTGATGGTCTTCATATCGGTATCCCCTATCGGTCGAGGTTGTGTTCGAAAAACGAGAGGCCGGGCGGCGGCGCCAATTGGCCCGCAGCCCGTACGTTGGGACGCCCGTGCGTGCTCGCGCTATTGTGCCGAGCCCGCGACGGGCTCAAAATGCTTGTCCTTCACGGCCGCCACCAAGCGATCTGCCAGATTGCGCACGCGCGGATCCAAGCGAGCGGCACCCGGGTTGACAAAGAAGCGGGCCGTGCAGTCCATAATGCGGCCGGTGATGACCAGGTCGTTGTCGCGCAGGGTGGCACCCGTGGCGGTAATGTCCACGATGCGATCGGTCATGCCGACAATGGGGCCCAGCTCGATGTTGCCGTGCAGCGAGACGATATCGGCGTTCACGCCGCGCTCGGCATACCAGGCACTCGCGATGCGCGGGTACTTGGTTGCCACGCGAAGCGAACCGCGGCGGGCATAGTTTCGCTCGGCCTGCCCGGCGCGCCATGCGGGCTCCGCCTCGATAAAGGCGCACAGGCCATAGCCCAGGTCGACCAGCTGCAGCAAGTTGAGGTCGGCCTCGATGAGCGAGTCCCAGCCGCAGATGCCACAGTCGGCACCGCCGCAGCCCACAAAGGCAGGCGCATCGCTGGGGCGCACGATGACAAACTCGATATCGCCGACCGTGCCCTCGCCAGCACGCGTGTCGCGACCGCGCACAATCAGGTGACGGCCGGGATCACGCAGCTCAGAGACGTCCAGGCCCGCGGCCTCGAGCACGTCGAGCGTATCGGCCTTAAGCGAGCCCTTGGGCACGGCGATGCGCAGCGGACCCTCGGCACCACGGCCCGCGGCGTGATCGCCATCGGAAGCGGCGTCCTCGACCGAGGTGCGCGCGGCCTCCAGGCGCTCGAGCGAAAAGGCGAAGCCCGCCGCCGGCACCTCGATGCCATCGCCAAATGCACCGGTAAAGATGGAGTCATAGCGTCCGCCCGAGCCGACCGGATCGGGTAAGCCGCCGGCATAGGCCTTAAAGACCAGGCCCGTATAGTAATCGAAAGAGTTCATGATAGAAAAGTCGAACGACAGCACCTGAGCGTCCTCGGGAGCCAGGCCCTCGACCAGGGCACGCAGTTCACGCGTCAGCGGCGCGGCGATACCGGCAGCCTCCAGCAGCGCGTCCACGCGGTCGAGCACCTCGGCTCCGCCGTGCAAGCGCGGCAGCTCGCTAATGGCGGCCTTGACGGCATCGGACTCGGCGCTTGCCGCCACGCGGGCATCGAGGCCCACAAAGTCGTTGGCGTGCACGCAGCGCAGGGCCTCGGCCGCCAGCTCACGATCCTCGCATACCGCGAGCAATTCCTTAAAAGGACGCACGCTGCCTGCGATGATGCGCGCATCGGGAAGTGTCAGCTCGCGCACGGCCTCCGCCACCAGCGAAACAATCTCGACATCGCCCGCGGTATCGCCCGCGCCGATAAGCTCAAAGCCCAGCTGCGTAAACTGACGCGAGCCGCCGGCATTGCGCTGACACTCGCGAACCACCGGCGCCTCGTAGCGCAGGCGCAGGGGCAGGTCGGCCGCGCGCATGCGGGTCGAAACCAGGCGCACGATCGGCAGCGTGTTGTCGGGACGGACCACCAGCAGGCGTCCGTCGTCGTCAAAGAGCTTAAACGGCGTGTCCGCAATGCGGCCGCCCTCCTCGAGCGAGCCCTTGTCCTCGAGCAGCGGCGTCTCGACCGGAAGGTAATGATGCTCCCTAAAGCAGCCCTTCACCGTCAGCGCGATCTCCTCGCGCGCCTGAGCCTCCTCGGGCAATATGTCCCGGAATCCCCACGGTGTGGCCGTCATCTGGTGAGCCTCCTCATGCTGCGCTTCATATAGAACAGAAGACCGGCATAGCTCCGCCGGTCTTCTGGGTACTTTAGCATACTAGAGTGCTTGCGGGGAAAATCCGTCGCAGCCGCTCACACCGTATTCATTTGGAAACATAGGGTAGGTTGCCGCAGCCCAACCCCACCTAGGCGCCAATCGCACGACGATACTCTGCCATTACCTGCGCATCGGCAGCTGCGGGGTCGGCGAAATAGCGCCCGTCATAGGTCTCGGCCGAAACAACTCCGCGATAGCCGCGCGCCACCAGCCTATCCAGGTCGGCGCGCATATCGCGGTCGCCGTCACCCCAGGCAAGATGCGTCGTGCCATCTGCCGCAACATCGACAAAATGCACGTGGGCGACATCATCGCCAAGCAGACCGAAATAATCGTCGATGGTATCCCCTGCCACCGCCATAGCGCCCAAATCCAGACACGCCTTAAGTGCCGGATGATCAACTGCCTCGATCATGCGCTTCGTGTCGGCCGCCGAGTTTACGATCATCGACTCAACCGGCTGTAGGGCCTCGAGCACCAGTCGCACGCCGCGCCCTCCCGCATGCTCGGCAATCGCACGCAGCATCGAGGCGCTGCGACCCCACGCGTCCTCGATCGGCTCGTTCAAAAATGCCCAGCCGCTCGAGACCATGACCTGCTCGGCTCCAAGTTCCGCCGCGATATCCACAACGTTCTTAAAGTACGCAAGCGTGCGGGTACGCGCCTCATTCCCGCGCGCCGCGATATTCCACGGCTTGGGGTTGTTCTGTTCGGGACAAAGCCCCACAATCCGAACCCCATACCGCTGCGACAGCTCCCGCACCTGCTCGAGCGAATCGTATCCATGGCAATCGACATACAGATGCATCGCCCCGGTCCAAAGCTCGCAACACGTGTAGCCCGAGGCCGCTGCCGAAGAAAAGAATTCCTCAAGGTCAAAATAGCGATGGCTGATATTCATGACGGCAAGCTGCGGATACTCCATCTTGTCCACCTTTCGGCAAAAGGGCGCCGCAGCACAGTGTGCGCGACGCCCCCTCTTACATTATTCTCATTATGACGGATGCCCTACTGAACACCAAGCACTCCAAAGAACGCGCCGGCGATACTCACGAGCAGGATCACGAGCATGATGACCAGCGGATTCATCTTCTTCTTGAGCATGAGATAGACGATTCCAAACAGCCCCATCGTGACAAAGCCCGGGAAGATTCCGTTGAGCAGCTCGGCCAGCGTCTGAGCACCATCGCCCGCACCGACCATGAGCGGAATGTCCACGGTGACCATCTCCATGGTCATAGCGCCGATCACCATGGCGCCCATGATAGAGGCCATCTTGACGATCGTGTCCATAATGCCCGATTCCTGGACCTTGCTGATCATGTCCGAGCCAAAGCGATATCCCACAAACGTCAGCAGGTAACGGATGATGTAGTGAGGGACGTTGAACACGAGCAGGAACAAAATCGGGCCAAGAATGGAGCCCTGCAGCGCCAGCGACGTGCCGACACCCGTTGCCAAAATTCGCAGCGTGCCCCAGTAGAAGGCATCGCCCACACCGGACAGCGGTCCCATCAAAGCAAGCTTGACATTTGAGATCGCGCTCGTGTCAAAGCTATCGTCAGTAGCGTTGACCTCTTCCATTGCAGCGGCGATGGACATGGGGAGCGTCGAGATGTACGGCGTGACGTTATAGAGCTCCATATGGCGCTTAAGGGCGGCCTTAAAGTCCGCATCCTGCGGATACAGCTTGCGAAGAATCGGCATAAGGGCCCACATAAAGCCGATATGGCCCATACGCTCGTAGTTCCAGGAGTGCTCATAGGGAATCGAGCGCCAGAACAGCTTCTTAAGATCTGCGCGGGTAATCAACCCGTCGTAGGAAGACTCAAACTTAAAACTCATCGAACCCACCCCCAATCGCAGGATCCTCGGTTGCCACTGCGGGCTGCTCCGCCTTTTTCTTCTCGCCCAAAACCGTCATCGCGACGACGATGATCGCGGCAAAGATCGCCACGCCCGTCGTGCTAATGCCAAAGTAGGCGACGAGGAAGAAGCCAGCGAAGAAGAACGGAGCCACCGTTTTGTTCATAATCATCTGCGCCAGCATCGCAAAGCCGAGTGCGGGCAAGAAGGCGGCGGCGACATCCATGCCGGTCTGAACGAAATCGGGGATGATGTTGAGCAGGCTGGCAACAGCATCGGCGCCAAAGAAGAATGCCAGGGGAATAATCAGCAGGCCGCACCAGCTCTGCGCGTAACCGGCGATGAGCATGTTGCGCGTGATGGCCTTGGTGTCTCCGTCCTCGACGTTTTTGTCGATACGGTGCACCAGCAGCAGCATCACCGGCTGGCCCAGGGCGGTATCGAGCGCCAGGACGATCGTTGCGATAGGAATGCCCAGGGTCAGGGCCGCCGAAGCGTCCGCGCCGGCCTGCATGGCAAGAGATACGCCCAGGATAGTGCCGGAAATCGTGTCGGGCGGGTTATAGGCGCCGACCGAGATGGCGCCGACCATGGCAAGCTCCATCGTGGCGCCCATGATCGTGCCGGTCACCATGTCGCCCATGACAAGGCCAACCAGAGGTCCGAGCACGATCGGGCGCTGGAGGTAGCTCGTGCCCGTCAGCCACTCGGAATAACCCAAAAGGGCAATAAGGAAAATCAGGATTGTCTTGATAACCATGATGGCCCCTAACCGATGACCTTCGCGGCGTCAGTCTTCGCATCTGCCGGAATCATCTGAATGAACAGCTCGTAGCCTTCGCTGAGCAGCTCTTTGACGTATGCCTCGTTTTCGGGCGTGAGAAATACGCTGGTCGAGACCTGGCGGGCGTCCTCGCTAAAGGCAACATTGCCGAGGTTGATCTTCTTGATCCCCATCGCCTTGGCGACGGCACCGGCCTGCTGGATCGTCTCGCAAACCACGAAGAGCTTGTACTTGTCGGTCACACCGCTCTGGAGCGCCTTGACGGCGTCCTCGGTGTTTTTGACAACGACCTTGCAGCCCTCCGGCTTTGCAAGGGACAGGGCCTGCAGACGAAGCTTGTCATTGAGGACCGTGTCGCTCACCAGCAGGATGCAGTCGGCACCCAGAGCCGAGGTCCAGCTAACGGCAACCTGGCCGTGAAGCAGTCGATAATCTACACGAATCATCTGAATCATGATGTGCTCCCTAGTGGTTAAAACTCATCGAGTTCGGCCTGCCCCAGCAGGTCGTTGACGTACTTGACCTTGGTGTCGTCCGCCTCGACGATCTGGCGAATGGCCTCATCGATCGGGGTGGATTCGGGCACGAACAGCAGCTGAATAAGGAGCGGCAGGTTCATATTGGTCACGAGGTGCGTGTTGGGACGCGTCTGGACGATCTTGGTGAACTCGTTGTTGACACTGCCGCCAAAGAGGTCGGTGCAAACAACGACCTCATCGTCCGCGGCAAAGCCGTCCAGAATCGCTGCGGCCTCCTTGGTCAGGTCCTCGTTTCCGTCGACATACATAGAGAGCGCATGGACGTTTTCGCGCTCGCCGGAAAGCAGCCCAATGCTCTCGACGATTCCAGACGCAAAATGGGCATGGGATGCAACGATAAACTGCCTCATTCGATTCCCCTTTCTTGCGAATTTCGGCATAAAAATGCCCGGACGCATGCGCCCGGGCAGGGTGCTTCTTGATCAGTAGCTTATTTGTCACCGATTAGTAGTCGAACTGGTGATAGTAACGACGGTAGTTGAGGTTGTGCTTGGTGACCGTCTCGTAGTAAGCGGCAAGGCGATCGGTGATCAGCGAGGAGAGGATCCACGGAGACACGATGACGCGGAACTCGTCGTCAAGGCCGGGGATCGCGAACTCGGCGGTGT
>PPYF01304927.1_pt1 | contig 17711 bp, 8 predicted proteins | sample 1559871 | NCBI WGS metagenome assembly PPYF01 (sample SAMN08240021, study PRJNA423297) | Human gut metagenome, whole genome shotgun sequencing project.
TTTTTGCGCCAACTTTAATAGGTAAGCCAAAATCGCTGTTATCGGCATTATCGTGACTTTGATAACCAATAGTGCAATGCGTAGGTATGATTTTACAGTTTTCAATCAAGCCGACTTCGCCAAAACTGTGTCCGCAACCGAAGACTGGCACTGTTGTCTTATTCGCATAATCCACACAATCAGCACGACCGCCCCAAATAAAGGTACAGTGTCCCACAACCCAATTTGTTGCATAACCTGTTCCGCCACTTTCTAGGTGTATGCCGTATCTGATGTTTTTACAGTCAAATGTAAATCCTTTGATGTGCGTATGAACATTCAAATCAAGGTGGAATGGGCACTTTTTAATAATGTCTTCAGATTTTAATGTAGATTTATCAAATCCTGTTGCTCCGTCCCATTTGATTATTGTTGCGGCAGGATTATAAATGTTTTCGGATTCATAGTAAACATAATCCTTAGTCATTACGCCACGATAACCCACTAAGCCGACATCTGACATGCCTGCATATTTGTCCTGCAAATCTGTGTATGTACCTGCCATTACGACAATCGTATAGCGATTATGATAGCTGTTGTCTGAAATGCTGTTATTAGCTGACAAGATAGAGTTAAATTTTGTTTTTCCGAATCCCTCTGTATCCTCATCATAATCGTTTGAAACATACAAATAGTGCATTGTGTAGTCAGGAGCTTGATACAATGCAGGCTTAACCTTTTGAACAATCTTTTCAGGGCTAGCATATGCAGTCTTTTGATTGTTTTGCTCAATCTGCAAGTAACAGCTATTGTCTGTTAATCTATTTGCAGCAATGGCAATTTTAATATGGTCAATGACGATATCCTGTGTGGGAGTGTATGTAGCTGCTGCATTTTTAAGCGCACTCACCTCAGATAGTAACCATTTTGAGTCGATAACCGTTTGACCGTGTGCAGGATAAAACACACATCCTGTGTTGTTAGTTGTAAAATCCTGTAACGACAGGCAGTAAGGTTTATTAGCTTGTAATGCTATCGGTGTTTTGAGTGGTAAAAATGCGTTGATAGCCGCCGTAGATGTACCGCTCAAACTGATTTTGTTTTTACTAACAGTAATAGTTACACCGTTTTGGTATTGTGAGTAATCTGCCAAATTAGCTAAATTTATACTCTTAGTAACATCAAATAATTCACTACTGTTTACTTTTTCATCAAATTTACTTTTGACATCATATGCCAAGTTGACAGTTCTGACCGTGCCTGCTGCATTTTTAATTGCGTCCGTAATACCGTAACCGTCAAGAGTGGTTGCCCTGTCAGCCTTTGCGGCAAACATTCCGTCAAGCTCGTCGCGTCCGTATGACTTGCTTGCCGGCAGATAGTAGGCTTCAAGATACTTGATGCTTGGATAATTTTCCGACTGATTTACAATCTGCTGTCTGTTTTCAAGCTTGTTTGAAATGTTTTCTTTCAGCGACAAATTGCTCTGTTCAATAATTTTGCGGTTTTCGTCAATTTTTGCTTGCTGTTTTTTAGCTTCGGTAAGAGTTTTCAGCATCTCCTCACGCAATCTTAATGTTTCTGAGTTCGGATTGAGATACTCCCTGTCCTCAATCGGAATGCTTTCATCGGCATAAAGGGTAACAATCTGCGTCTGAAAAATACTGCCGTTTTCGCCCCTGCCTTCAAGCTGAAGTTCAAAATAGCCGTGCATAAAAATATCATTTTTCTTGACTTTCCATACGATTTTTGTCCCCAACCTGTCAACAGTAGTGCTGTCCGGAATTATTGAGTTGACGCTTCCGTCTGCAAAACGCAGATGAATGCGGTAGTCAGCCGTGATGTCAGTTATTCCGTTAATCAAAAACTCCTGCGTTTCGGCAAGGTTTTCGCCTGTGACTCCAATGCAGTTTGTCCCGTCAAAGGCTTTAGGTTTTCGTTTGTTATAAATAATCATAAATTACACCTCCATTTAAAGGATTTAAAAGGTGAAAAAATGTACTCTTTTATGCATTTATTCAAAAATTTATAACAAAGTTTTTTTATTTCCTGTTGAAAGGTTAAAACGGTTGCATTTGCAATTTCCTGTGGTATAATCTAATTTGAATGTTTTAAATGAATTGAACAGAGGGATACAACCATGTCTTATTCCGTAACGATTGATTTGCACGGCGAAACTGTTTATAGCGCACAAAAGGTGCTTACCGCTCGGCTGAAAAATATTTCGCCCGATGTCCGTGAGGTGTGCGTAATTTTCGGCTATCACAGCGGTACGGCATTGAAAGATTTTGTTATGCGGTATAAGAATAAGAAAATCGCCAAGAAAGTTTTAGGGCTTAATCAGGGTTCGGCCGTTTTCGTTTTGAAAGACGGATGATGCGTTTGCAATTAAGCAGGGTCGGATATTATGAATTGTACAAATAATGCCGTTACAACCCACGCCCCACGGTATGAGGGAGGATTAAATGAGAAAGTATGTAGAAGTTTTTACTCGTGACCATTTGCCAAAGCTGAGAGATCAGCTGTTGTTTTCGGGGCTGACGGATCACGAGATTTTTATGTTTATTCAATATGCACAGCCGTACTATATGTCGCTGAACCGTGGCAGTACGGCAAGGGTTGAAAACAAGTTCAGCCATATGACGGGTCTTGTGTTTTCAGGAACTGCATACCTTTATTCTGTGGACTACAACGGCAACAAAAGTCTGCTCAAAACAATTCGCAGCGGCGAGTCAAGCGGAACGCTTTATGCGATGTTTGACTATTACAATACGCTTGTTGAGATTATGGCAGGAGAGGACTGCGAAATCCTTTTCATTCCGCCGGAGCCGATGTTTATAACCGAGGATTCGCTTGCTTCGATTCAGCAGAAAATCCTCGTCAATATGCTTGCGTCACAAAGACAGGTGTTTTTGCAGATTTCGGAACACCTTGCCTGCCTTTCAAAGCGAAGTATCAAGGGCAAATTTATGCACCTTCTTCAAATCCATTGCAAGCGTGAGCATAGCTGTGAGGTTGATCTGCCGTTTTCCCGTGACGAGCTTGCAAACTATCTTGCGGTTGACAGAGCATCACTTTCAAGAGCACTCGGTGAACTGAAAAAAGCAGGAATTATTGAATTTAAAAAGAGCCATTTCAAACTGATTGAAACAGCTGAATATCATTTTGATTAAATAACAGACGGCAAACGGTGTTCTGTTTCCTTTCACCGCCGACTAAAATATAACGGAGGATAATATTATGAGTTTTGTGGAATTACTGCTGTTCGGCATCGGCTTGTCTATGGATGCATTTGCGGTTTCAATTTGCAAGGGGCTCTCCGTGCGTAAGTTAAGACCTAAACACGCAATTACTGTCGGATTGTGGTTTGGCGGATTTCAGGCGCTTATGCCGCTTATCGGTTATCTTCTCGGAAAGCAGTTTGAATGGCTTATCACAAGTATTGACCATTGGATTGCTTTCATCCTGCTTGCACTTATCGGTGCAAATATGATAAGAGAATCCTTCGGTGAGGAAGAACAGCTTGACGATTCGTTTTCGGTCAAGACAATGCTGCCCCTTGCCGTTGCAACAAGTATTGACGCACTTGCGGTAGGTGTTTCGTTTGCGTGTATTGATGTTGATATCGTGCCTGCGATCGCAATCATCGGCACAACAACATTCATACTTTCAGCTGTCGGCATCAAAATAGGCAATGTATTTGGTGCAAAGTATAAGTCAAAAGCAGAATTTTTAGGCGGTGCCGTATTGATTTTGCTTGGACTCAAGATTTTGCTTGAAGATTTAGGCTTTTTGCCGTTCTGACGGATTATAAATTGAAAGTTGACGGCGAGCCGCCGTTACCAATTCGAGAAGATAGTATGATATAGAAAACGCATCAGATGCCCGAAAAAGCTCTGATGCGATTTTTATATGAAAGTCGTTGCTTAAATGTAGGGGCGATCATCGGTCGCCCGCCCATGTGCAAAGCACATGATTGCACGCAATGCGTGCAAATTTGAATACACATTTTCCATCACATCAAAACATTTTTATTAAACATAAAATTTCATTAAGCGGGCGGATATTATCCGCCCCTACAGACAATACAGGGTTTTTATAATTTCAATTTCTTAAAGTTATCATTCAGAATTGTGCAGGAGTTATCTAACTTTTGCAATTCCTGTTCGGTTAATTTAAGCTCCAGAATGCGTTTTGCACCGTTTGCGCTCACTATGCACGGGTTGCCGATGAACACATCTTTTTTGCCGCCGTATTCGCCACGCAGACGAACCGATACTGTCAGAACGCTGTTTTCATCTTGAAGAATTGCTCGGACGATACGGACGATTGACATACCGATGCCGTAGTAGGTTGCGCCCTTTGCCTCAATGATTTTGTGGGCGGCACAACGCACATCATCGCTTATCTGCTCAAGCTCCTCCATATAGTACGATTTTGGGTTATCACGCATGACATCCTTTAGCGGTTTGGCGGCAAGGAGTGCCTGACTCCACGGAACAAATTCGCTGTCTCCGTGTTCGCCGATTACATATGCGTGAATGTTGCGTGGATCAACCTCAAAATATTCGCCGAGAAGATATCTGAGCCGTGCCGTGTCAAGGGTAGTTCCCGTGCCGATGATTTTTGACGCATTGAATCCCGAAAGTTCATAGGTCACCCGTGTCATAATGTCAACGGGATTTGTCGCAACAAGGAAAATTCCCTCAAAACCGCTTTGCACAATCTTTGGCACAATTGAAGAAAATACAACTGCGTTTTTCTGCAAAAGCTGAAGTCTGCTTTCGGTGGGCTTTTGATTGGCACCTGCGCAGATTACAACAATGTCGGCGTCGGCACATTCGCTGTAACCTCCGCAGCGGATTTTCATGCTTGAATGCGAAAATGCAAGCCCGTGGTTCAAATCCATTGCCTCGCCCTCGGCACGCTTTTCGTTGAGGTCAATCATAATGAGCTCATCGCACACATTTTGATTGAGTGCCGCATAGGCAAAGCTCATTCCGACCATTCCCGTTCCCACAAGTACAACCTTTCTTTTGTTTCCCGACATATGACCGTCCCTTTCGTTTGTATTCTTTTTTTAGGGTTTTCATATGTGCAAAAATTATTCTTTGGTTTAAAAAATTGATTGAATTGTGCTTTTTGGGGGATTGTGAAAAAAATAACGGCAGAATCGGCTGTTTGTTTGGTGAAATGGCAAGAATTATATGTAAAAATCATCAAAATTCACTTGAAACATAGATATAATTGTGCTAAAATTAATTCGACAAGGTGTTCGGAATACATTAGGCATATTCCGATTTTTATTTTATAGGAAAATATCAATTGCGAGATTCTTGTTTTTGAAAACTGTCAAATTTTGCCGAGTTGTGCTTTAGCATAAAATCCTTGCAAGGCTACGCTCGGACATTAAAAGTTTTTGAAAAGTAAGACTGTCTGCACGAATAGGGTGCGAGGCACTCGCAGAAAGGAAAAGAGGTAAAAGAGAATGTACAAGATAGTTAAGAAAAAATCTCTGAATCCAACCGTTACACTTATGGAAATTGACGCTCCGCTTATTGCCAAAAAGGCAGAGCCGGGACAGTTCATCATTCTCCGTGTTGACGAGAACGGTGAGCGTATTCCGCTTACGGTTGCAGGCTATGACAGAGAGGCCGGCACAGTTCGTATTATCTTCCAGATTGTCGGTGCAACAACAGAAAAGCTCAATCACCTTAACGAAGGCGATTATATTCACGATTTTGTAGGCCCTCTCGGTGTTCCCACACATACAGACGGTCTTAAAAAGGTTTGCGTTGTAGGCGGCGGCGTTGGCTGTGCAATTGCACTTCCTGTTGCCGAAAAGCTCCACGAAATCGGCTGTGAGGTTCACTCAATTGTCGGCTTCAGAAACAAGGATCTTGTTATTCTTGAAGATGAATTCAAGGCTTGCTCAGACAAGTTTATTCTTATGACAGATGACGGTTCATACGGTCAGAAGGGCGTTGTTACAGCTCCTCTCGAAGAGATGATTAAGGCAGGCGAGGACTATGACCTCGTTATTACAATCGGTCCGCTTATCATGATGAAGTTTGTTGTTAAAACAACAAAGCCTTACAATATTCCCACAACAGTTTCCATGAACCCTATTATGATTGACGGCACAGGTATGTGCGGCGGCTGTCGTCTTACAGTTGACGGACAGACAAAGTTTGCCTGTGTTGACGGCCCCGACTTTGACGGCTTTAAGGTTGATTTTGACGAGGCTATGAAGCGTGGCGCAATGTACAAGCCGTTTGAGCGTCATGCATACGAGGAAACATGTAATCTGTTCAAGAAGGAGGTTGAGTAATCATGCCAAATATGTCACCAAAAAAGGCTCCTATGCCATCACAGGATCCTAATGTAAGAAATAAAAACTTTCTTGAGGTAGCAACAGGCTACACGGAAGAGGTTGCAATTGAGGAGGCACAGCGTTGCCTTAACTGTAAACACAGACCTTGCGTAAACGGTTGTCCGGTACATATCGCAATCCCTGATTTTATCAAAGAGGTTGCCCAGGGCAACTTTGCAGGCGCTTATGATGTAATTTCGCAGTCAAGCTCACTTCCTGCTGTTTGCGGTCGTGTTTGTCCGCAGGAGTCACAGTGTGAGTCAAAGTGCGTAAGAGGCATCAAGACTGAGCCTGTCGGAATCGGCAGACTTGAGAGATTTGTTGCCGACTGGCACAACGCTCAGACAGATGTTAAGGTTAATAAGCCTGAGTCAAACGGTCACAAGGTTGCAATCGTAGGTTCAGGTCCTGCAGGTCTTACCTGTGCAGGCGACCTTGCAAAGAAGGGTTACGATGTAACAGTATTTGAGGCTCTTCACCTTGCAGGCGGTGTTCTCGTTTACGGTATCCCTGAGTTCAGACTCCCCAAGTCAATCGTTCAGAAGGAAGTTGACACACTTAAAGAGCTCGGTGTTAAGGTTGAAACAAATATGGTTATCGGCAGAGTTCTCTCAATTGACGAGCTTATGGACGATTACGGCTTTGAGTCAGTATTTATCGGTTCGGGTGCAGGTCTTCCGAGATTTATGAATATCCCCGGTGAGAACCTTTGCGGTGTTTACTCGGCAAATGAGTTCCTCACAAGAACAAACCTTATGAAGGCTTATAAGGATGACAGCACAACTCCGATTATGCACGCAAAGAAGGTTGCAGTTGTCGGCGGCGGTAATGTTGCAATGGATGCCGCTCGTTGTGCGAAGCGTCTTGGTGCGGAAGAGGTTTATATTGTTTACAGAAGAAGCGAAGAAGAGCTTCCTGCCCGTAAGGAAGAAGTTGAGCATGCAAAGGAAGAGGGAATTATCTTCAAGCTCCTCAATAACCCTGTTGAAATTCTCGGCAACGAAGATGAGTTCGTAACGGGTATGAAGTGCATTAAGATGGAACTCGGCGAGCCTGACGCAAGCGGCAGAAGAAGACCTGTTGAAATCCCCGGCAGTGAGTTCGTTCTTGATGTTGACGCTGTTGTTATTTCAATCGGTACATCACCTAACCCGCTTATCAAGGCTACAACAAAGGGACTTGACACTCAGAAGTGGGGCGGTATCATCGCTGACGAAAACGGTCTTACATCCCGTGAGGGCGTATATGCAGGCGGTGACGCTGTAACAGGCGCCGCAACGGTTATCCTCGCAATGGGTGCAGGCAAAACAGCCGCAGCTGCTATTGACGAATACATCCGGAACAAAAACAAGTAATTTTTGTCCTGAATTGAAAATGAAAAATTATTGTCGGCGGTGTGCCACCGCTATCAATTTGAGAAGATAGTATAATATAGAAATCGCATCAGATGCCCGAAAATGCTCTGATGCGATTTTTGTTTGTATCAAGATTCGTCAGTAGGGGCGTTCATCGGGCACTTCTATAGCTTAAAACCATACACCGTGTCGGGTGTTGCATTGAGATGTGAAAAACAGCCCGAAAAGAAGAATAATTCTATTCGGGAAATAAAATCTGTAAAAAACCTGTGAAAAATAAAAAAAGTCAGGAAAATCCGAAAAAAATCCGAAAATTCTCTTGACTTATTGATTATTTCAATATAGAATAATAAAATGTACCATAATGGGGATATGTACCGAAGAGGTCGGGAAAATCCGCAAAAAACTTTATCTAACAAGGGGATATTATCACAAAAATCCTTTTGTGTCAAGAGCTTTTTATGAGCAGGTTTTCAGTACCGCTTGCCCCGTTTCATAGATTTTTTAAGGAGTGATACGCCTATGGTTAATGTCAAACCCGTAAAGCTTGGCAACACCGAAAGAATGAGTTTTGGTAAAATCGATGAAGTAATTGATATGCCTAATCTTATTGATATTCAGAAAGCGTCATATAAATGGTTGCTTGACGAAGGTCTTAAAGAAGTATTTAAAGATGTTTCGGGCATTACCGATTATCAGGACAACCTTGTTCTTGATTTTATCGACTACACACTTGATGTTGATCACCCGAACTACAGCGTAATCGAGTGTAAGGTTCGTGACGCAACATATTCAGCAGCCCTCAGAGTAACCGCAAGACTTTTGAACAGGTCAACAGGTGAAATCAAAGAGAGCAATGTATTTATGGGCGATTTTCCGCTGATGACCGCAAGCGGCACATTTGTTATCAACGGTGCTGAGCGTGTTATCGTTTCACAGCTTGTAAGAAGCCCGGGCGTTTACTATAAAATGGATCACGATAAAACAGGTAAGGAGCTGTATTCAACAACAGTTATTCCGAACCGTGGTGCATGGCTTGAGTATGAAACCGATGTAAACGATGTTTTCTATGTTCGTATTGATAAGAACCGTAAGCTTCCCGTTACATCGTTCATCAGAGCACTCGGTCTTGGCTCGGATGCCGAAATTCTCGACTATTTCGGTGACGATGAAAGAATGAGAGCCACTATCGAAAAAGATGCCGCTTCAAATGTTGAAGAAGGTCTTATCGAGGTTTACAAAAAGCTCCGTCCGTCTGAGCCTCCGACAGTTGACAGTGCACAGACACACATAAACAACCTGTTCTTTGACCCTAATCGTTATGATATGTCAAGAGTAGGCAGATATAAATATAACAAAAAGCTCGGCATTGCAAACCGTCTTGAAGGTCAGGTTCTTGCAGAGCCGATTGCCAACCCGCGTACCGGTGAGGTTATGGCTCTTCGTGATGAGAAAATCACAAAGGAAAAGGCTTTTGAAATCGAAAATGCCGGTGTTAAGATTGCCTATGTAAAGGCTGCCGATGAAACAATCGTTAAGGTTATTTCTAACGGTATGGTTGACATTGCCTGCTATGTTGATTTTGACGCAGAAGCAGAGTGCGACATCAAGGAACATGTTCGTTTTGATGTTCTTTGCGAAATTCTTGATTCCTGCGAGAATGAGGACGACCTCAAGGAAATGCTCAGAAGCCGTGCAGATGAGCTTGTTCCTAACCACATCACGGTTGACGATATTTTTGCAACAATCAACTACCTTAACTGTGTTGCTCACGGTGTCGGTAATACAGACGATATCGACCACCTCGGCAACAGAAGAATCCGCTGCGTAGGCGAACTTCTTCAGAACCAGTTCAGAATCGGTTTCTCCCGTCTTGAAAGAGTTGTAAGAGAAAGAATGACAACCCAGTCACAGGATATGGAGTCGCTTTCGCCTAACTCACTCATCAATATCCGTCCCGTAACAGCGGCAATTAAAGAATTCTTCGGTTCTTCACCGCTTTCACAGTTTATGGATCAGGGTAACCCGCTTGCAGAGCTTACCCACAAGCGTCGTCTTTCAGCCCTCGGTCCGGGCGGTCTTTCAAGAGATCGTGCAGGATTTGAGGTTCGTGACGTACACTACACACACTATGGCCGAATGTGTCCTATTGAAACTCCTGAAGGTCCTAACATCGGTCTTATCTCATATCTTGCTTCATTTGCCCGTATCAACAAATACGGATTTATTGAAGCTCCTTATCGTAAAATTGACAAGGAAACAGGCGTTGTAACCGACGAGGTTGTTTATATGACAGCCGATGTTGAGGATAACTACGCTGTTGCACAGGCTAACGAACCGCTTGATGAAAACGGCAGATTTGTTCATTCAAGAGTCGTAGGCCGTTACCGTGACGAATTTGTAGAGTATTCTCCCGACAGATTTGACTTTATGGATGTATCTCCTAAGATGGTTGTGTCTGTTGCTACGGCTATGATTCCGTTCCTTGAAAACGATGACGCAAACCGTGCTCTCATGGGTGCGAACATGCAGCGTCAGGCAGTTCCGCTCCTCCGCAGTGAGGCTCCTATTGTCGGTACAGGTATGGAGTACAAGGCCGGCACAGACTCGGGCGTTTGTATTCTTGCCGAGGAAGACGGCATTGTTATGAGCGTTGATGCCCGTAACATTCGCGTACAGTATGATTCCGGTAGAGTTCAGGATTTTGAAGTTGTCAAGTTCCTCCGTTCTAACCAGGGTACATGTATTAACCAGCGTCCTATTGTGTCAAGAGGTCAAAGAGTTAAGAAGGGCGAGGTTCTCGCAGACGGTCCCGCTACCGAGAACGGTGAGATTGCTCTCGGTAAGAACGCTCTCATCGGCTTTATGACATGGGAAGGTTACAACTACGAGGACGCTGTTCTTATCAACGAAAAAATCGTTCGTGATGATGTTTATACATCAATTCACATTGAAGAATATGACACAGAGGCAAGAGATACAAAGCTCGGTCCCGAAGAGATTACAAGAGATATCCCGAATGTCGGTGAAGATGTTCTTAAGTATCTTGACGAAGACGGTATCATTCAGATCGGTTCTGAGGTTAAAGCAGGCGATATCCTTGTCGGTAAAGTAACTCCAAAGGGTGAAACAGAGCTTACAGCCGAGGAAAGACTCCTTCGTGCAATCTTTGGTGAAAAGGCAAGAGAAGTCAGAGATACATCTCTCCGTGTGCCTCACGGTGAATGCGGTACTGTTGTTGATGTTAAGGTGTTTACCCGTGCAGACAGCAGAAACGAGCTCCAGCCCGGTGTAAACAAGGTTGTAAGAGTTTACCTTGCACTCAAGAGAAAAATCAGCGTAGGCGATAAGATGGCAGGTCGTCACGGTAACAAGGGTGTTATTTCAAGAATCCTTCCAATGGAAGATATGCCGTTCCTTCCGGACGGTACTCCGCTTGATATCGTACTTAATCCGTTGGGCGTACCTTCTCGTATGAACATCGGTCAGGTTCTTGAGGTTCACCTCGGTTATGCCGCAAAGGCACTTGGCTGGAAGATTATGACTCCTGTATTTGACGGCGCTCATGAGCAGGACATTTTCCAGTGTCTTAAAGACGCAGGTTACAGCGAGGACGGTAAGACATGGCTTGTTGACGGCCGTACAGGCGAGCGTTTCGATAACCCTGTAACAGTAGGCTATATGTACTACCTCAAGCTCCATCACCTCGTTGATGAAAAAATCCACGCAAGAAGCACAGGTCCTTACTCTCTCGTTACACAGCAGCCGCTCGGCGGTAAAGCCCAGTTCGGCGGTCAGCGTTTCGGTGAGATGGAAGTTTGGGCGCTTGAGGCTTACGGCGCTGCTTATACACTTCAGGAAATTCTTACAGTTAAGTCGGACGATGTTGTCGGCCGTGTTAAGACCTACGAGGCTATCGTTAAAGGTCAGAATATTCCTGCTCCGGGTATTCCTGAGTCATTCAGAGTTCTTATTAAGGAACTCCAGTCACTTTCACTTGATGTTCGTGTTCTTAACTCTGACGGTGAAGAAATTGACATTAAGCAGAAGTTTGATGAGGACGAGGATATTGTTGACGCAACAAATCCGGAATTTGAAGAAGACCATGTAATGACATCAATGGACGGCTACACTCTTGACGAGGGCGGCAAAGAAGGCAATATGTTTGACGATTCACTTGCCGATGTTGAAGAGGACAGCTATACATCGGACGATTACAGCGATGACTTTGGCAGTGACGATATGTAAGGAGGAAATGCAATGATAGATAATAATGTTTTTGACTCAATTAAAATCGGACTTGCTTCTCCTGAGCAGATGAGAGAATGGTCTTACGGCGAAGTTAAAAAGCCCGAGACAATTAACTATCGTACTCTCAAGCCTGAAAGAGACGGCTTGTTCTGTGAACGCATTTTCGGACCTACAAAGGACTGGGAATGTCACTGCGGTAAATACAAGAGAATCCGTTTTAAGGGTAAAATCTGTGACCGTTGCGGTGTTGAAGTAACCCGTTCAAAGGTCAGAAGAGAGCGTATGGGACACATTGAGCTTGCCGCTCCCGTGTCGCACATTTGGTATTTCAAGGGAATTCCTTCAAGAATTGCCCTTATGCTTGATATTTCTCCCAAGCTTTTGGAGAATGTACTCTATTTCTCACAGTACATCGTAACAGATCCCGGCGACTGCCGTGACCTTGCAAAGTATCAGTGCCTTACCGAGGGTGAGTACAATGATATGCGTGAGAAGTATGAGAATGACTTTGAAGCAGGTATGGGTGCCGAGGCAATCAAAAAGCTCCTTGCCGAGATTGACCTTGAGGCTCTTTCCGCTTCACTTAAAGCAGAGCTCGAAACTGCATCGGGACAGAAGAGAGTTAGACTCCTTAAAAGACTTGATGTTGTTGAAAGCTTCAGAATGTCGGGCAACCGTCCCGAGTGGATGATTCTCGATGTTGTTCCGGTTATTCCGCCGGATATCCGTCCTATGGTTCAGCTTGACGGCGGTCGTTTTGCAACAAGTGACCTTAACGACCTCTATCGCCGAGTTATCAACCGTAACAACAGACTTAAAAAGCTCCTTGAGCTTAACGCACCTGAAATCATCATCCGCAACGAGAAGAGAATGCTTCAAGAATCCGTTGACGCACTTATCGACAACGGCAGAAGAGGCAGACCCGTTACAGGACCTAACAACCGTGCCCTCAAGTCACTTTCGGATATGCTTAAAGGTAAGCAGGGCCGTTTCCGTCAGAACCTTCTCGGTAAGCGTGTTGACTACTCAGGCCGTTCGGTTATCGTTGTAGGACCTGAACTCAAAATGTATCAGTGCGGTCTTCCTAAGGAAATGGCACTTGAACTCTTCAAGCCGTTCGTTATGAAACGCCTTGTTGAAACTAAAGCAGAGCAGAATATCAAATCAGCAAGAAAAGCTGTTGAGCGTGCAAAGGACAATGTTTGGGATGCACTTGAAGTTGTAATCAAGGGACACCCCGTTCTCCTCAACCGTGCTCCAACACTTCATCGTCTTGGTATTCAGGCATTTGAGCCTGTTCTTGTTGAGGGTCGTGCTCTTAAACTTCATCCGCTCGCTTGTACAGCTTACAACGCTGACTTTGACGGTGACCAGATGGCTGTCCATGTACCTCTTTCGGCAGAGGCTCAGGCAGAGGCAAGATTCCTTATGCTCGCAGCAGGCAACCTTCTCAAACCATCTGACGGTCAGCCTGTTACAGTTCCTACACAGGATATGATCCTCGGTTCTTACTACCTTACACTTGATAAGGACGGTGAGAGAGGCGAAGGAAAGGTATTCCGTGATGTTGATGAAGTTATGATGGCTTATCAGACAGGCGTCATTGAGCTTCACTCAAAAATCAAGGTTCGCCGTGAGCTTGAAATTGACGGAAAAATCGAATCCGGTATTGTAGACACAACAATCGGTAAGATTATCTTTAACAATCCTATTCCTCAGGATCTCGGCTTTATCGACAGAAGTATCCCCGAAAACAGATTCAAGTTTGAGGTTGACTTCCTTGTTGGCAAGTCGGGTCTTAAGAAGATTATTGATAAATGTATTAAAATTCACGGTCCGGTAAGAACAAGCGTTGTTCTTGACCACATTAAGGCGCAGGGCTATAAGTACTCTACAAAGGGTGCTATCACAGTAGCCGTTTGTGACGCAGTTATTCCTCCTCAGAAAAAGGATATCATTGCCGAGGCAGAGAAGGAAGTTGATGTTATCCGTGATGAGTTTATGATGGGTCTTCGTTCAAACGAAGAGCGTTACGAAGAGGTTCTTCGTATCTGGGAAAAGGCTACTAACGATGTAACCGACGCCCTCCAGAAAAACCTTGACCGCTACAACCCAATCTTCATGATGGCTGACTCAGGTGCCCGTGGTAGTATGAGCCAGATCAGACAGCTTGCAGGTATGCGTGGTCTTATCGCCAATACATCAGGTAAAACAATCGAAATTCCTATCAGAGCTAACTACCGTGAAGGCCTTAACATCTTGGAGTACTTTATTTCATCTCGTGGTGCTCGTAAAGGTCTTGCCGATACAGCTCTTCGTACAGCCGACTCAGGTTACCTTACCCGCCGTCTTGTTGATGTATCACAGGAAGTTATTATCCGTGAAGAGGACTGCGGTACTACAGAAGGTCTTGAAATTTTTGACATCAAAGCAGGCGAATCAAATGTTATCGAAGGACTCCACGAGCGTCTTATCGGAAGATATCTCCTTGATGACTTCTGCGATTCTAACGGTAATGTTCTTGTTTCAAAGGATATTATGATGGGCGACAAAGAGGCTGACATCATCGTTAATTCGGGTGTTGACCACATCAAGATTCGTTCGGTACTTGAATGTCGTGCAAAACACGGCGCTTGCCGTAAGTGCTACGGTTCTAACCTTGCCAACCGACAGCCTGTTACTGTCGGTGAGGCTGTCGGTATTATTGCCGCTCAGTCAATCGGTGAGCCGGGTACACAGCTTACAATGAGAACATTCCATACCGGCGGTGTTGCATCTGCCGAAGATATCACACAGGGTCTTCCGAGAGTTGAAGAGCTTTTCGAGGCTCGTAAGCCAAAGAGCCTCGCAATCATCAGTGAAATCGACGGTGATGTTCGTTTTGAAGAAATCAAAAACGCAAAGCACGCTGTTATCTTTAACAAAGAAACAGGCGAAGAAAGAGCTTACCTCATTCCTTTCGGCTTCCGTGTAAAGGTATTTGAAGGTGACCATATCAAGAAGGGTGACAAGATTACCGACGGTGCTGTTAATCCGCACGATATACTCGATATTCTCGGACCCGAGGCAGTCATGAACTACCTTATTTCGGAGGTACAGAGTACCTACCGCTTGCAGGGCGTTGAAATCAACGATAAGCACATTGAGGTTATCGTTCGTCAGATGATGCGTAAGGTTAAGGTTGAGGACGCAGGCGACACAGGCTTTATGTCAGGTCAGACCTACGACAAGAACGAAGTTCTTTACGAGAATGAGCAGATTAAAAAGCGTATTGCCAACGGCGAAGAGGGTCTTCGTGAGGCAACATTCACACAGCTCCTCCTCGGTATTACAAAGGCGGCTCTTGCAACAGACAGCTTCCTTTCAGCCGCATCATTCCAGGAAACAACAAGAGTTCTTACAGATGCCGCTATCAAGGGTAAGGTTGATCCGCTCGTTGGTCTTAAAGAGAATGTTATCCTCGGTAAGATTATCCCTGCAGGTACAGGTATGCAGAGATATGCCGATGTTAAGCTTGAGAGCAATTCTGAGGCTGAAATCGTTGAGAACGACGAAACAGAGGATGTTATCGTTGCTCTTGAAGATGACGAAATTATGGACTTCTGATTTAACTGAATCAAACTATATAAAAACACGGTATGTGCCATTTGTGCGTACCGTGTTTTTTGTTCGTTTTGCAGTAATATTTACACTTATATTATACCGTTCTTCTCACAAATCATAAAAATATCTGCCAAATAAGATGAAAATATGTTGACAATCACAAAATAAGAATATATAATTATTCTATCAGGATAATTATCCTTAATTATTCTTGCTGTTATAGTTATATCTTATTAGGAGGTCAATTATGAGAACTAAAGTCAAAAAATTAACATCGGTTATTCTTGCGGCTGTAATGATGCTCGGCATCTTGACAATCGCACCGCTCACCGTAAGTGCGGCAACCTACGGCGATTTTGAATATGAAATCAATGATTCATCGGTTGCTATAACTAAATATACAGGAAGTGCAGAAACTGTTACAATCCCGTCAAAAATTGCTGGGTATAGGGTTGCATATATTGATCAGTACGCTTTTTACGCCTGTGCAAACCTTTCTAGTATAGTTATACCAAACAGTGTTACGACTATTGGTTGGGGAGCTTTTAGTAGTTGTACAAGTCTTTCAAGTGTTATCATACAAAGAGGCGTCATAAATATTGATGGTGATGCTTTTTATGGTTGTTCAAGCCTTTCAAATATAACTATTCCTGATAGCGTTACAGAAATTTATGAACGCGCTTTTTCCTCCTGTACAAGCCTAAAAAGCGTTACTATACCAAACAGCGTTACAAGTATCGGTAATGCTGCCTTTTCTAATTGCGTGAGTCTTTCAAGTATAGTAATACCTAACAGTGTTAAAAGTCTCGGACATGATGCCTTTGAAAATTGTACAAGTCTTTCGAGTGTTATCATAATGAGCGGCGTTACAAGTATTGGCGCCGATGCTTTTTATGGTTGTTCAAGTCTTTCAAATATAACTATTCCTGACAGCGTGACAGAAATTTATGACGGTGCTTTTTCAAAAACTAAATGGTTTGATAATCAATCTGATGGCGTAGTATATGCAGGTAAGGTTGCATATACATATAAAGGAGATATGCCTAAGAATACAAAAATACTGTTAAGGCAAGACACAAAGAGTATTTCTAGATATGCATTTTCCGATTGTACTAATCTTACAGATATTGTTATTCCAAATAGTGTAAATCGAATTGATGTTGGAACTTTTTGGAGATGTACAAGCTTAAAAAGCATTACTATACCAAACAGTGTTATAAGTATTGGCAGTAAAGCTTTTTCTGACTGTACTAACCTTTCAGATATAATCATTCCTGACAGTATTACATATATTGCGTCTGATGCTTTTAAAAATACAAAATGGTTTGATAATCAACCTGACGGCGTAGTGTATGCTGGTAAAGTAGCATATGAATATAAGGGCAATATGCTTGAAAATACAAAAATAGTTTTAAAGCAAGGGACAAAGAGTATTTCTAAAGATGCATTTTCCAGTTGTATCAATCTTACGAATATTGTTATACCAAACAGTTTGTTAAGTGTTGGTGGGGGCGCATTTATGAACTGTTCAAAGCTAAAAAGTATAACTATTCCTAGAAATATGGAAGATATTGGCGAGTATGCATTTGGATATAGTGATATTGGTATTCATTATGGGCCTCCTGTAAAGTACGAAGATTTCACAATCAAAGGCTACAAAGGCACAGCCGCTGAAACATATGCGAAAGAAAATGGATTTAAGTTTATTGCACTTGACGTTTCCAAACCAACCTCTGTATCATTAAACAAAACAGCATTAACTTTAGATGTCGGCAAGAGTTATACTCTTACAAAGACAGTTTCACCATCAAACGCTGTGACTTCTTACACTTGGAGAAGTTCAAACACAAGCGTTGCAACTGTTGACAAAAACGGCAAGGTAACTGCCAAAGCCTCGGGAACAGCAACAATCACGGTAAAAACTTCAAACGGCAAAACCGCAACTTGCAAAGTTACCGTAAATCTTCCCGCTCCGCAGATTACAGGTCTTGCAAACACAACAGGCGGTATCAAAATTTCGTGGAACAAGGTTGACGGCGCTTACGGCTACAGACTTTATTACAAGCCTGCGTCGGGTGGTTGGAAACGCTTTAAAGACACAACAGCCACATCGTTCACCGATTCGGGAGTAGTACCGAATAAAACCGAAA
>PPYF01613568.1_pt1 | contig 17710 bp, 18 predicted proteins | sample 1559871 | NCBI WGS metagenome assembly PPYF01 (sample SAMN08240021, study PRJNA423297) | Human gut metagenome, whole genome shotgun sequencing project.
TTATTAAGGGTAGACCATCGATTACTTCACGGCCAGGTGGCCTTTTCCTGGACCCAATATGTCGGCGCCGATTGTATTTTAATCGCCAACGATAGCGTCCCTGGCGATGAGCTGCGGAAAACCACCATTAAGCTTGCCAAACCGCCCTCGGTGAAGCTGGTGATTAAAAATATAAATGATTCTATTGAGGCAATAAAAAGCGGGGTTACCGATAAATATAATTTATTTATTGTTGTGGAGTCGGTTAATGACGCCTGGCGTATTGCCAGCGCCATCGACGAAATAAAAAGCATAAATCTTGGCGGAATAAAGGCTAAAGAGGGCAGTAAAAATATCTCTAAGGCGATTAATTTACTGCCGACAGAAATAGAACAGCTACAACAACTGGTGGGCAAGGGCGTCGAAGTGGAGATTCGCCAGGTCCCGAACGATCGCAAACAGCTTTTTGCGGAATGCGTGTAATTCCGGAGGACAGATTATGGTAGAGGCTCTCTTACTGGGTCTGGTGGCGTTTATCGCGCAATCGGAATATGCCTTAGGGACGTCGCTAATTTCACGGCCTATCGTCACCGGGCTGCTGACCGGGCTGGTGCTGGGGGATGTACAGACCGGCGTCATTATGGGCGCGACGCTGGAGCTGGCGTTTATCGGCTCTTTCTCCGTTGGCGCCTCGATCCCGCCCGACGTGGTGACCGGCGGTATTCTCGGCGTGGCGTTCGCCATTACCTCTGGCGCAGGCACAGAAACGGCGTTGCTGCTTGGCCTGCCTATCGCCACGCTGACTTTGATCCTGAAAAATATTTTTTCCTCGGTTTTGTGCTGATGGCCTATTTGAAAATCCCGGTGACCGGTATCGCCATTCTCGGCGCCATCGTGGCGGTGGTCATGGTTAACGTCACCGCATTGAATTCACCTCGTATCACGACAGAACAAGGAGTCAGCGATGACGACGAAGATGATTTCTGAAGAGACCCTGCAGCCGCAGGCGCAGGAAGAAACCCGGATTACGCCGCGCGATTTACGCCGGGTGTTCTGGCGCTCTTTCCAGATGGAGTTCTCGTGGAACTATGAGCGGCAGATGAATCTCGCCTTTGTTTACGCGTTGATCCCGGTGCTGAAGAAGCTCTATCCGCGCAGAGAGGAGCTGGCCGCAGCGCTGAAGCGGCATCTGGTTTTTTTCAATACCACGCCGCATATCGTCACCCTGCTGCTGGGGATCACCACGGCGATGGAAGAGAAAAACAGTCAGCAGAAAAACATGGATGCCACTGCGATTGATAACGTCAAAGCCTCACTGATGGGACCGTTAGCCGGGCTGGGTGACTCTTTCTTTTGGGGGACGCTGCGCCTCATCGCCACCGGGATCGGCACCAGCCTGGCGCTGAAGGGCAACATCCTCGGGCCGATCCTGTTTCTGCTGGTATTTAACGTGCCGCACATTCTGGTGCGCTGGTGTTTTACCCGCTGGGGCTACGTACTGGGCACCGGGGTCCTGCAGCGGATCCAGAAGAGCGGAATGATGGAGAGCCTGACCTACGGGGCGTCGATTATCGGTCTGATGGTAGTCGGGGCGATGACCGCTTCAATGATCGATATCACCATTCCTCTCTCCTTCGGCGCCGGGGAGGCCAAAACCCAGGTACAGGACATTATCAACGACATTCTGCCCTGCATGCTGCCGTTGGTGAGTTTTGGCATCGTCTACTGGCTACTGGGACGGAAAGTTAAACCGCTCTCAATTATTGGCGGCATGGCGCTGGTGGGCATTCTGGGTTCGTGGATCGGATTGTTTTAACGGGAGTGAGCTATGCGACCAACAATGATGACATATATCAGTGAAGAGCCGGCAAGTCGGTTTTCGCCCTGACCTCAGATCCGCAAAGCCCGATAGGAGGCGCCAGCGATGGCGTTCTGGATATTAATACCGGGATCGAGAGCGTAGGGTTTGTGACCCGCGGCTTTAGCGCGACGGTGCTCAACCTGTTGCTGATAGCGCTGATCATTGCTCGTAAGCAGGAGAAAGCCAGCGAGGTCGAGGAGCAGCACTATCTCGCTGAATTGCAGCGGCTGGTAGCGGCGATCCCGGAGGTTATCGTCCGCACCTCGCGCTTTATTGACCGCCATAGCGAAACGCTGCGCAGCGGCGAGCGCTTTGTCGCCACCGGCTACGGCGCGCTGGTTGGCGTGGCGAAGGAGTTCGAAACCAAATTTACCGAGACGGTGCGCGTGCCTTCCAGCGGCTTTGAGCTGGAAGCCTATATGCATGGCCCCTATCTGGAAGCCAATGCCCGCCATGTGATGCTGTTTATTGAAGATACGCCGGACGCGCGAACCTGGGCGCTGCGCGACTATCTGGCGCCGTCCATTGGCCGGGCCTTTACCCTGATGCTGGGTGACGAAGAGGATGCTCAAACGCTGGCGCTAAACTGTCCGTGCGAGCATCACCTGGCGCCTCTGCTGCTGATTGTCCCAGTGCAGATGCTCGCCTGGCATACCGCAGGACTGAAAGGCATCGATCTGGCTAAACGTATTTTCGACGATTTTGACCGCGTCTTAAAAAGTAAAATCTGAAAATTCAGGAGAAAACTATGTTGGGTTTTAATCAGGACGAGTACCTGACCAGTGCTCGCGAGATCATCGCTGCGCGTAAACAGGCTGAAACCGTAGCCGACGATATTTATGACAGCGGCTGTAGCGCATTATTTTTTGCTTCGGTAGGTGGTTCCCTGGCGCCGATGATGGCAATTAATGAATTTGCCAAAGAATTAACCAGCGTGCCGGTATATCTTGAACAGGCCGCGGAGTTAATCCATCGCGGACATAAAAAATTAAATAAAGATGCGGTTGTCGTTACGTTATCTAAATCCGGCGATACCAAAGAGTCGGTCGCCATTGCCGAATGGTGCAAGGCACAGGGGATCCGCGTGGTAGCTATTACTCGTCACGCCGACTCGCCATTGGCTGCCGCCGCCAGCTGGCATATTCCGATGTGCCACAAAAATGGCGTGGAATATGAATATATGCTGCTGTACTGGTTATTCTTCCGCGTCATTTTTCGTCACGGCGAGTTTGCTGATTATGCGCGATTTGCCAGCCAGCTCGAGTTACTGCCGGAAAATCTCCTGCAGGCGAAACGCCAGTTCGATCCCCGAGCGGATAGCATTGCCGCGCAATACCATGACTGCGACTATATGATGTGGATTGGCGGCGCGGAAATGTGGGGCGAGGTCTATCTGTTCTCAATGTGTATTCTCGAAGAGATGCAGTGGAAGCGGACGAAGTCGGTGAGCTCCGCTGAATTTTTCCACGGCACCCTGGAGCTGCTGGAAAAAGAGGTTCCGCTGTTTCTGGTGAAAGGCGAGGGGAGATGCCGGGCGCTGGACGAACGCGTCGAGCGTTTTGCCGAAAAAATAACTGACCATCTGGTGGTTATCGACCCGCGCGACTATCCGCTGAACGGCATTGATGACGCGTTCCGCTGGATTATGGCGCCGTGCGTGGTGTCCACCCTGCTGGTGGACCGGCTGGCGGCCCACTTTGAACACCATACCGGCCACGACCTCAATATCCGCCGTTACTACCGGCAGTTTGATTACTAAGCCGTGTTGATGGCGGCCAGCCGGGCTGGCCGCCATGCTATTCTCCGAGGCGCTTCCCAGAAAATTGTCGTCAAACCCAACCGGGTAAAAACCGGTGATAGAGTCCGGCTTACCTTCTCTTTCAAATCGGCGAGCTTTATCGATGAGGATCTGCGCGCCTGGTATTCAGATGTCCTCTGGTCGGTGCAGACCACCTGCGGCACGGGGTATGTTTACGTGGTGATAGAGCACCAGAGCTCACCGGATAGCCATATGGCCTTTCGCCTGATGCGCTATGCGATTGCCGCAATGCAGCGCCACCTGGATGCCGGGCACAAAACGCTGCCGCTGGTGGTGCCGATGCTTTTTTATCACGGTGCAACCAGTCCGTATCCTTTTTCCCTCAACTGGCTGGATGAATTTGCCGACCCGCAGCTGGCGAAGACGCTGTATGGCTGTCCGTTTCCATTGATCGACGTGACGGTGATGCCGGACGATGACATCGTGCAACATCGGCGAGTCGCCTTGCTGGAGCTGATGCAAAAACATATTCGCCAGCGCGATCTCAGCGGCATAACGGAGTCGTTGGCGGCCGTTGTGATGCTGGGATACACTAACCGTCGGCAGTTGAGAATGCTGTTTCACTATATGCTGCAGTACGGTAATACGGCCGAGCCGGGCGTGTTTCTCCGCCGGCTGGCCCGCCGTCTGCCACAGTATGAGGAGACATTGATGTCTATCGCGCAAAAGCTTAAGCAGGAAGGTCGGCAACAAGGCCGACTGGAAGGCCGGGAAGAAGGGCACCTGGAGGGCTTGCAGGAAGGCAGCCGACGCGAGGCGCTGCGCATTGCCGGCAGTATGTTACAGAATGGCCTCGACAAAGAGATGGTACAGAAGATCACCGGACTGTCGGCTGATGAACTACAGCCGCTGTGTGGTTAACGTCCTGCCACGACAACCGCTGCCCGGCCGGAATCGGCTTATTAGCGTTTGGGCCATAAGCTTTGGCGGTGATCACCAGATCAAATTTCTCCGGTAGCGGCTCTTTATATTCAATCTTCACGTCGCTGCCCAACTGAGCATTGGACCACCGCCCCCACGACTCGGGACGCGAAATACCGCTGAACTGTTTAACCTCTTCCGGGGCGCCAGCGACGTTAAACACGAAGCTGTCGGCCTTATAGCGAATATCGTTGTCGACAATTTTCAGCGTATCGACGTTGCCCTTATAGCGCTCCATATCGATAAGGGTGTCCCTGAAGGCGGTCTTGCCGTGCCACTGCGGCTTATCAACGTGCTGGACCTTCTGCTCACCCCCCAGCTGTCCCTGCGAGACGCACCAGTCGGTGGAAAGCGCCAGCTCAGGCGACCACAGCTGGCCCATTTTATAGCAGCGATCGACCCACACGAAATTATCCCGTGGCGCGAAATCGGCCAGCTGGAAGCGCAGCGGCGCAGAGTATTCACTCTCTGGCAGCGGTTCTACGCGCTGGTCAGATACCCGCAGCAGCAGCGGCAGACGGAAATGGCTGCCGGAGAAAGCGATCATATTTTTCTGCGAGTCGATGGTGAAATTCTTCATTTCTTTGGGGAAATTCCACAGGCGGATCACGTCAGGCTTCCATGCCAGGACTTTCTCTTTCATATTCATGAAAATACCGGAGAGCGACTGGCCGGAGAGGCTGCTACGCCCGAGGCCGATATAGTTATCGCCGCCGAGAATATCCAGCACCGTCGCGCCGTTATCCATGGTGTTGCGTTTCACCGCCAGGGTCTCCTGCTGCGGTTTATCGCCGCGCAGGACGAAGAACAGATTGCTGCGATCGTGCTTGTTGAGATAATCCCAGGCGCTGTTCTTCATGGCCAGGTGATCGGAAGAGACCACGATGACCGTGTTTTTGAAATAGGGTGAGGCTTTAATCTTCTCTATCAGCGCGGCGATATGTTCCTGACTGCAGCTAACGGCGCTGAAAGAGAGGTTTTTCTTGCCGTCCACATCATAGCGTTTACGCTCGCAGGTGCGTGAGATAAAACCGTCGGGATGGTGGGTATCCACCGTCAGGGCGAAGAGCGAGAAGCGTTTCCCGGACTGCGACAGCTCTTCGAATTTTTTCCAGGTCTCGTCGAGTACGGTGTCGTCATAGAAGCCCCAGTCGTTGCGGTAGGTAGGATCCGCCACCGTAGTTTTTAGCTCTTCCGCCCCGTACAGATGATCGAAGCCGTGGGATTTAAGAAACACGTCTTTGCCGGCAAAGCGCAGGTTAGCCCCCTGCACAAAGTAATTCTCGTAACCGGAGTTCTTCAGAATATCGCCAAGGCAAATATTCTGTGGAAAGAAGCTGGAGACTGAGGCTGAGGCATTACCTTCGAACGGCGCGAACAGCGGAATGCCGCACTGTGAGGCGACCATGCCGGCGATAGTGTAATCGGTCCCCGGCAGCTGCATGGTATTGCTGAAATCAATGGCCTCAGCTTTAATTCTGCCAAGCTCAGGGGTGAGGTTGGGGAAGGCGTCGTTATCAAAATAGGTGCGCTCGAGACTTTCGCCATAGATATAGACCAGGTTCAGCTGCGGATTGTCGATTTGCTTCGACGGCTCTTTATAGTACGCGGCAAAGTCTGGATCGCCCTCGCGTGACTGGGATTTCACCAGCTCGCTGATCTGATGGAAGGCCGGGCTGGCATCAACGGAGGCCAGCGCCAGCAGTAGCGCCGCCAGGCTGTAACCGACGTGATGAGGATGATGCCGACGGCGGCGCAGCACCCAGCCGAGGGCGCCAAAGACGGCGACCAGTGCGACGGCCACGCCGACCCCCGGCAGTATATATTTGCCGATCCCGGCGCCGGTCAGGCTGTTGGTCAGAGTGTAGAGTACCGCGTCGTTGATGCCGTCGCCGGTGAAGTAGTCACTGGCGTAGAGGGTGATATTCAGCACCACGAACAGGCCTAACACCGTGAGCGTGGCGGCAAACCACCAGGTGTTACGACCCGCTTTCCAGGCATACAGCACCACCGAAGCTAAAAATAAGGCGATGGATAACAACTCTGACACAGCTCATCCTCATTAATGCCAGTTATCGGCTGGCAGAACAGATTACTTTTCAAGCCCCACTGTAATTGCAGCGCCATCTTGCTGCAATTCTAGCGTCATGAAAGTGTGCAGTTATTCAGAATTGGTTTAGAAGTTGCCTTTTTTGATCGGCATCGCATCGGGCGAAATGGGAAAACGGAACAGGAAAACTGCAAAAAAAGCGTTTCAGGCCGCGGCGCCGCCGCGAAGGCAACAAATGCGGCCTTGTCAGTCAGGATCAGGAGAGGAAATTAACACCCTGTTTTAAGACCAGATCGCAGGCTTTGGTTTTTACCTGTTTCGCCAGCGAGCTATTGCCGAGCGTATTCAGGTCCAACTGCTGGCCGTTTTTGCTGTTGAGCAGCCCCTGCAGGCCATCCAGATAGCTGGTGTCCTGTTTTTGTTTTTCCGGCGTGCTAAGCCCCAGTTTATCCAGCACCTGATTTTTGACGTTATCGGCGCTGGTCACGGAGGCCAGCTTCTGTTTCGCGCAATATGACAGGATCCCGGCCGCATTATTCATGCTGCTGGCGGTCAGGGATTGGCTGCTGCCGTTAAGCAGGCTGGTTAGCGAGGAGACGGACATGCCGCCGCTGGCCTGGGCGTTACTGCCGCTGAGCTGGCTGGCAGCGCTGTTAAGGGAATCCTGCCAGGAGGCGGCGTGGGCGCCAGAGAGGGTAAACGCGCTAACGGCAAGCGCGGCAACAACGCTATTTTTAAACGATTTCATAGACGGACTCATAAGCGTGACTGAATAATCGCTTTAGTATAACGCCGTCGTCGCCCGGAAATCTCTTAATACTCCTTGCCTGTAACGCGGTGCCGGTAACTTTCCCAATTGAAGATAACCCACAGGCTGTTGCCGAGCCGCATACGGTCCATCACCCGCTCGCCGAGCAGTTTGTTCATCTCTTCCATATTGCTGTTGGTGAGCATCCCGGTAGGTCGTTTGGAGGATGAGCGCCGGTCAACTATCTGATTGATAATGACCTTTTCATAGCGAGACTCCGTCTGCATCCCAATTTCATCGATCACCAGCAGGTCGACCATGCTGAGGTCGTTAAGCAACTGTTCTTCGCTCGTTTCCCGGTTGCCGAAGGTATCTTTCATCGCCGACATAATATCGGCCACGGTGATGATTAAGACCGACTTCCCGCGCAGCAGCAGCTCGTTGCAAATGGCTGCCGCCAGGTGGTTTTTGCCAGTGCCCGGTTTACCGGAGAAGATAAAGCTGGCGATATTGCCATCGAACTCTTCCACGTACTGGCGCGCCCGGGCGAGCGCATTCATCTGCCCCTCGCACTCGACGCGATAGTTATCAAAGGAGCAGTTCTGATGCAGCGGGCGGATCCCCGAGCGGTTGAAGGTGCGCTGCATTTTCATCGCGCGATTCTCTCGCTCCAGCGCTTCGGAACGCAGCCGGCCTTGCTCTTTTTGCCAGGCCAGCAGCTCTTCGCCGGTTTTAAACGCCGGTTCAATATGTGCCGGCATCATTTTCTGCAGGCGTTTCATCAGGTCGCCAACGTTTTTCATGCTCATCCTCGGAAACCTCGCGGAATATGGCTGTCGGGTTCGCTAACGCTGTTCACATCGCGCTTCGGCTGTCCGCCGTTGCTGGCGCGGCTGATTTGCACGCTACGCGCCAGCTTCTGCTGCCACTGCACGTGGTGAAAGACTTTACCTTCCGCCTGCCAGTAAGCGACGAAAGCGGCCAGCTCTTCGGGGGTAACCGGCTGGCTCAGGGCAATGCCCCACAGCGCGGCCAGGCGCTGAAAATCGGCGTCAGGCTGCCATCCGGCGTACATAGCAAATTTGCCCATCGGCACCGCAACCGGCGCCGCGGCGGGCTCCTCGAAAAACTGCGGGTCAAGCGCGATGTCGCTGCCGGGGCGCGCCAGCCTGGCTTCCAGCTCCAGCAGTTGCGCCAGCCGCGCTGGCGTCAGCGCATAGAATGCCGGCGCGTTATTGGCAAAAACGGCAACGGTGCCGTCAGTCGATTTTGCCAGCAGCGCCGCGTGCTGCTGGAGGAACTCTTCCAGGCCGCTAAAATGGGAGGTTAAAATTCGCGAAGACATAACTCTATCTCAACTCTGAACTGCAAAGAGTGGGGTGATCTGCACATAGTAGCACAGAGGCCATCGCGGAAGGAGCGTCGCGGATTAACCGCGACGTCGGGGTTAGACGCGAGGACGCTTACGATACAGCCACAGGCCGGGTATCGACAGGCCAATCGAAAGGGCGCCCACAATCGAAGAGGCCTTTAAAAAATTGCTCAGCAGCAAAATCATCATCTCTTCCGAATACCCCCAGCAGCGCGCACCAGCGCAGAGCGCGCTGAGGGACATTAAAAACCATCGCAAACCCGACGGCGGGGATCGCCGCCAGCAGCATGTCTTCCGCCAGCGCAAAAATAAATGAGATTATGCCCATCCGCGCAGCCCCCATACGGTCATGGCCATCACCACGCCAATGCAGGTGGCGAGGGTTAGCAGGCTGGCAATCGCCCAGCGGGCGAGTCCGGTATTGATATGCCCTTTAAACATATCGGCGACGGCATTGATTAATGGAAAACCCGGGACCAGCAGCAGAACGCTGGCGGCCATGGCAATGGTCGGCGTGCTGGCAAACGTCGGGAGGCGCAGCAGCAGCCCGGAGATGGTGGTGGCGACAAAGGCGGTGATGCAGAAGTTGATCTGCGGATGCATGGAGCGATGGGTCAGCACCTGGCGAATGTACATGGCTACCGTGCTGGCGCAGAAGCTGACCAGTGCCCCATCCCAACCGCCGTTATTCAGTTTGCAGAAACAGGCGCAGGAAAGACCCACCATCAGCACCAGCAGCCAGCGCGGATAGCGCAGGGGAACGATCTGCGCAAAACGCTTCTCGACGTCGCGATAGTCCAGCAGCTTATGCTCGGCGAGGATCACAATGTGCTGCACTTCCGTCACCACATGCATATTAATGCCGCGATCGACATTTTTGCGCGTAGAGGTAAGACATTCGCCATTTTTAATGGTGGTCAGGACGATGGCATTCGAAGAGATGGCGCTTTCAACGCTGTCCATCCCCAACGCCAGCCCGAGACGTGTTGACAGTTCCTCCACCAGCGCACTCTCGGCGCCGTGCTGTAACAGAAAAAGACCACACTGGATGCATAAACGTGTGATTGCCCGCTGCTGTGTCCGATCAACCTGCATACTTCCTCTATTGTTCACGACGCCTGGTATCTGCCGATACTTTAACCTGAAGCGCAGTGGCGGCTGAGGGGGGTGGGATCAAATAATGTGCAAAAATTCCCAGTCTGCGGGGCGGCAGAATTTGAAGCATCCCACACTTTTGCCAGTTTGGTGAAAAGTGCAATTTTTGTCGCCATTCATCCCTTCTTTTTCCCCACTGACTTATCAAAAATGCAGAAAAGCACTTTTATTAAACAAAAATTATACAAATAATTAACCCTGCAAGAGTGAGACATCCCTATGAAGACACAGGTCGCGATTATTGGCGCGGGCCCCTCCGGGCTGCTGCTGGGGCAGTTGCTGCACAACGCCGGGATCCATACCGTGATCCTTGAGCGTCAAACGCCGCAGTATGTGCTGGGGCGCATCCGCGCGGGAATTCTGGAAAGCGGTACCGTCGATCTGCTACGCGAAGCGGGCGTGGCGCAGCGGATGGATGCCGAAGGCCTGGTGCATCATGGGGTGGAGTTTCTGTTTGACGGCCAGCGGGTGCCCGTCGCACTGAGCGAGCTAACCGACGGTAAGAGCGTAATGGTTTATGGCCAGACCGAAGTCACCCGCGATCTGATGGCTGCCCGGGCCGCCAGCGGCGCGCCGATCGTCTATGGCGTGAGCGAGGTGGCTATCCATGACGCCAAAAGCGACCGGCCGACGATCACCTACCTCAGCGAAGGGGAAACCTGCCGTCTGGAGTGCGATTTTATTGCCGGTTGCGACGGTTTCCACGGCGTATCGCGGCAAAGTATTCCAGCTGGCATTTTGCAGACCTACGAGAGCGTGTGGCCGTTTGGCTGGCTAGGCCTGCTGGCGGATACGCCGCCGGTCAATCCGGAGCTTATTTATGCGCACCATCAGCGGGGGTTTGTATTGTGCAGTCAACGCTCACTGACCCGCAGCCGCTATTATCTGCAGGTTCCGCTGAGCGATAAGGTTGAAGCATGGTCGGACGAGCGCTTCTGGCAGGAGCTGAAAAGCCGCTTGCCGGAAGAGCTGACATCCAGGTTAGTGACTGGTCACTCACTTGAGAAGAGCATTGCCCCCCTGCGAAGCTTCGTCGTGGAGCCGATGCAATATGGGCGGTTGTTCCTGGTGGGGGATGCGGCGCATATCGTTCCGCCAACCGGGGCGAAAGGATTAAATCTGGCGGCATCGGACGTGAACTATCTGTGGCGGATTCTGCGCGAATACTACCATCGTGGCCGCAGCGATCTGCTGGCGGCCTACTCGCAACTGGCGCTGGATCGGGTCTGGAAAGGGGAACGCTTTAGCTGGTTTATGACCCGCCTGCTGCATGATTTTCCGGATCAGAACGCGTTCGACGCTAAAATGCAGGCCGCCGACCGCCGCTACTATCTGGGCTCGCGCGCCGGGCTGACCACCATCGCGGAAAACTACGTGGGCTTGCCCATGGAGCGTGTCGCCTGAATTAAGAGGAGTCATCATGCCGTTCGTTCAAACTGTGCCCGTATTTAAGCTGTATGGCGAAGAGTGCGGCTGGCCGACGCCGGACCTGCTGCACTGTGAGTCGATTTTACAGCGCAGCAGCCTGTATCAGTGGCATATTCGCGTCCATCAGCATGCGGAAATGGTCCAGCTTCTCTATCTGCATCAGGGGCGGGCGGAGATCGAAATTGAAGGGAGTACTGCGAAGAGCACGATGCGCGAGAAATGATGCTCTATTCGCTGCTGGGGACGCTGTTGGTCTGGCTGAACCGACAGTGCCATCCCGCGTCCCCCGCGGAAGATAAAGCGGAGCGGAAGCGCAGCATGATGCGCCACTTCGCCCGCCTTATCGAGAGCCACTACCGACAGCATCTCCCGTTGGCGGAGTATGCGAAGCTGATTGGACTGTCGGTTACGCACTTAAATTATTTATGTCGTGAGTTTTATGGCTGTAGCGCTCTTGGAGTATTGCATCAGCGGTTGATGCTTGAAGCGCGACGCAATCTGCAGTACACCCGCATGACGATTACACAACTCTCTGATTATTTGGGGTTTAGCGATGCAGCCTATTTTTCGCGTTTTTTCCGTCGCTATAGCGGTATGTCACCCAAAGCATTTAGAGAAACAATTAAAGATAATGCTTCATAATGTTCAGTACTGAAATTATTTTTGCTAAATAATGTTTTTATCTTTTCTAATTTATTAGCGCAGGAACGTCTGTGTTAATATTAATCGCAAGTATACACGGCAATAATATTTTACACGGTATGACCACGGTTCGGTCGTTACGTATATCGTGTGCGCAGGCCATGAATATGATTTTAATATTCATCCAGGAAATGATATGGCGATAAAGTCGCTCGCCGATCGTTTGCAGGCAAGCGAAGGAACTTCGACAGGAAGCGGAGGTGTTATGTTACCAGGACAAGGTAAGTTTGGCGTCGTTATTAGTAAAATTCCCGTCATGCAATCAGGGTTAAAGGTGATCTTCAATGAGAACCTCCCTGATTACGAACTGAGTTTTTGTCGTTCTCATGATGAGCTCACCCTTTTACAACTGCGGCGGGCGGTGCTGGTTGTCGCGGATATCTCCGGCGAGATTGCGCACCCCCGAGCCGTCTGCGAGCGTTATTACTCCCTCATGACCCAGTACCGTGATATTCACTGGGTTTTTATGGTCAGCGACAGCCTCTATCCGTTGGCCGTTGAGCTATTAATTCGTCCTGAAAGCTCGTTGATCTCCGAGAGCGAGCCGGTTAACCGGCTGATTGAGGTGATTTGCGCCGGTAGCCGTGCGGCTGAACAGATTAGCCGTACGCTGTTTGCCGGGGATGAGGACAGCGACTTCGCAAGCTACCACTCTGCGGCGATGCTCACTCTTTCAGAGCGTAAAGTTCTGCGCCTTCTGGCGAAGGGGTGGGGAATAAACCAGATCGCCGCGCTGTTGAAAAAGAGTAATAAGACGATCAGTGCGCAGAAAAACAGCGCAATGCGTCGCTTATCGCTACGCAGCAACGCTGAAATGTATGCCTGGATCAACAGCGCGCAGGGAATGCAAGAGCTGAATATCAATTCAGCTTACGGGGAGCAAATGGAATGGAAAAAAATAGTACAACCCGCCATGTCGCCATCGTAGAAAAATGCGTGATGACGGAAATGGCATGGCGCTATATCTTTAGTCGTGAAGATAATCGCCGTTATCATATTCATCTGTTTAAAAATGTCAGTATGCTCAGGGCGGCGGAAATACCGTTTCCCTGGTCAACCATTATTTTTTCTCTTTCGGGAAGTCGTTCTTCACGAGCCGAGAGTCTGCTCTTTGTTCATGAAATGGCGCGGTGCCGGCCGGAAGTCCAAACGATTATTCTGGCTAATAATGAAAGTGAAATGCACCTGATCGGCCATCTTATGCCGGCCTGTTTGCACGGCATACTGAATAAATCCGCGCCGCGACGCGGGCTACAGGAGCGTTTGCTGCAGCTACTGGACAATCATCATCTCAGCGGCAGCGAACAATTTTGCGACAGAGAGGCGTGCAACGATCCGCTAAGCCCGACGGAGCACGCCATCCTTCGGTATATGTCGTGGGGATATTCGCTTTCTGATATTGCGATACAGCTCAACCGGAATATTAAAACGATCCGCGCGCATAAGTTTAACGCCATGACCAAGCTCGGAGTTCGCTCAGACATTGGTTTATTAAACGCGGCGGATATCCTGTTGCATTTACCGCTCAATAGTACGACCAGCGCCGTTAAACAGGTAGCGTAATGCGGCTATAAACACACATCTACCCATGTTGCATCGGTGAGCTGCGCCATGCGTTCTGGTTCAATGCGAACCGCGCTATGGATGGCTCCCGCTGCGGGTAGTACTTCCTGATAATGTCTGAGAGAGACGTCGCAGTAGACTGCCAGCGGATTTTCCAGACCAAACGGGCAAACGCCGCCGACCGGATGACCGGTCCAGGTAACCACTTCATCGCTGCTTAGCATGCGTGCTTTCGCGCCAAAGGTCTCTTTCAGCTTTTTATTATCCAGCCGCGCATCGCCCCTGGCGACGATCAGTACAATCTTATCTTTGATCTTGAGCGACAGCGTTTTGGCAATTTGCCCCGGCTCAACGTTGTGTGCGGCAGCGGCAAGTGCGACGGTGGCGGTACTCTGATTTAACTCAATAATTTCGATATCGGGGGCGTGTTCGGCAAAAAACTGCCGTACAGACTGCAGACTCATTGGATTCTCCTGATTTAAGCCTGGTTAAATCTGTCACAAGCCTGGCGGAGTGTAAATATCAGCGCGGACAATCCAGATTCTTTCTATTTTGTCGATCTCCTTCACAATCGCCGTAACCGGTTACTGTAACCGGTTGCGGTTATCTGCATTGAGATGAATACTGGAACAGTCACTTCTCCTTTTATTTATAACAAAAGAGCCGTGTATGAATCGTTGCCTCATGAGCAGTATAGCCGGTTGCAGGATCGTTCCTGTTAGTGTTTGCTTATCCACCGTTCTCACCGGATACCACCTGGGGTTTTGCCCGCGCCTGGCTGGATCTGGCGAAAGAGTTTGAGGGGCGTATTCTGACCCCCTTTGATATGACGATGGGGATCATGTCGATCTACATCTGCGCGGCAATCTCCTATAACCTCGGTAAGCATTACGAGAAATCCAATCAGCTCGATCCCTTTATGTGCGCAATGCTGTCGATCATGGCCTTTTTGCTGATTGCCGCGCCGAAGACCAATGGCACGCTGCCGGTGGATAGCCTCGGGGGGACCGGGATCTTTACCGCCATCCTGGTGGCGATCTACTGCGTGGAGATGATGCGTTTCTTGAAAGCGCACAACATTGGGATCCGCTTGCCGGACCAGGTTCCGCCGATGATCAAAAACTCGTTTGATCTGTTGATCCCGGTGCTGGTGGTCGTGCTGACGCTCTATCCGCTGAGCCTGTTTATCCAGCACCATTTTGACATGCTGATCCCGCAGGCCATTATGGCCATTTTCAAGCCGCTGGTTTCGGCAGCCGACTCTCTGCCGGCAATTCTGTTGGCGGTGCTGATCGGCCACCTGCTGTGGTTTGCCGGGATCCACGGTGCGGCGATCGTGTCCGGGATGCTGCAGATGTTCTGGCTGACTAACCTCGGTATGAACCAGCAGGCGCTGGCCCAGGGCGCGCCTCTGCCGCATATCTTTATGGAGGCGTTCTGGACCTTCTTTATCGTGGTCGGAGGTTCCGGGGCGACCATGGGACTGGTGTTCTGTTATCTGCGCAGCCGTTCAGCGCATTTGCGCTCCATTGGTCGTTTGAGCGTGGTGCCAAGCCTGTTCAATATCAACGAGCCGGTGATCTTTGGGACGCCTATCGTCATGAACCCAGTGTTCTTTATTCCGTTCCTGCTGGCGCCGATGGTGAACGCGGTGCTGGCCTGGGCGGCAATGAAGCTGGATCTGATTGGCCGCGTCATCTCCGTCGTACCATGGACGGCGCCAGCGCCAATTGGCGGCGCCTGGGCGCTGGGCTGGGATTTCCGGGCGGCGATTCTGGTCATTGTTCTGGCCTGCGTGTCGGCAATCATCTACTTCCCATTCTTTAAGGTATATGAGAAACAGCTGCTTGCTCAGGAAGCGGAAGAGGCCGAGCGGGCGGAGCAGGAGAGTCAACAGACCGCATAAATAGCAACGGGCGGTAAAGGCCGCCCGTTACTTTTCAGGTAAGTGGTAATTATTTAAGCGTACAGTCGCCGCACTGTTGGACATCCGGCAGGCGATAGCGCTGACAGCAGGTGCGCCGGACTAACTGCCCTTCACGCAGCATCACCGTTCGCCACAGCGGGTTATCCTGGCCATCGGCGAGTTGTTTTTCAAAAAAACAGTGCTGACGTAGCGCGGCAAGCCGCTCATCACCCAGCAGCGCGCGCATTTCCCCAAGATACCAGTTAATCAGATAGCCGGTATTGCTCCAGATAAGTTTGCTATTGATTTCGCCCGTCGCTGCCAGCGCCTCAACAACCGGCTGTAGGGTGCGCGTTACCAGGGCATCCATTCGCGCCTGCGGTGAAAGCCTCTCGATGTCGGCATCGCTATGCACATCAATCCAGAAGCAGGCCGCCCGGCCGCTTTCATGAAACTCGACATGGAAATGTTCTGGCGCCAGGCTGAGGCCTTGCGGTTCATTGAGCAGCGCCAGCATCAGCGGCGGCACCAGCAGACCGATATACCATTGCGCCCAGAGCGAGAGCAGAGGCTTCTGTTCCCGAGGCAACGTCGGCTGATGACGATAGATATGATCGGACCAGGTGGCCAGCAGGGAGCGCAAGGCGATGGGTTGCGACCATTCGGCAAGCGTTAACGCGTGCCGTGGGGCGGGTTCGTCAAGTCGCAGGAAATCGAGCAGGTGTGGGCGCAGGGTGGCGATTTTTTCCCGAATACTCTCCGCCAGGGCATGCTCAGCCGTCGGCAAAGGAGCCCGCCAGATAAGTTCATCGCTGAGAGGAAGGGAACGCCAGGCCATTCGATTTCCAGATACAAATCTAAATGATAATGATTACTGATATTAGTTGCTTGCAGGCGGCATGGCAAGGCTTTTATCGGCGCCGCGATGTCGCAGCGCGCGCAGGTCAACTGGCAAGAATAATGTTGCGGCCTTTATTTTTGGCCTCATAGAGTGCGCCGTCGGCGCGCGCCAGCGCTTGTTCAATGTTGTCATTAATGAGCGGCGTCAGGCCAATACTGATGGTGACGTTGGTGGCGACGCTTTCATTAAACATATGCGGGATCTTCAGGTCATAGACCCGCTGACGTATACGTTCGGCTGTCTGCCAGGCCGTTTCTTCGCTGCTATTGGTCAGCAGCACCATAAACTCCTCTCCACCAAAGCGGGCGACAATATCGCGTGAGCGTACAGCGTTGCGAATGGCAGCAGAGACGCGAATAAGCGCCTGGTCACCCATCATATGACCATAGTGATCGTTATAGGCCTTGAAGTGATCGATATCGAGGAGCAGCACGTAGTGGTTGTCGCCGTCCAGCGCCAGCAGGGTATCGAGGCGGTTCTGCAGTCCGCGGCGATTATACAAACCGGTCAGGGGATCGAGCATACTGAGATCGTTGAGCGTATTGCGTTCATGCATCAGTTTATCCATTAAACCCTGCGTAAAGGCATCGCTGCGCTTCTGGATAATATTTTGCAGGGTAATACCGGCTATAGGCAGCATAAAGCAGTAAGTCATACGCAACCATTGTTCCCCCTCCGCCATTATCAGGCAGGCAAGGAAAGTTGGTAAAGAGTGGAGGGTAAAGGCAGTGATATTATTGGAAAAAGCGATGGTGCCGATAAACAGAATGCTTAATAGGGCGATCACCAGATAGTTAAAATGCGGCGGTGTCAATAGCATCGCTTTTGTCACTACGTGCCATGCCCATAGCATGCCAAATAACAACGAGATAGTGGGAATATTTATTTTCGATTGCGGCCATTTCCAGTGCCAGAGCAGCAGCAGCCCGCTGCAGACGACGATCAGGGCGCAGGGCAGCGTAAAACGAACTACCGTAAATAGGGGGGTGACCAGCGACAGCGAGGAAGAAATGAAATTAAGCAGTAAAAAAAGCCGTAAGGAATATTGATATTTTTGTGCGTAGTGTGCTCGCCAGGTTTGTGCAGTCATATCGGAAGAATCATTATTAGTCGTTAAATTTCAAAATGATGAAAGCCAAAAATGAAGAGTCTGATAACAATGTGCAAAAAAAGGTTATTTGCAAAATAAGCAAAATATTTAATATATATCGATAATCCGCTTAATTTATCACCTTCATGAATGTATGTCATTACCGCGAACGTAAAGAAAAAGGGGCAGAGCACGTCGCAAATGACAAATGATAA
>PPYF01386259.1_pt1 | contig 17702 bp, 11 predicted proteins | sample 1559871 | NCBI WGS metagenome assembly PPYF01 (sample SAMN08240021, study PRJNA423297) | Human gut metagenome, whole genome shotgun sequencing project.
GTGTTGTGGATCAGAAAAAACTTGCTGAAGCCATTCAAGCCGGATACGAGTGCTATGACAGTATGAAGGATGATCCACATCACCGGTATCTCTCTTGGGAGTACTGCCATGAAGCGTTTCGGCTGAATAGGCGCCCGCAGATTGACGCCACGATCGACTATCTCTGCCTGCACTTGGCTTGGTATTTGGCCAGTTGGGGTATGCTTCGAAACTCTTTCCTCATGCAGAAGGATTACAAGATCCATGCGGATGTTGTCCGTTTGATTTATCAGCCGGAGTGGGATGATCTCTGGGACCTTTCTCCCGAGAAACTCTCGCAGGAGTATTATGCTGACCGCATCATGAAACTTAGCGAGAGCATTACAGAAGCTTATGTGGCGTCCGATGCCGGCATCCCAACGGATACCTTGCTTACCAAGATCTTGCTGGGTACTGTGGGCTGCGTACCCGCCTATGATCGGTATTTCAAAAAGGCTCTTGCTGATACCGGTGCAGCACCCCAAGTATTCAGTGCGAAATCCATCCGAACCCTTGGCAACCTGTATCTTGACCATGAGGATGAGTTTGAAAAGCTCCGGAAACACTGCGGCAGCCGAATTGAGTATCCGGCAGCCAAAATCCTGGACATGTGCTTTTTTGAGTATGGCTTCCAGAGAGACGCGAGCAGCCAAGAAGACAGCGATTAGATTATTCTGTGAGGAGGGATCACTTTGGAATATGCTTTGACAGCGGATCATCACCGCGTTCACGCATTCGATGCGGAGAAGGGGCAAGCGTATTACTGTCCTGTGTGCGGCAACCAGGTGATTCCTCGCCAGGGCGAAGTCAATTCGTGGCACTTCGCTCATGTGACCTCGTGTATGGATGACTGGAAATACGATATGTCTGAATGGCACCGAGGATGGCAATCGCGTTTTCCCGAAAATGTTCGTGAGATTGTCGTGGAACACAGGGGCGAATGCCATCGTGCAGACATCTTGATGGGCGGCTATGTCATTGAGTTTCAGCATAGTCCGATTTCTGCCGGTGAATTTGAACGGCGCAATAAGTTCTACACGAGAGCCGGCTATAAGGTGATTTGGGTGTTCGATGAGACCTACGCCTTTGGGAATGAGTATATCTCCAGCAGCCTGGATGATGAGAACAAGTTTGTGTGGAAGTGGCCGAATCGCATACTCGCTTCAGTTGTTCCTCAGCGATCCACAGATATAGCAGTCGTTCTGCAGCTCACCGAAGACCATGATGACGACGGTTGCGAATGGCTCGTGAAGGTGGAGTGGGCGATCGTAGACGATGACGGGTATGCCGACTATCGCCGATTCTTCATTGATGATGGTTTTGCGCCAGATCTTTTTACTGAAGACGGCCTACAAAACATTCTGTCGAGCAAGCGGAAGCGGTTTGATGCCTTCCTCCGTGATAACCAACCCTATGCGCCGAAGTGCAGCCGAATCAAGGGTAATCCACGGGACTGGTACATATGCCCGAAAACGCACGATTGGCATAACAACCAATGCCGGGAATGTCAGAACAATTTAATCAACGAGTTCCGGACAGGAACGGATTATAGGCAAGGAGGTTTGTTCTTCTACTGTGCTTATCCTCGCATTATCCATGAAGCGGATAAGTATGGAGAGGTGCATCTCCCATCCATTCGATTTTAAGGAGGACTCCGACATGAAAAAGGAATATGACACCAGCGTGAAAGAGGCCATTGAACGAGTCATGAGCGTATTCTCCGAGTACATCAAAACAACTCCATACTTCGATATTGTATGGTCTGGTAAGGTCGGGTATATCTACATCAGCATCGATAGTTGCCGTGGTACTGTCGGCGACATGGACTGCCTTGTAATTGATAGCCCCGAAGAGCTTCTGGATAAGCTGCTGTATGAAATGGCAGTGGATATCATGGAGGAAGTCATTCATGTGTTTTGCACAGTGTTCGTGAGGAGGATTTGGGTTCATGCAGATCGGATGGGTTGATTTTTCTAAAACAGAGCGTGACAAAGTCGTATCCATTCTACGACTACTTGGGACCCAAACAGCACTGGATGAGTTGGGGATTGGAACTGTTCGGGATGCTTTCTCCGATATGCTCTTCCCGGGGATCTCTACATTGCAGACACGAGCAAAGTATTTTGTGATTCTTCCTTATTTGTTTGCCCAAGCCGAAAACCATCGGTTTAAGCACCGGCGGGATGTTCTTGCCTATATCCATAATGAAGAATTCACACTAGTCAAAACATTAGTGAAGAATTCCGGGCCGGAGGCATATGGGATCGTCGGTAGCCGCAACATGGAAAAGATGGTGAAGATGAAGCCAAGTTCCATCTATTGGAATGGATTGCGGACAGTCGGTATCCTTCGATATCCAAACATTTCTCTGGATGAAGCGTGTGAAATAGTCCTTCGGAATGAAAGGATAAAATGTGAAGTTACTCTAAAAACAGAAAGCGCAGATGAGGCGGCTGATGATACGGACGCATTAGCCGGCAAAACTGTTTTGTTCTCTCCAATCGTGCCAGACTACGATGTTCAAAAGGACGCGACTATTGAACTTACCAAAAAAGAGGCACAGTATCTTTACGATCATTTCCTTGATAGCCCAGCGACTTGCAATTCTCTCACGGCATATATGCTGCGTGAAAAAATCCGCTTTCCTTCCTTCTGGGAAATCCCCTATGCGACGATACCGAGTGACATTAGCGACGCCGTTCATTTGGCGCAGGAATTCGCGGAGTTCATTTATGGCGCGCATCTTCTTTACAACATCATTTACGCAGATGGATGTGGTATCCATGACGATGAAGTAGAAGCTATTCGAGCTGAGTTCAAAGGCTATTGTGATCACTATCACTCAATTCACTTGGAAGATGTGCTCGCAATTTCAAAGTGCCCCCCAATGACCAGCCAATTTCTCAGGGCCTTTGATACTGCTCTGCAAGAGGGTGACATCGACGCAGCAAGAGACTTATTGATCCGGCGCGAACGGTTTGTAAAGCAGAATCGTGCTAAGCTCAACAACCCTAAAAGCTACCGCTTTGAGAGACCAATCCATTACTACAAGCTGGACTACCGTTTTGGCACGGCATCCACAATTATCAACGACATTCTGACAGGATTGGAGGCGTGAGCATGGCAAGGCGACAATTTAACCCCGAAGAAAACCGACTGGACTACAGCCAAATGCTCTGCCCGCCTCCGGGATATGACCTGGAATTCGCTGTGGGAATGACTTACTCATTGGACATGGAGGCTCTCTTGGGAGTGCCAGTGTCGCTGGGGATGTTTGAGGATTATGACAGCTCAGCCACACAGAATCCCTTCTTCCTGTTGGAAGCGATTCGGAAGTGCAGCGATAAACTTGCAATTTTCTGCAATGCAGATGGAATTAAGATGCCGCAAAACATCCGCCCTGTCTACGCCTTGTTGGAAAACAGCATCTTTCCTGTGAGCCTGGAACGCAACGCAAATTTCCATCCAAAGCTCTGGGTGATTAAATATCACAGCGAGACGGAAGCTGCGGTAATCAAGGTGATTGTACTTAGCCGAAATCTGACTTTTGATCGGAGCATGGATATTGCCGTTGAGGTAACAGGTACGATTGGGCAGGAAACAAAGGAAGAGAATCGTCCTTTGGCCGACATGCTTTACTTCGTTAAGAAGTATGCAGCGGCTGGAAAGCAGAACGCAATCTCCAGCTTAGTGCGTGATGTCCTGAGGGTTAAAAAGTTCCAATGTGAGGATCCTTTTGAGTCCTGTAGATTTCTCCCCTTTGGCATTCCTCGTTATAAAAGCCAGGCTTCGCAGATGGTGGATGATGCGCAGAGCCTTATCGTGGTATCACCATTCCTGAGTGATAGTGTCGTAGAGCGCTTGGGAAACGGGCCTTATGAAACAACCCTCGTCACCCGGCTCAATTCAGTAACACAGAAAGCATGGGATTCCTTCCAGCATGTTTATGTACCTTCTGAAATGCTCCTGGATGATGAACTGCTGGGCGATGCAGATCAGCAATCCGTAGCAAAACGGGATCTGCATGCAAAAATCTATTTCAAGTCGGTTGGGAGCAAGCACTATCTCTACCTTGGATCTCTCAACGCTTCAGCTAACGCATTTTACCACAATGTCGAGTTTATGCTTGAGTTGAAGTACAAGCCCTATTATGCTTCTTACAGCGCAGTGCTTGATGACCTGGTGACAGGAAACCCGATGTTCGAACAGCTGGAGGATTTACCGACTATCTCGGTGATTCCCGAGAGTGAGGAAACGATGGATGGCCTGCGCGATGTGTTGGATTCCATAGAAGGAGCTTCAGTTCAGGCAGAAGGAGAACAATACGAACTCACGATCTCCTGCGGCCGTCTTCAGAAACCGGCAGAAATTGCACCGATATACCGTAGTGCAAGTTTTGTGCCTTTGCAGGACAAAGTTGAGTTTCACAATATGCTGCTTCGGGAATTGTGTGAGCTATATGTCATTCGACGTGGAAATCAATACTGTATTGCTAAGATTCCAACTGAGGGAATTCCGGAAGATCGGGATTCTGCCATCTATAACGCAGTGATAGGGAGCAAGAGCGGATTCTTGGCTTATGTGGCATTCCTGCTGGCAGACAATTACACGGAGGCTGGTATCGAGCAGCAGGAGCTGATGAAACGATTGGCCATTGGCGCGGATACCACGGAGACAGTGATCCCTTCTGCTCTTTACGAACGTCTGCTACGCACCGCAGCGTTTTATCCGAAACGGCTTGATGAAGTAGAAAAAATCATGGAACGGGTATCACCTGAGTTGGTTGATGACTCCTTCCGCATGTTGATCAGAACGTTCCGGAAAGCTGTGAAGAGGAGGTGATCGTTCATGTCGGCATTGAAACCGTTGGATTTCCAGGAGGCTACTGCAAATCGTATTCTGGAGCTTTACCAGCAGAAACAGTATCGCGTTCTGCTGGCAGATGAGGTTGGCCTTGGAAAAACGATCATCGCCAGCGCGGTCATCCAGAAGGTAGCGGATTTGCATGCTGCTTGGGATGACCATTTCAAGGTCGTCTATATTTGCTCCAATATCAACATCGCAAATCAGAACTGCAGGAAGCTGGGCATACCGGAAGAGGACTGCCTTGATTTTCAGGAGAGTCGTTTGTCGATGCAGCACCTTCGCATCTATGAGAGCGCAGGGAGAGATCACAGTTACATGCAGTTGATACCAATGACCCCGGCGACCTCCTTTTCCATGACGGGTGGCCAAGGGTCAAAGCATGAGCGTGCATTGATCTATGCTGTTTTGCATCGTTATCCCGTATTCGAGTCGTATCAGGACCCATTGAAACAACTGCTGCAATATGAACATACGCTGCAGTGGTGGGATTGGAATATTGACGAGTATAACAAACGCATTGATGAATGCGATGCAGAGACCGGAAACTACCTCTCTGATATGATGGATGCAATCAGCAGATATTTCAAACTTGAGCCTGCCTTTCTGGATGAAATTTTGGATATCTGCAAGCAGCCGGAGGTGATGGAACTGCCTCACCGGCGTCGGCGAGAAGCCGTTAATGGGCTACGCCGGATGTTTGCGAGTATTAGTCTGGATCGACTTAAACCCGACCTGGTCATCATGGATGAGTTCCAGAGATTCAAGGATTTGATTGCTGGAGACAATTCGGAAAGTGGCATGCTGGCAAGGAAGTTCCTGATCGAAGATAATGATGTGAAGGTGCTCTTGCTGTCTGCGACGCCCTACAAGCCCTATTCCACACTTGAAGAGCTCTCAGAAACAGGCGAAGGGCATTATCAGGAATTCATGCAGGTCATGGATTTCCTGATGAATGATGACCAAAAGAAACATCAATTCCATCAGGTATGGAGTGACTATTCTCGCCATTTGGCTGAAATTAAGACAGAACATTACACCGTGCTGGTCGCAGAAAAGACGCGGGCAGAGGATGAAATGTATCGCTGCGTCTGCCGGACAGAGCGATTGAGCGATGCTATTTTCGACCGCAGCAAAGCTACGGAGATGACCGAGATAACCACCGAGGATATTCGGTCATATACCGAATTGCAGATGCTGATGGATTCTTTGTCACTCGGAAAGTTTCCTATCGAGTATGTGAAGTCGGCACCATATCTGTTGTCATTTATGAATTACCGGGTCAAGGATAAGATTGTCGATGCGTTGGAGAAACAGGGAGACTATCGACTTGTAGAGCAATCCACAAGCATGCTGCTGCGTAGAACCCGAATCAATCGCTACGAAAAGATCCCTTGCAACAATGGCCGCCTGCAGACACTCTTTAATGAGGCATTTAGCAGAGAACGGAATGGCGCTGAATTGCTCTTATGGATTCCTGCATCTTGTCCATATTATTCGACGAAAAGTGTTTTCGATAAAAATAAAGGATATTCGAAGACACTGGTCTTCTCCAGCTGGGAGATGGTTCCCCGCATGATTGCAGGACTTACCTCATATGAGGCGGAGCGGCTTACCGTAGGCAGGCTCGGAAACCGAGAAGATGCCAAACAAATGCGATATTTTGCCCAGGACAGTTCTGAAGGGGAGCGAAAACGGCGCAAAGTGGTCGTGCGACTCCGCGATGAGATGGAGGAGGTTCTTACTTACCCATGTAGAACCCTGGCAAAGCTCTATGAGCCGCTGGAATTGGCTGATAGGTCGGTCGATGAAGTACGCCGGATCGTTTGTGGCCGCGTCCAGGAACTTCTACAGGAATTCCGGCAGACGCACCAACTTCATGCTGTTCGACAGAGCGCTGCACAAGTAGTGGCACTCATGCAGACCTTAGATGGCGAAGAGCCGAGCTATGAACTGAATGGTATTGCAGCTGGTACGGAGAAGCTGCTGACAGAACTGGCCATTGGCTCGCCGGCGATCTGCGCATATCGATTGTTCAAAGGGGCATCTATGGCAGGTACGATGGCGATGGATCTCGCGGACAAATTCATTGCCCTCTTTAATAAGCAGGAGTCGATGGCAATCATCGATGTGCTATATGGCAAGAAGGATTCTGATGAGGCCTATTACTGGAATGTGGCCAGCTACTGTGTTGAGGGAAACCTACAGGCCGTTCTTGACGAATATGCCTTTACTTTGGGGGGCGGGAGTGACTTGGAGTTGCTGCGGCAGATGAAGTCAGGCTTTGTTGATACTGCGAGCATCCAGATTGAAACGCGGGAATCCTTCCTTGGCCATCGGGAGAAATCCAGGCTGCGCACACACTTTGCAGTGGGCTACTTTAACGCTCAGGTCAATGAGAAGACCATGCAGAGAACTGAGAACATCCGAAGCGCCTTCAACTCCCCCTTCCGTCCATTTGTGCTGGCAACAACATCTATCGGGCAAGAAGGACTGGACTTCCATAACTACTGCAGAAAAATCATGCACTGGAATCTGCCATCAAACCCAATTGATCTGGAGCAACGGGAAGGCCGGATCAACCGTTATCTCTGCCATGCGATCCGTCAGAACCTGGCAGACAGCGAATTCGGAGCTTTCCCATTTGAAAAGAGCGTTTGGAAGGAGACCATGGATCGTGCGACAGTGGCCTTGAAGCAGAACCATTCAGATTTGATCCCCTACTGGTGCTTGCCTGATGATTTTCCCTTTAAATATAAAATAGAGCGCATCGTTCCCATGTACCCATATAGTCAGGATCGTTGCAGATATGACCATCTGATGGATGTGCTCTCAGTTTATCGGCTTACGCTTGGTCAACCACGGCAAGAGGAGTTGTTTGAGACGATTCACAAGGAGAATTGGGACAAGGATGAGTTGAAGAAGCTCTACATTAATCTTTCTCCCTGGGAAAGGATGCATACTGCAGAAGGAGCTGAAAAACGATAGAGATGACCACAATAACTAATGACTGAATGAAGGAGGCATGCGTACAGAAAATGAGGTCTGTATGTGTGCCTCTTTACATCTGCAGCCAAGTTCTTTCTGAACATAAAAAATAGGACAAAAATATTGAAGAAATATCTTGACAAAGCAAGCGTTCAATGCTATCATGTATCCATAAGATGAACATTAAAAATAGTTCAAACCGTTTTGGTGAACTATCTCACGTCGAAGGAGGAGCGGCATTGAATAATCAGAATAAGATTCAAAAGTATGATATCTGTGAAGTTGCGTTACCCCAAGCTCAGCCCGGTAGCTCCATTCAAGGTGGCACGAGACCAGTGGTCATCGTTTCAAACAATAAGTGTAATCAATATTCACCGGTTGTAAGTATTGTTCCGTTAACCAGCAAACCAAAGAAGTGGCTGCCCACGCATGTTGACCTGCGGGGATTTGGCCTGACAGCGGATAGCACAGCCCTTTGTGAGCAGATAACTAGCATTGATAGAAACCTGATCACCAGAAGCATCGGACATATCACGAGCGTGCGAGTTCAAGATCTGGTTGACCACGCGCTCAGAGTTCAAATTGCAGCTTAAGGAGGACATGATGAAAAGGTTGAGCGATATTTGTGCTGTGATTACAACGGGACAAATCATGAGTAGAGTATCGGCAGAGGCGGAAAAGGAAAAAGATGGATTCACCACTGTCGATGAAGTGCGGGTGATCGTACCCAAAGCAATCTCAAATGGACGTATAGACCATTCAGAACTTGCAGAAGTGGTACTGACAAAAAAAGTTGATGAGACCCGCATTACCAAAGCGGGTGATATCGTCGTAAAGCTATCTACGCCTTATGAAGCGGCTTATATTGATGAAGACAATGCTGGGCTAGTTGTCACTTCATTTTGCGCAATTATAAGCGGCGTTTCTGAGAGCTTCATGCCAGAGTTCCTAGCGTCATATCTGAACACTTTGCCAGCTAGGGAGGCACTTCGACAGTGTACTACCGGAATGAATGTTCCGCTGCTCCGCGTGAGCGATTTGAAGGCGCTTCAGGTGCCGGATGTTGAATTGGAAGTCCAGAAAGCTGCCATTGATGTGTTGAGGCTACTGCAAAAAAAACGTGTCCTTTTATCGGAGCTTCTGGTTCATTGTGATAAGCTTGCAGAGAGCGTGGTTGTTAATGCTATTGGAAGAGAGGAGGATCACTATGAGTGAGAAGGATATTAAGATCGAGCAGAATATGAATGTGGTCGATAAGATTCTGAATACTGTTAAAACTGGCAATCTCCGATTGAACGCGCCTGAATTGGCTTCCCTTGTTTTTTTGAAGTTCACTTCGGACAATGCGGAAATGCTGTGCGTTGAGATTGATAGTTTCCATTCCTACAATGCATTGGTATCTTTGCTCTCAAGTGGGGCAATCTCCGTTCGCGAGTTTATCGACAGTTGTGCTAAAATCATTGACCAAACCGGTATGAACCGATATGGTGTCGGCCCGTATCTTGCACAGTTCCTTATGCCGTTGGCTACTAATCGTGCAATGATTGAGGTTCTCAATTTGGTTGCCAAAATGGACCTCACAGATGATCGAGCGGTTGGAGTTGCGGCACAAATCATGTCTATCATTATTTCTAAACTTAGGGTAACAGCTCGCGATGAGTATAACACAAGTTCTGATTCTATTGCTCAGCTGATGGCTGGAATTGCGGTTTCTGAGAACTGCAAGTCTGTATATGATGGTGCATGTGGATATGGACTGGGACTTATGCATGCTCATATTCTCGCACCCAACGCAACAGTTGAGGGACAGGACATCAATATTAACTGCGTTATGGTGTGCGCCATTATGCAGTGGCTCGCATTCAATTCGACATTCACTATTGAGCTCGGAGATACTCTTCGCAGTCCACTGTCAGCAAAGAGGAAACAGAAGTATGATGCTGTTATCATGGCACCTCCGTTTGGGCTGCGTATTGATGATGATGTGATTCTGAGTGCAACAGAGGAAACTGTCAAATACGGCGATCTTTTGCAGAGAAAAAGTGATTGGTTCTTTGTGCAGCACGCGATGGCTGTTCTTTCTGGCAAGGGAACCGGTGTTCTTCATCTGCCGATGGGGGCTCTATTTCAGGGAGGAAAAGTGCAGGAAATTCGGGAGGTTTTTGTTCGGAACAGACACATTCATGCAGTGATTTCGCTTCCGGAAGGTGCAGTACCTGGTACGGCAATTCTTTCTACACTGATTGTTGTAAAGGAAGACACCAACGACAGTGGTGTTCTATTCGTAAACGGTGCGGCTCCTCAGATTTCTAACTATTTCTTTAGAGCAAAAAGAGGTGTAACAACCATTTCTGCTGAAGGGATTAGCGAACTTACCAGCATTGTCCGTGAGCGCAAAGAAATTGAAGGCGTTAGCTCTATTGCAACCCTTGAGGAAATCGCCGGGAAAAAGTATCTCTTGACGCCCTCGGCCTATACTGCTGCTAGCAATGAGGAGAAAACTCATACAGAACCGGTAGAAGACATTTGTACCGCTATTTCTGATCTCGAACAGGATTTGATTCTCAATGCAAGAGAATTGGCTGAGGCAGTCCTGAATTTCAACTCGATCATTAATCGCTGAGGAGGTGGAAGAATGGCAAACCCTTTCAACGAAGATAACACCATTGAACAGATGATGATTTCTGCTTTGCAAGAGAATGGCTGGAGGTACATTCCATCAGAGGAACTCCCTCGCATGTATTCAGATGTGCTTGTAGAGCCGATGGTAAAGGAAGCATTGATTCGCCTTAATCCGGAAATCGCCGAGGATCCTTCTCGTGCCGATGAGGTGATTTACAAACTGCGCACTGTAATTCTCTCCGTCCAGCCGCATAATCTTGTTACTCAAAACGAAGTGTTCAAAAAGTTAGTATTTGAAGAGAATTCTTATCCATTTGGCAAGGATGGCCGCATGGTTCCAATTCGGTTTTTCGGCACCATGAGCAAAGAGAATTTGGCATTGAATGAATACGTTGTTACAAATCAGTGGGTATATCCCCAGGCAGAGGGCGGAAAGCGTTTGGATATCGTTTTGTTGATCAACGGCTTTCCTGTTGCTGTTGGTGAACTGAAAACACCAGTGAGAAGTGCAATTTCTTGGCTTGATGCAGCAGGCGATATTGCCGCATATGAAAAAAGTATTCCTGCCATGTTTGTAACAAATGTTTTTAACTTTGCAACCGAAGGCAAGTGCTATCGTTACGGATCAGTCAATATGCCAATTAATATGTGGGGTCCGTGGCATACGCCTGACCACAAATCCGAAGGCGGCTTAGCTGATGTGAAAGTCAGTGTGGAGGACATGATTACACCTGAAAAGGTCATGGATATTTTTCAGTTCTTCACTATGTTTGCGACTGACAAGAAATACCGAAAATATAAAATTATTTGCCGTTACCAGCAATTTGAAGGAGCAAATCTGATCGTCGATCGTGTTGTTGCCGGCTACCCCAAGAAGGGATTGATCTGGCATTTCCAAGGGTCAGGTAAATCTCTCTTAATGGTGTTTGCTGCCCAGAAACTGCGAATGATGCCGGAGCTCAAAAATCCGACCGTAGTGATCGTCGATGACCGAATCGATTTGGAAACTCAAATCACTGCCACCTTCAATGCCTCCGACATTCCAAACTTGACCAGTGCATCGACCAAAGAAGAACTCATAGATTTCTTCCGTGGCGATATGCGCAAAATCTTAATTACCACAATATTCAAATTTGGAGAGGTTGCAGGTGAACTGAACCCGAGAGACAACATCATCGTGATGGTAGATGAAGCTCACCGCACACAGGAAGGCGATCTCGGTGAAAAAATGCGGTTGGCACTTCCCAATGCGTTCTTCTTCGGCCTCACAGGAACCCCAATTAATCGTACAGACAAAAACACTTTTGCTACTTTCGGCGCAGAAGAAGACAGAACTGGGTATATGAGCCGCTACTCCTTTTCTGATTCGATTCGAGATGGCGCTACACTCCCGCTTCACTTTGAACCCGTTCCGGTTGAACTCCATGTGGATAAAGAAAAGTTGAACCGGGAGTTTGACGCACTTACAGATGAGGCTGGATTAAGCAAAGAGGAAAAAAGTGAGCTCTCTCGTCGGGTGAACATGAAGGCCATTATGTATAATCCTTCGCGTATCCGTGAGGTTTGCGAACATATTGCTAAACACTTCAGAGAAAAGATCGAACCCAATGGATATAAAGGACAGGTTGTCGTTTATGACCGTGAGTGCTGCTTACTTTATAAGGAAGTTCTAGATGAACTGCTGGGCGAAGAAGCGAGCACCATTGTCATGGATACGAATAATGACAAGGAAGATCGCTATAAAAAATATCGCAGAGATCGCGATGCAGAAAGTAAGGTATTAGACTCTTTCCGAGATCCCAACAGTCCTCTCAAATTAGTTATTGTTACCTCTAAACTACTGACAGGATTCGATGCGCCTATTCTTCAAGTTATGATTAAACGCAGGCTGCCAGACCTCATGAAGAAGTGCTTGAAGTATTTCATGGGTGTTGATCGCACAGTAGAGGGCTGGGAAGGCCTGATGGCTGCACAAGAGTGTTTACCTACCAATAAGGATAAAGATAAATTTGCAGCTGATTATCGGGTCTTAAATCGAGCTTGGGATGCATTGTCCCCTGACAGTTGCTTGACTCCCTATAAGGCAGATTACCTCTGGCTTTCCCGCGTGTATGAGTCTGTGAAACCGACTGACGGTAGAGGTGGGCTAATCTGGGCATCACTCGGGGCGAAGACTATTGAACTGGTTCATCAAAATGTTACGGTCGGGAATGCCGATGAGTCATTGGATATTCTCTCTATGGATGCCGACTTAATCGATGACTTTTTGGAAAAGCAGAAGGATATCAAGAAGACGACCAAGAAGGTTGAGATTAATTTGGTCGCTAAGATCCTGAAGCATGGTAAAGATCAGAAGTTCATCAAGCTGGGAGAGAAGCTGGAGGCGTTGCGTGAAAAACATGAACAGGGTCTGATCACCAGCATTGAGTTTTTGAAACTCCTCCTCGAACTGGCGAAAGAAGCGGCGCAAGCCGAAAAAGAAGTAGTTCCTGAGCAGGAAGTAGATAAAGGAATTGCAGCACTGACCGAATTGTTCAATGGAGTAAGGAACCGCAACACACCAGTTATTGTTGAGCGGATTGTAGCCGACATCGACAGTATCGTAAAAATAGTACGGTTTGATGGGTGGCAAAACACTACGGCCGGAAAACAGGAAGTAAAAAAAGCACTTCGCAGCGTGGTGTGGATCAAATATAAGATCAAGGACAAGGAGGTCTTTGATAAGGCATACAGCTACATTGAGCAGTACTATTAATGACTGCCTAAAAGAAAGCGAGGAACATAAAAATGATTGGAGCAGTCATTGGCGATATTGTGGGTTCTCGATTTGAATGGCACAATTGTCGCTCGAAAGACTTTGATTTATTGACCCGCGATTGCTTTTTTACGGATGATTCCGTGATGTCGCTGGCTATTTGTGAAGCGCTGTTGCGGTCAAAACCAGACTTCAGTGATTTGAGTGATAACACTATTAAAGCCATGCAGAGCATTGGCCGTCCATATCCGAATTGCGGGTATGGAGGCTCCTTTCGGAAGTGGATGTATAGTGATAATCCAAAGCCGTATAACAGCTATGGAAATGGAGCGGCGATGCGCGTAAGTGGTTGTGGCTATGTTGCATCATCCATTGAAGAAGCAATCTTACTCTCGCGGCAAGTAACTGAAGTAACCCACAATCACCCTGAAGGCATTAAGGGCGCCGAAGCCATTGCTGTAGCGGTATATATGTCTCTGGCTGGAAAGAGCATGGTAGACATTCAGGACTACATCGCGAAGAATTACTATCCTATCGATTTTACACTAGATGTCACTCGGGAATCCTATGAGTTTAACGAAACCTGCCAGGATACTGTGCCCCAGGCTCTTGAGGCTTTTTTTGAGTCAACGAACTTTGAGGATGCGATTAGGAATGCAATCTCAATTGGAGGCGACAGTGATACGATTGCCGCTATTACTGGGGCCGTGGCTGAGGCTTATTACGGTGTGCCCACCAGTATTCGTAAACATGCATTGACCTATCTGGATGAGCGCCTGTTGAAGATTCTCCTCGAATTTGAGAATAAGTACCCATCTAAGATAGAACGCATCAGTGGAGAGGTCAGTGTCAGCGTCAGCCCTTCAACAGGAAAGAAAGCAAAGATAGGAGGTCGTGCAGAGATGATTAAGTCTGCTATGGACCTGGCAGATGTTGAATTGGCTGCCAGCTCTCCCCAATCAGAGGAAACGACAAGCCAGAAGCTATTCTCCCATCTGTTTGAAGCGTGCAACATTCTGCGAGGGCCGATCAACCAGGACGAGTACAAAAGCTATGTGACTCCTATTCTGTTTTTCAAAAGGTTGTCAGATGTCTACGATGAGGAGACGCAGGCAGCGTTAGAGGAGTCTGGCGGAGATAAAGAGTATGCCAGTTTCCCAGAAAACCATCGCTTTGTAATTCCAGAAGGATGTCATTGGCAGAATATCAGAGAAACCAGTGAAAATGTTGGTGCTGCAATCGTTAACGCCATGAATGGAATTGAAAGAGCCAATCCAGATACCCTTAGTGGTGTGTTCAGCAGTTTTGATGATGCAAATTGGAGCGACAAAACTAAACTGTCGGATGAACGGTTGAAAGACTTGATTGAGCACATGTCTAAAATCAAGGTTGGCAATAAGAACTATTCCGCCGATGTGATGGGTGATAGCTATGAGTATCTGATAAAGAAGTTTGCAGATCTCTCCAAGAAGAATGCGGGCGAGTTCTACACCCCGCGGTCTATCGTAAAGCTGCTCATTATGCTTATGGCACCAAAAGCCGGTGATACTGTCTATGATCCAGCTTGCGGAACTGGTGGCATGCTAATTGAATCCATCCGTTTCATGAACGATGATAAGATGACCTATGGACGGATCTATGGGCAGGAAAAAAATCTCGCCACCTCTGCAATAGCGCGCATGAATTTATTTCTTCACGGCGCACGAGATTTCAAGGTTACGCAAGGAGATACATTGAGATCTCCAAACTATTTGGATCGAGGCTCTTTGCAAACTTTTGACTGTGTGGTAGCCAACCCCCCATTTTCGTTAAAAAACTGGGGATCGGAGCAATTCAGCAGCGATATCTATGGCAGAAATATTTGGGGCTGCCCGACCGATTCAAACGGTGACTTTGCTTGGCTCCAACACATGGTCAAATCCATGAATCCCAAGACTGGACGGTGCGCGGTAGTGCTTCCGCAGGGTGTTCTGTTCAGAGGCGGTAAGGAAGGTGAAATTCGGAAACAGCTCGTCGAGTCAGATAAGCTGGAGGCCATCATCACGTTGGCGAGTGGCGTTTTCTACTCTACCGGCGTATCTGCTTGCATCCTCTTCCTGAACAACAACAAGTCTGTGGAGCACCGTGGCCGCCTCTGCATGATCGACGCCTCCGGCATCTATACTCCGCAGAGGGCTCAAAACATCATGACCGAGGAAGACATTCAAAAGGTTTATGGATTGTATATCTCATACGAGGATGTCATCGAGAAAGTCAAGGTCGTTACGATCCCGGAAATCCGCGAGAAGGATTACTCCCTTGCCATCAACAACTACATCGAAAAGAAGGAGCAGGAGACCGTGCCTCCGGCAGAGATCCGCAGGCAGTATTTTGAAGCCTATGAAGAAATGCTGGCAGCCGAGGAAAAAATGCGTCGGCTCCTGCTGGAAGGAGGGTATGTCAGTGAGTAAGCGAATTACCATTGAAGAACTCCAGTCCTATCTTTGGAGCTCTGCCGTTCTTTTGAGGACAAGTATTGATGCTGGCGCGTACAAGCAGTACATTTTTCCGCTCCTGTTCTTCAAGCGTATCTGTGATGTTTATGACGAGGAGACTGCCACCGCCGTTGCAGAGTATGGCGAAGAGGCTGCCGAATTCGATGAGGATGAAATCCATACCTTCATCGTGCCGAAGGGCTACCACTGGAACGACGTCCGCGCTGTTTCAGAAAACGTCGGCGTAGCCATAGTTGAGGCGTTCCGCAGAATCGAAAGCGCTAACTCGGATAAGCTACAGGGTATCTTCGGAGATGGCGCATGGACAAACAAGAATCGCCTGCCGGACCGCTTGCTGAAAGATCTGCTGGAACATTTCAGCACCAAGACCCTCTCCATCAAAAACTGCCCGGAGGACGAACTCGGTCAGGGATATGAATACCTCATCAAGAAGTTTGCTGACGACAGTGGCCATACAGCGCAGGAGTTCTACACCAACCGCACTGTGGTCCACCTGATGACCGAGATGCTGAAGCCAGAATCCGGCGAATCCATCTACGACCCCACATGCGGGAGCGCCGGAATGCTCATCTCCGCCATCGCTTACTTGAAGTCTCAGGGTAAGGAGTGGAGAAACGTGGCTGTCTATGGCCAGGAGATCAATGCGCTGACCTCCGCCATCGGCAAGATGAACCTCTTTCTGCATGGCGTTAAGGATTTCAACATCGTGAACGGGGATACGCTGGCAGCACCGGCCTTTGTTGAACACGGGAGGCTTCAGCAGTTTGACCTGATTCTCGCCAATCCACCCTATTCCATTAGCCAGTGGAATCGCGCCGCATTTGAGAGCGACAAGTACGGTCGTAACTTCTTAGGTGTGCCGCCGCAGGGGCGCGCCGACTACGCCTTTCTGCAGCACATCATCGCTAGTCTGAAAAAGACCACTGGCCGGTGCGCGATCCTGTTCCCGCACGGAGTACTATTCCGCAATGAGGAAAGCGCCATGCGCGAGAAACTCGTCCGCAGTGATGTGGTGGAGTGCGTGATCGGGCTCGGTCCAAACCTCTTCTATAACTCCCCGATGGAAGCATGCATCATGATTTGCAGGATGACCAAGCGCCCTGACCGAAGCGGACAGATCCTGTTCATCAATGCGGTAAACGAGGTCGAGCGGAAAAATGCCCAGAGCTTCTTGGAGGACCGCCACATCGAGCGGATCGCAACAGCATACCAAAACTATGTAAACGACGGCGATTTCGCTAGAGTAGCAACCATCAGGGATGTCGCTGACAACAACTTCTCTCTGAGTATCTCTCTCTATGTGAAACCCATCGTCGATGAATCCACAGTTGATACGCGCACCGTCCAAGAACACTACGACAGCTGGATGGCCGCAACGGAAATGATGAAGCTGAGCTATGAAAAGCTAAATACCCTGCTCGGAAAGGAGGCCAAAACCGATGAGTAAAGTCTTTCTCAGCGATGTTGCCGTGGAACGCAGGGAAACCTGCAAGGGAAGCAAGGATGGATATCCCATCGTCGGTCTGGAGCATCTGACCCCGGAGGAGATTACCCTAACGGCATGGAACGAGGATAGCGAGAACACCTTTACAAAGATGTTCCGCAAGGGCGACATCCTTTTTGGGCGGCGCAGGGCTTATCTGAAAAAAGCTGCCGTGGCTCCCTTTGACGGGATCTGTTCCGGCGACATCACAGTTATTCAGGCAAAGCCGGATCGAATCCTTCCGGAGCTCCTGCCCTTCATTATCCAAAACGATGCCCTGTTCGACTTCGCTGTCGGCAAGTCTGCTGGGTCCCTATCACCCCGTGTGAAGTGGGAGCATTTGAAGAATTATGAATTTGAGCTTCCAGAGATGGACAAGCAGCGTGAGCTTGCAGGGCTCCTGTGGGCGATGGACGCAACCCGGAAATCCTACCAGCGACTGATTACGGCAACGGATGAACTGGTGAAATCTCAATTT
>PPYF01208823.1_pt1 | contig 17697 bp, 21 predicted proteins | sample 1559871 | NCBI WGS metagenome assembly PPYF01 (sample SAMN08240021, study PRJNA423297) | Human gut metagenome, whole genome shotgun sequencing project.
GCCATTCTCTTATACACCAGTATTCTGCAAGCAGGTAAACACAGGTTATTCCTTAATATCCTTTTGTTTGGGAAACTCCCGTTTCCCATTTAGATACTGCTTGACTAGTAATACCTAATGATCCAGCAAGCTGCATTTGTGTCAGAGTTTTTTCTCTTCTGCATTGTGCTATAAATGCACCGATTCGTTTCTGATCCATAAGGCGTCTCTCCTTTTCTACTTTGACCACAGTATATCAAAAAAGAAAAATTTTTTAAACACACTAAACGTTTACCTTACACTAAACGCTTCGTTAATAGTCACAAAATCCGTATGAGTCATTATCTTCGCTTTTGTTTCCCATATAAATTCAAAACTTCCTAATCCGTTTTAAACGCATAATACCAAAGTTACAAAATGGACAAGTTATCACTTCTTTGTAAACTTCTTGCTCGCAGCGAGGGCATATAACATATTCTTCATTTTTTACGATTTCCATCTTTTGATTTCTCCTTCAAATTATAGTTAGCTATCAGTTATATAAATTAGAATTTAGCCTTTTAAACCTTTCGCTTGCCTGTCCATATCCTCAATAACAATGTCGTAAATTTCTCCAAGCTGTGAACAGTATTCTAATACTTTCCATGGTTCGTTTGTATGAAAATGAATTTTTATAAGTTCTTCATCTCCAACTGCTAACAAACAATCTCCGTTAAAATTGTTTGTGAAATATTCGCTAATTTTATCTTCGTCAAGATTTTCGCCTTCTATTAAAAGTTGAGTATCATATTTGAATTCTAACATCTTATTATCCTCCAAATTCTCATTTATATTATTCTTTACTATCTATCCATATTAAAATCTTCTTACATTTAGGGCAGTGCCATGCCGGACTTTCAAGAACAGAGGTTTCCACACTAATTGTTTTTCGGGTAAAAAATCCTTTTAATCCAGTTTTTTTCTTTTCTTCATCAGAAGTAAATTCATACCAATGTCCACCACCCTGTCCAAAAGCTTCAACCGTTCCTTGTTCCATTTCCACTCCACAATCTAAACATTTCATAGCTTGTTCTCCTTTAATTTCTTTGTCTAATACTTTTCGTTCAACAATTCATTGACTCTTTCAACAGGAAATTTGTCTTCTATATCGACTACTTCAAATAAATTTGATGGTAATTCTTTTTCTCCAATTAGAGATAGATATTCATTAACCACTCTACGATCAATCATAATCTTACCATGTCCTGCCCAATGACGATTACTCTCTTTCTTTTTCAAACCAGAAATCCAATATTCATCATCATTTTCAATGTCTACATAGTTTGAATAACTACCATTATATTTCTAAAAAGCATGGTCATTAAAGTAAATGGTTTTCTTAGTTTTTGAAGTTTTCACATATCCAATCCATGCTGGACCATCATCAGAATAACCTGTTTTCAGTTCGATATATATTATATCTCTAATCATTTTCTACACCTCTCTACCTTCTAATTTATTGCTTTATAATAACCCAATTATCCGTTCTGTTTATTTCTGTTATTCTAGCATATTTCCTAGTATTTAACATTATTTTTCCCAAAATTTAAGGGCATATTGTAAACACAATATACCCTCATCACAATCAACAAATCTTTTAAATACCTACATTAAAATGGCGTTCCAATCATATCATACGGTGTTACCTGATAAACGTAATAATTCAGCCAGTTCGTGTAAAGATTATTCGCAGTCGCGCGCCAGGTAAGAAGCGGTTTCTTATTCGGATCATCATTTTCATAGTAATGCTTCGGAATCTCTATCTCCAGTCCTTTATCTATATCTCTTCGATATTCTGCATCCAAGGTCACACGGTCATATTCCGGATGTCCCATCACGAAGATTTTACGCCCCTCTTCTGCCATAGCAAGGAAAAGTCCTGCTTCTTCCGATTCTGCCAGTACCGTCAGACGTTCTTCTGCGCGGATCTTATCCATTGGGACTTCTGTATGTCTGGAATGCGGAGCCATAAATATATCATCAAAACCTCGGACAAGCGGAATTCTTCTATTCATTACCCGATGTGCAAAAATCCCGAACATCTTGTGATCCAACTGCACTTTATCAATTCCATAATGATAATAGATTCCCGCCTGCGCTCCCCAGCAGAGATGGAGCGTAGAGGTTACGTGGCTTTTCGTCCACTCCATGATCTCTGTCAATTCTTCCCAATAATCTACCTCTTCAAAAGGCATCTGCTCTACCGGTGCTCCTGTAATAATGAAGCCATCAAACTTCTGGTTTTTAATCTCGTTAAACTTCTGATAAAATTTATTCAAATGACTGGTTGGTGTATTCTTGGACTGGTGGCTCGATACCGTCACAAAGCTTACATCTACTTGAAGCGGAGTATTTGAAAGTGACCTCAAAATCTGAAGCTCTGTATCTTCTTTTAGAGGCATCAGATTTAAAAGTCCGATCTTGATCGGACGGATATCTTGATGCGTTGCCCGATGTTCGTCCATTACAAATATATTTTCTTTTTCTAATATTTCCTTCACCGGAAGATCATTTTGTACACGAATTGGCATATCTATCATTCCCCTTTTCTAATTTCTGCCTATAAGACTCCATTTATTCTTCTGTCTCTTTCTCCTGCATATGTGAGCCCACATAATTTCCTCTATCATCCACATAACTAAGCGGATCATAATAATCCGAATCGCTTGGAAGATGTTTGTGTTCCAGCCGGTTATTAATCAACATCTGTACAATGTAATACAAAACAGCAAAGGTCGGCACTCCCATCACCATTCCGACAAATCCAAACAGACCTCCGCCAAGCAAAATCGCTACAATTACCCAGAATGCAGACAATCCCGTTGTGTCTCCTAAAATCTTCGGTCCGAGAATATTTCCGTCAAATTGCTGTAATACAAGAATGAATAAAACAAAATAAATACCTTTGACCGGATCACTAAGTAGAATTAAGATTGTACATGGAATTGCTCCAATATATGGTCCAAAAAACGGAATTACATTCGTCACTCCCACAATTACACTAACCAGCATCACATACGGCATATTCATAAGACTCACCCCGATAAAGCAGAGAACTCCGATAATCGCGGAATCAATAATCTTGCCTATAATAAAACCGCCAAAGATTTCATTACTCTTCACCGTCAAATGCAGAAGCATATTAGCATGATTTGGCTTCATAACCGCATAAACAATCTTTTTAGACTGACGAACAAACAAATCTTTACTGAACAAAATGTAAATGGACACAATAATTCCGATCAGCGCATTAAAAATCTCGCTGAAGAAACTGATAATTCCAACGGTAAGATTGGACATCCACTCGTTCACCTGCCCCAGAAGGTCTTGGCGCAGCCAATTCTGTATCACAGTTGTCCCTTCAGAAACAGCAGCTTGAATCAACTGGCTCGTAGTTGTATCATTCAGCTGCACCTCATTTAACTTGCGAACGAGGTCATTGAGCTGCCCCGGTAATGTAGAAATCATGTTTTTAATACTTATGTATAATTCCGGAATTAATAAATTAAATAACGCCACAATTAAAGTAATCAAAAAAACTAATGACATAAAAATCCCAACGGAGCGTGATAATTTTTCTGCCTGTCCTTCTCTGGAAAGTTTCTTTTTTAACACCGGAACGAGATATTTATCAATCTTATTCACAATCGGATTGAGCAAATATGCAATGACCGCTCCATATATTACCGGCTTCAACACATCAAACACTACTTGAAATGTATCTGAAATATGCGTCATCCGCAACAGCGCAAAATAGAACGCAATACATGCTGCGATTACGAGAAAAAATGTCATACCTTTACTAAATTGCCGACGCAGCTTTGATGGACCATTTCCTCCAAATTCCGGTCTTACATTGTAATGTGATTGCATTTTTTCGCGTTCTATCTCTTCTTGTCTCTTCTTTTCTTCTATCATTTTTTACCTTCTCTTTTCTTTTCACATTTAGAATAAGTATACCCTTTTCCTTTTTTCCCGTCAATAAAAGAGCATTCCTTTTTCAGAAAATAAATTTCTTCCAAAAGAATGCTCTCTTATCACGCGTTGTTATTTACATCCACACTTAAATGTTGCACATTCCGTCTGCTCGCAATGGCAGGCGTTGCTTCCTTCTACACTGATCTTTCCTGCATGGCAGTTACAATTCTCGTTATACATACAATCCACTGCTTTACAGTCAATCTCACTTTTTGGTGAAGCTGTCCCTGTTACATTACTGTAAGAATCTCCTTTTCGCTCCTCGAAACTGTCGCAGCAAGTCTCTCCTGCACGTTTAGCATGATTTCCTCCCACCACGATCTGATCCAAGTCACAATAAAAATTCTTATTGTGTGTACATGTCTGTACGGTACATTTTAATTCTGGCATATTTTTCCCTCCTTTATATCCCTATCGATCTATCGGAGTTAGTATGCCCAAAACACTGAGTGATTAACCACTCAAACTGTTTTTTCTATTCTTCCTCTGCTTTTTCTACTTCGCGGATCTCTTTTTTCTCAATTTCTTCTTTTACTACTGCAATGAAATCTGCAAGGCTCTTCTGTCCTTCATCTCCTGCAAAACGACTTCTCACAGATACTACGCCGATTTCTTCTTCCTTTGCGCCCACAACAAGCATATATGGTATTTTCTGCATCTGAGCTTCACGAATCTTATAGCCAATCTTTTCTGCACGTTTATCAATCTCTGCACGGATTCCTGCTGCTTCTAACTCTGCCAGCACTTTCTCTCCGTATTCCATATATTTGTCAGAAATCGGAAGTACTTTCACCTGTACCGGTGCGAGCCATGTTGGGAATGCTCCTGCAAAATGCTCGATCAAAATTCCGATAAAACGTTCAATAGAACCGAATGCTACACGGTGGATCATGATTGGACGGTGTTTCTCTCCGTCAGCGCCTACATATTCTAATTCAAATCTCTGCGGCATCTGCATATCGAGCTGGATCGTTCCGCACTGCCATGTTCTTCCGATGGAATCCTCTAAATGAAAGTCAATCTTCGGTCCATAGAATGCACCGTCGCCTTCATTTACAATATAGTCAAGTCCAAGATCATCCAAGGCGCCTCTTAAACCATCTGTTGCAAGCTCCCAATCTTCATCACTACCCATACTATCTTCCGGACGTGTAGACAATTCTACATGATATTTGAATCCAAAAAGGCTGTATACTTCATCAATTAATTTTGCAACGCCTTTGATCTCACTGCGAATCTGTTCCGGTGTCATGAAAATATGCGCGTCATCCTGATTGAAACATCTTACACGCATCAGTCCATGGAGCTGCCCTGATTTTTCATGACGATGAACCAGACCGATCTCTGCTGCACGAAGCGGAAGATCTTTGTAAGAATGTGGCTCTGCTTTGTATACAAGCATTCCGCCCGGACAGTTCATTGGTTTTACAGCATAATCCTCTCCATCGATCACCGTTGCATACATGTTGTCTTTGTAGTGATCCCAGTGTCCGGAATTTTCCCAAAGATGTCTATTTAAAATGATCGGTGTAGAAATCTCTACATAACCATTCTTCTTGTGAAGCTCTCTCCAGTAATCAAGAAGTGTATTCTTAAGAACCATTCCTTTTGGCAGGAAGAATGGGAAACCTGGTCCTTCTTCCGTCATCATAAATAAGCCAAGCTCTTTTCCAAGTTTTCTGTGATCACGCTTTTTCGCTTCTTCCATCATATGAAGATATTCTTCAAGCTGTGCTTTCTTTGGATAAGCAACACCGTAAATTCTTGTAAGCATTTTGTTCTTCTCGTCGCCTCTCCAGTATGCACCTGCGAGACTTGTAAGTTTAAATGCCTTCACTGCCTTGGTAGACATCAAATGAGGTCCTGCACAGAGGTCTGTAAATTCTCCTTGTGAATAGAAGCTGATCTCTTCTCCTTCCGGAAGATCTTCTACCAGCTCTACTTTATATGGTTCGTCTTTTTCTTTGAAATATGCAATCGCATCTTCTCTTGACTTTGTAGATCTTTCAAGAGCCCAACCTTCTTTTACAATCTTCTTCATTTCAGCTTCGATCTTCTCCAGATCTTCTGCCACAAAAGGAGTCTCTCTGTCAAGGTCATAATAGAATCCGTTTGCAATAGACGGACCGATTGCAAGCTTAGTCTCTGGATAGAGACGTTTTACTGCCTGTGCCATAATATGAGAAGCTGTGTGATTAAATGCTCCTTTTCCATCTTCGCTGTCAAATGTCAGGATCTCAAGTTCTGCATCAGAATCTACAACGGTGCGCAAATCTACAAGTTCTCCATTTACCTTTGCAGATGTTGCTACTCTTGCAAGTCCTTCACTGATTTCTTTTGCGATGTCGATCACCGCCATGCCATTTGCCAATTCCATTACGGAACCGTCTTTCAATGTGATTTTCATAGCTTTTATTCCCTTCCTTTGTTTATTATATTTTTCATTATTTTTTACTTTTTCTTTCCGGCTTCCTTATTTACTGCTTCCTTATGCTCTTGCAAGCCTCTCATAAATATTTCATGAAATACCGGATTTGCCTGTTTCAAGGATAATGGGCGTCCGTCACGACTGATAAAACAGTGTTTGGTTGTTCCTCTGCTGTGTACCATTTTTGTTGCTTCGTTGATAACCTCATATCCTACTGTCAATTTGATTCCATTGTATTCTTTGACAAAACAGCTAATCAGAAAAGTATCCCCGAAGTGCATCATTCGAAGATAATCTGCCTGTACAGAGAGCACCGGACTTATAATACCGGCTTCTTCCATTCTCTCATATCCAAGCCCCATTTTCTCCATCAGATCAAGTCTTGCCTCTTCAAACCAACGAATATAATTAGAATGATGAACAATTCCCATCTGATCTGTCTCATAGTAATGTACTTTCCGCTTATAGCTTTCTCTTTTTTTCACTTTTACTTACTCCCTTTTTCTGCTCTGTCCGGATGTCATTCTTATACGCGTAAACGCGCATCTCGCCGAAGGATTTTTACACAATGAAAACAAAGTTTCCTATAGCATAAAAAAACCCTTACAACATTTTTGCTGTAAGGGACGAGTTCATTTAAAATCTCGCGGTTCCACCCCGCTTGCACCGGTTGCATATTTCTAACCAGAGCCACTTCATTAAGATGGTAACGGAATCACCGGACTGTTTTGCAGCCACTCAGAGGTAGTTTTCAGAAGGTTCCAAAATAAGAAGCTTTCAGCCGCCGGTTTCTCTCTCTTTCATTTCTTTCCCAACCTACTCGTCTCGTCTACGTGTTGTCGTATATGTCATTTATTATATCACTGTCTGCTTCTTTGTCAACCACAAATCCACAGTTTCCACACTGCCACCACTTCCCGCATCATATAATTGATAAATAGCAATGGATGACACGAGGCAGCTACAGGCAGCACTTTCTGATATCCAAGCTTTTTCGCCATTCGGCATGCTCTGTACAGATGGAAATTATTAGATAAAATCCCTACAGAATCTATCTCTTTATCAAGAAATTGCGCTGAAAATTTCAGATTCTGCATCGTCGTTTTGGATTGATCCTCTAAAAAAATACGCTCTGAGACGATTCCATGAAAGCGTAAATATTCTGCCATTGCTTCTGCCTCTGTAATCTCCTCACCTTTCCCTTGACCACCGGACACGATTGCTTTCATATCTTTGTGTTTCACCAGATAGAACTGTGCCTTTTCAAGTCTGCGTCTCAAGGAATCTGTAATCTTCCGCCCTTTTACCTGGGCGCCAAGTACGATCAGATAATCACAGGTTACCTCCTGCCTTGGAATCATTGCACTTACTATAATTAAAAATGTCACAGCCACTGCTCCAAGCCCTGCGAGGATCAGCCACCAAACAACTGCCGGCACAATCTTTTTTCCATCTAAGAAGCTTAACATCAAAAATCCTATCCCTGACGCCAGCCAGAACCGTGAAAAAGTCGCGTTCCATTTTTTTAAATAAATGCACAAACATGTATAATATCCAAGGCACAGAATTCCTGCCAGCAATATAATTATCTGCCGCAGCATTTTTTATATTTCTTACCGGAACCACATGGGCACGGATCATTACGTCCGATTTTCTTCTCCTTGCGGATCGTTGTAGATTCTTTCTGCTCCTTGTAAAGCTTCTTTAACTCTTCTTCAGAATAAATCTCTTTCCACTGTGGAAGCTCATATAACCAGTCAGCCTTTGCAGCAACCATGTTTTTATACAATTTTTCTTTATCAAATGCAAGGCTTACTTCTGTATTTTCATCCATTGTCTCAATCGGGTTTGGTTCTTTCAAACTCTCGTCGATACCATCTAAAAAGCCTACCATTGTAAGCACTTCCTGACCATATTTCTCAGCCAGTTCTTTTACAGTACCTTTTACTTCCTCGTCTGGATTTGTGAGGAGCTGCTCGTAGATTTCTTTTTCAATCTGGAAATAAGTTCCCCAAAATCTCTGAAGCTGCCCTCTGTCAGCGCTCTCATCATAAGCGATATTTCTCCACTGTTCTAATAATGTATTACTCATTTTTGTCATACTCCTTTGTATTCATTTGCATTTTTTCTCTGCTCTTTATATAATATACTAAAGTCTCACTTAGATGTAAAGGATGATTACTATGAAAAATACAAATCAAGAAAAAATCAAACGTATTCTTGCAGGAGCCGGCGCTGTCCTTTTGATCCTGATGTATATAAGTACACTGATCTTTGCGCTGATCGGAAGTCCAAATGCGCTCAAGCTTCTCTGGGCTTCCATCGCCTCCACGATTGTCCTTCCGGTACTACTCTATGGCATTCAGCTTGCTTTCCGAGTGACAAAAAATGAAGACGAAGACAACACAAAAGACAGGTCCTAATAAAATGACCTGTCTTTTTCATTTTAAATCTTCTCTTATATATACATCTCAGCAAGTGCAAGCGCCTGTCTTCCTGTAAGCGCATTTCTTTTCTGCTTTTCCCGAACATCTTCTCTGATTCTTTTTCTTTTGGCAAGGTATTCTTCCATAGAAATAACTTCCGGGCTGCTGTATTCAATCTTCTGTTTCATCTTAAAATACCTCCGTTCTTTTATTTTACTCCCGCCTTATCAATATATGCACAAGGCATTGTCTTTATGACAACTTTCTGTACATGATCTACTATAGAGGACGATTGTGTCCAGCCTGTGGCAGTTTTCTAAAAATAAACGAACGTTTTTCTTAAGATAATTTAAACATTTCTATGAATGATATCTTCTCTTCCCGGTCCGTTAGAAATCATTGTGATCGGGTATCCGATTTCCTTTTCTATGAATTCAATATAGTTTCTGCAATTTTCAGGAAGCTCTTCATATGTTTTAATTCCACGAATATCACTCTTCCATCCCGGAAGAACTTTCAGTACCGGTTTTGCCTTCTCAAGTAAATGTGTCGGTGGAAATTCTGTTGTCACCTCTCCGTCAATCTCATAGCCCACACATACCGGGATCTCATCCAGATAGCCAAGTACATCCAACACTGTAAATGCTACGTCTGTCGTTCCCTGCATCCGGCATCCATACTTGGAAGCCACACAGTCAAACCATCCCATACGGCGCGGTCTTCCGGTTGTGGCACCAAATTCTCCGCCGTCGCCGCCTCGTTTTCTGAGTTCATCCGCTTCTTCACCAAAGATCTCACTTACAAAAGCACCCGCGCCTACCGCACTGGAATATGCTTTACATACTGTAACAATCTCCTTAATCTCATATGGAGGGATTCCCGCTCCGATAGCTCCAAATCCTGCCAATGTAGAAGAAGATGTTACCATTGGATAAATGCCATGATCCGGATCTTTCAAGGAGCCAAGCTGCCCTTCCAGCAGCACTGTCTTTCCCTCTTTAAGCGCGTTGTGAAGGAACAAAGATGTATCGCATACGAACGGCTCAACCATTTCTTTGTATGTGTGAAGTTCTTCCAACAACTCCTCCGGCTGAATCAACGGCTTATGATATAAATGCTCAAGCAAAATATTCTTCTGTTCTGCCACGCGCACAACTTTCTCTTTCAACAGTTCTTCATCAAAGAGCTCACTCACCTGAAAACCTATCTTGGCATATTTGTCAGAATAAAATGGTGCAATTCCGGATTTGGTGGAACCAAAAGACTTACCGCCAAGGCGTTCTTCTTCATATGCATCAAAATTCTTATGATAAGACATCACCATCTGCGCACGGTCAGACACAAGAATCTTCGGCATTGGCACACCTCGATCTACAATCGACTGCACTTCTTTAAAAAGTATCTCCACATCTAAAGCGACACCATTTCCTATAATGCTTGTTGTGTGATCATAGAACACCCCTGACGGAAGTGTGTGAAGTGCAAATTTTCCGTAGTTATTGATGATGGTATGTCCGGCATTGGCACCACCCTGAAATCGAACGATAATGTCCGCTTTCTCTGCCATCATATCCGTGATCTTTCCTTTTCCTTCGTCACCCCAGTTGGCTCCTACTACTGCTTTTACCATCTTAATTCCTCCTGCTTTTGTGTTGTTGGTCTTTCATAGTTCTTTTTATATTTTACATCAAAGGCGCAATCAGTCTCAATATCTGACCGGAAATTTTTGTCAGAAGAGACCGGTTCTTCACCTCGATCAACGTAACTTTATGACACTTCGCCAGTGTCTGTTGGAAATCCCGTTCAATCCGGTCAATCTCCGAATTGTTATAAATAAATGCACCACATTCAAAATGCAGATACAGACTTCGATAATCCAGATTGATGGTTCCTACTGTTGCCGTATCATCATCCGACACGAATACTTTCGCATGTACAAATCCCGGAGTATACTCGTAGATCTGTACTCCTCCCTCAATCAATTCTTTATAATATGTCTTCGCAACTACAAAGGCATACCACTTGTCAGGAATATGAGGCATAATAATAATCACTTCAATTCCACTTTTTGCCACTCGCGTCAGCGTTGTGATCATTTCATTGTCAAGAATCAGATACGGGGTCATAATATGCACATATTTTTTCGCATGATTTAATATATGGAAATAAACTTCCTCACCCACATTTTCATTGTCAAAAGGGCTGTCCGCATACGGAATTACATAACCCAACTCTCTTTTCAGTCCTTTTCTCTTCGGGGTCAGATAGCGCTCATAATTCTCCGGTTTTCTTTCACTGACATTCCACATCTGCAAGAACATCATTGTAAGACTCTGCACAGCATCGCCTCTTAGCATAACAGCGGTATCTTTCCAATGTCCAAAGCGTACCTTCCTGTTGATATACTCGTCACCGAGATTGATTCCACCGGTAAAGCCCACCTTACCGTCAATCACACAGATCTTTCTGTGGTCACGGTTATTCTGAGTTGTAGACAGGAATGGTTTCATTGGGTTTGACATCTTACACTGGATTCCGTACTTTCGAAGTTGAGACGGATAGTTATAAGGAAGCATGGAAATAGCGCACATGCCGTCATACATAAATCTTACCTCTACCCCTTCCGATACTTTCTCGATCAGTATTTCCCGAATTGTATCCCACATGTAGCTTTCTTCCACGATAAAATATTCCATAAAGATAAATCGCTTCGCCTTTTTTAATTCTGCCACTAAATAGCGGAACTTATATTCGCCCAATGGAAAATATTTCACCTCTGTATTCCGATAAGTCGGGAAACCTAACTGATGGGATAAATAATACGACAAATTTGCATTTGCTGATTTGCTTGCCCAGATAGCATCGACCACATCCGGGTCCTGAACCATATATTCGTCTGTCTCAATCTTAAGAGCTGCCTGTCTGGAACGAAGGAACTTCGTTCCCGGCTGCATTTTGACATAAATAAAGAAAATCGTTCCGATCAACGGTGTCAGAATAACAAACAGAAGCCACGTCATCTTAAATTCCGGCATTCCCGAATCATTGATAATATAGATCAAAACAACGACACGCATCAAAACAAAGATTCCGTAGATAAAATCTTTATACGCTTCCAGATAATATGTTGTGCCAACTACAAGCCCAATCTGCATCAGGATCAGCAGAAGGATGATACCTGTACGGCTGAATATAATACGGAACAAGCCTTTTTTCGCTTTTTCCGGTACTTGTGTTACTTGTGTTTTCTTCATGTTCACTCACCTCTAATGCAAAAAAAACATTACTGATACAGTTTAACATAATTTCTTTCCCTTCTCAACAGTGGTTCTTCGACAGATTCTTTTAAATTTTTCTAAAAACTTTGTGAAAGTTTTATACTATTTCCTCTCTTACCCTTTTCTTTTCCCACGAAAAGTATTACAATGTCACTATTAGGGAACGCTGTATGAAAGGAGAATTGTTCACTATGAAAAAATATTTTAAAAGATTATTAGAGGTTACAGCAGTTGTTGCCGCTGTTGCAGGCGTTATTTATTTCTTTAAGAACAATCGTTCATCAGACGAGGACATCTTCGAGGATGATTTTGAGGATGAAGATTTCGACCTTGATGAAGACTTAAAACCTGCCGGAGATCGTGGTTATGTTTCTCTGACTCCAAAGGCAGAAGAAGAGGCAACAGAACCTGTAGAAGAAACTACAGAGAAAGAAGGAAAAGAAGAAGTTTCTGAAGAAAAGGATGAAACTTCTGAAGAAAAAAGCGAAGTATAAGATCTGGTAGCCGACGAAACATGGCTATCCGTTAATATGATTTTTAAACTTTCTATTTTCAAAAAAATAAGAATCTCCGAATGGAGGTCTGTGTTTTAAACATTAGATTTTCTTTCGGAGATTCTTATTTTTCTTATTTAATCTTATACCATAAAGAAAAATCCTCAACAATATCATAGATTGCGACCGTCATCGGTTATATCCAACAATTGATGAGCCTGTCTGCCGCCTTTTTTATCTTCGTTTCAGATAGATTTGCATAGCCAAGTAAGACTGTAGCTCTTTCTTCTTTTGTCGTCTGAATCCGGTATTCCGACAACCCATACACTTTGATTCCTTCCGCCTTTGCACTGTTTAGCAAATGTTCTTCGGAATATTCTTTCGAAAAAGTGAGTAAAATGTGTACTCCTGCATGTTCCCCGGAGATTTGACAGATTTTAAGGAGCGGTCTTAATGCATCAATCAATACGTCATGGCGGCTTTTATACATGGCTCTTGTTTTGTTGAGATGCCTTTCAAAATAACCTTCTTCAATAAATTTCTGTACGATCAGTTGATCTACCTTCGACACTGTCGAATGAATATGTCCAAGTCTTTCTTCATAACGCTTAAGCAGTGGGTTCGGAAGTACCATGTAACTCATTCGGATCGCCGGTGCAATGGATTTTGAAAAGGTGCCAAGATAAATCACTTTTTCATTCTTATCATAGCCTTGCAGTGACGGAATCGGCTTCCCCTTATATCGGAACTCACTGTCATAATCGTCTTCTATAATATATCGTTCCTCTCCAAGTGCCGCCCATTTAAGCAACTCCCCCCGTCTCTTCAATGGCATAACGATTCCTGTCGGATACTGATGTGAGGGCGTCACGTAAGCAATATCCGCTCCGCTTTCCAAAAGCTGATCTACTTTCATGCCGTAATGATCCAAAGAAACCGGAACTGTTTCATATCCAAGACTTTCCATCATGTGATAAGCCTGCTTGTACGCCGGATCTTCAAACGCAATCTGATGTTCCTTTCCAAGCAGCATGCCAAGAAGCATAAGAATATAATCACTTCCTGCCCCCACAACAATCTGCTCCGGACTGCACAGAACCCCTCTTGCCTGATACAGATAATGACAAATCGCACTGCGAAAAGCATATTCTCCTTTCGGATCTCCGCTTTTAAACAACTCTGTCCGGTCATCTAATAACACTTCTCTTGACAGCTTTCTCCACACCTCGTATGGGAAACTATTAAGATCTACCCCGTTGGGCGTAAAATCAAAATCATATGTTTCTTTTTCTTTTAAAGGTGCTTGCGGAACCTCTTTTTCTTTATTTAAATGATACAACTCTTCAATCTGCGCCACAAAAAATCCCCTGCACGGTTCCGATTCGATATATCCTTCAGACAAAAGCTGTTCATAGGCAAGCTCTACAGTACTTCTACTCACAGTCAAATGCTTAGACAATGCTCTTGTAGAAGGAAGTTTTTCTCCGTAAGAGAGATGTCCGCTTTGAATATTCAACTTAATATATTGGTAAATCTGCTCATAAAGCGGCGTTTTGGAATTGTTTTTTAAAGGTATGGTCAATTCATTCATTATCTTTTCCTTTTTAATAAAGAGCGGGGTATTCCTACCCCGCCCCTGTTTCACTTTTATTCGTATGGTTTATTTCTTCGGAAGCTTAAAAGAACTCTTCAGTGACACGATCCGGTTAAACACCAGATTCTCCGGTGTAGAATCTTTTGCATCAATACAGAAATATCCATTTCTCACAAACTGGAAACTATCGTATGCTTTCGCATCCTCAAAATTTGGCTCTACAAAACAATTCTTGCGGATCTCAAGAGAATTTGGATTCAAGTTCATAGAACCATCTTCCTCATTATATACACCTTTCTCTTCATCGATCAGATTCTCATAGAGACGAACCTCTGCCTGCTTTGCATACGGAGCTGCCACCCAGTGAATGGTTCCTTTTACTTTACGTCCAGTGAAACCGCTTCCACTCTTCGTCTCCGGATCATATGTGGCATGAACAACGGTCACATTTCCGTTTTCATCTGTCTCGTAACCTGTACATTTAACAAAATATGCCTGCATAAGACGCACTTCATTGTCCGGGAATAAGCGGAAATATTTCTTCGGAGGCTCAATCATAAAATCGTCTCTTTCAATATAAAGTTCTCTGCAGAATGGAATCTTTCTCTTGCCGAGAGACTCATTTTCCAGATTATTCTCTGCATCCAGCCATTCCATCTCGCCTTCCGGATAATTGTCGATCACTAATTTGATCGGATCTAGGATTGCCATCATACGCGGCTTTTTCAATTTCAGATCTTCACGGATACAGTACTCAAGCATTGCATAATCTACAGAACCCTGCGCTTTAGAGACACCACACAGCTCTACAAACATCTTCAGAGATTCCGGTGTGAATCCTCTTCTTCTGAGAGCCGCAATAGATACGAGACGCGGATCATCCCATCCGTCCACTACACCGTCCTGAACCAACTTTTTAATATATCTCTTACCTGTTACCACATTTGTCAAATACATCTTTGCAAATTCAATCTGTCTCGGCGCAGGGTCAAACTCACATTCACGAACAACCCAGTCATACAACGGTCTGTGATCCTCAAATTCCAACGTACAGATAGAGTGAGTGATCTTCTCGACCGCATCCTCAATTGGATGAGCGAAATCGTACATTGGATAAATGCACCATTTATCTCCTGTATTATGGTGAGACATATGTGCCACACGGTAAATAACCGGATCACGCATATTGATATTCGGAGATGCCATATCAATCTTTGCACGCAGAACCTTTTCTCCGTCTTTATATTTTCCTTCACGCATCTCTTCGAACAGCTGAAGGTTTTCCTCTACGGAGCGGTCGCGGTATGGGCTGTTTTTCCCCGGCTCTTTCAGTGTACCTCTGTATTCACGAATCTCTTCCGCACTCAAGTCACACACGTAAGCCTTGCCTTTCTTGATCAATTTTACCGCACACTCATACATGGTATCAAAATAATCAGATGCAAAATAAAGGTGCTCTTTAAAATCTGCCCCCAGCCATTCCACATCTTTTTTAATAGACTCTACAAATTCTGTGTCTTCTTTCATCGGATTTGTATCGTCAAATCTCAAATGAAATGTTCCATTATATTTCTGCGCCAGTCCATAATTCAACAAAATAGACTTGGCATGTCCAATATGAAGATATCCGTTCGGTTCCGGCGGAAATCTGGTACAAACTTCCTGATAAACCCCTTCACGTAAATCTTTCTCTATCTCCTGTTCAATAAAATTCTTGGAAACTACTGCTTCTTCTCCCATCATCTTCCTCCTAGCATACATTCTGTTCCTTATCTTATCATAAAAAGCGCCTTGAAACAAGGCACGCGCCTTACTTTGTACTGTCTTTTTTCATTCCGTACGGCATCCAGTTTCCCTTCCAAACATAGATCAGGATCATCACCAGACCGACCAGCCATGATAATGGATAACCGAGCATAACACCGCCGATCTTATGTGATACGGACATCGCTCCCCAGATCCACAAAACCCGGAAAATGCAAAGTGAAAACAAGAACACGACCATAGCCTGCATCGTCTTTCCGGTTCCCCGAATTGTTCCCGCCAAAATATGAAGAATTCCAAGCATCCAATAAAATGGGCAGAAAAACCTCATAATATATACTCCGTATTCTACCACTTTTCCATTTTGTGTAAATACTCCGATGACCTGCGGAGCAAATGCAAGAAGCAGAATTCCTGTACACACGGTATATATAATTCCCATTGCCACCGATACATACATTCCTTTTTTCACACGGTCAAGGCGTCCGGCTCCCACATTTTGGCCTACAAAGGTAGTGGCAGCCATGCTGAAGCTTAATACCGGAAGGATATTAAATCCGTCTACTTTAATATACGCTGCAAATCCCGCCATAGCCACTGCGCCAAAACTATTTACACTGGACTGGACAATCACATTAGACAGTGAAATTACAATATTTTGCACGCCGGTTGGCAAGCCGATTTTCAGAATCTTTCCAAGAAGGTTATCGTAACACCGAATATCTTTTAATTTTACTCGGTACACATCCTCACTCCTTACAAGAAACAATATAATAAAAATACAGGACAACAACTGACTGATATCTGTCGCAATAGCTGCACCTACGATTCCCATTTTAAATACGACAACAAACAAAAGATCAAGAAAAATATTGGATGTAGCCGCAATCATCAAATAGACAAGCGAACGCTTTGAATTGCCAACCGCGTTCAAGATTCCTGCGGACATATTATAAACAACAGAAAATAAAATTCCTCCAAAATATACTTTTAAATAAATAGATGCCTGATCAAACACTTCTTTTGGCGTTCCCATAGCTTTTAACAAGAGCGGAGTTGTCACAATCCCGACTATCGTAAGGATTGCTCCCGCGGCAATCGCAATCGCGATCGTCGTATGTACTGCCTTACGAACGCCTTCTTTATCCTGCGCTCCGTAAAACTGCGCGATAACAACTCCGGCTCCCGCAGAAGCTCCAATACAAAATCCGATCAAAAGGTTAATAAGGGAGCCGCTGGAACCTACGGCTGCCAAGGCTTCACTTCCGATATAATTTCCTACAATAATGGAGTCTACGGTATTATAAAGTTGTTGAAATAGATTTCCCAAAATCAAAGGAATGGAAAAAAATAATATTTTCTTCCATATAGAACCTTCTGTCATTATTGTTGAGTTCTTCATAATCTTTTCCCCTAATCTTCCTCTTTTTCCTACGTTTTCAATCTGCAAAACAATCTAATACACCAAAGAAAAGCCCCCTAAAAATCGACATTTTCAAGGGGCCTTACTTCTCTCTTTAAGCTGCCTAGCGGAATCGAACCGCCGACCTCCGCCTTACCAAGGCGACGCTCTGCCGACTGAGCCAAGGCAGCACGTGCAATTCATCTTCTGCATTTCAAATGATATGCAACATTGATACTATACACTATTTTCAATCACTTTGTCAACAACCAGATTGTAAAATCTTCTCTGTCTTGCTCTTAATTCTCTGAAGAG
>PPYF01638851.1_pt1 | contig 17697 bp, 18 predicted proteins | sample 1559871 | NCBI WGS metagenome assembly PPYF01 (sample SAMN08240021, study PRJNA423297) | Human gut metagenome, whole genome shotgun sequencing project.
AGCTGCTGGGCAACTTGGAGCCGCTGATGAGCGCCCGGGTGGTCATCGCCGTGGCGGGCATGGAAGGCGCCCTCGCCAGCGTGGTGGGCGGCCTTGTAGACTGCCCCGTCATCGCGGTCCCCACCAGTGTGGGCTACGGCGCGTCCCTGGGCGGCATCTCCGCCCTGCTGTCCATGCTGAACTCCTGCGCCAGCGGGACCAGCGTGGTGAATATCGACAACGGCTTCGGCGCGGGCTTCTTGGCCGGCCGGATCAATCAGATGGAGAGTGCGAAAGAATGAAGACATTATATCTGGAATGCAACATGGGCGCCGCCGGCGATATGCTGATGGCGGCGCTGTATGAGCTGATGAGCGAATCCGAAAAGCAGGATTTTCTGGAGACCATGAACCGCCTGTTCCCCGGCGTGGAGATTCAGCCCCGGCAGGCTGTTACCTGCGGCATCACCGGCACCCACATGGACGTCACCGTCCGCGGCGAGGAGGAGCACAGCCACGATGTGGCTCTGGGCTGCGGCCATGACCACGACCATATCCATGAACACCATCATGAGCACGACCACAGCCATGCGCATGACCATCATCACGACCATGACCATGACCATGGCCATACCCACCATCACACCGCTCCGGCGGACATCGCCGCCCTGCTGGATGCCCTGGATGCCCCGGCGGAGGTAAAGGATGCCGCCAAGTCCATCTATGCCCGCATTGCGGACGCCGAGGCCAAGGCCCACGGGATGCCGGTGGAGAAGATCCACTTCCATGAGGTGGGCGCTCTGGACGCGGTGGCGGACGTCACCGGCGCCTGCCTGGCGGTCCATATGCTGCGCCCCGACCACATCACGGCATCCCCCGTCCATCTGGGCAGCGGCCAAGTCCGCTGCGCCCACGGCATCGTTCCGGTGCCCGCTCCCGCCACCGCCCACCTGCTGGAGGGCGTCCTCTGCTACACCGGGGACATCCGGGGAGAGCTGTGTACCCCCACCGGCGCCGCCCTGCTGACCCACTTTGCTGAGAGCTTCGGCCCCATGCCTGTCATGTCTCTGGAGAAGACCGGCTACGGCGTGGGCAAAAAGGAATTCCCCGCCGCCAACTGTGTCCGGGCCTTTTGGGGTGAAAGCGGCGCCCCCCAGCAGGCGGAGATCGTGGAGCTGTGCTGCCATATCGACGACATGACGGCGGAGGCCCTGGCCTTTGCCGGAGAGCAACTGCTGGCCCAGGGCGCTCTGGACATCTCCTGCGCGCCCCTGACCATGAAAAAGGGTCGGGCCGGCGTCAGCTTCACCGTGCTCTGCAAGCCCAGGGACGAAGGGCGCATCGCCCACGCCATCCTGCGGGAGACCACCACCAACGGCGTCCGCACCCGCCGTTGCGGAAAGTACATTCTGACGCCCTCTGTCAAAACCGTGGAGACCGCCTACGGCCCCATCCGCGTCAAGTGCGCCGACGGCGAGGGCATCCACCGGAAAAAGCCGGAATACGAGGATGTGGCCTCTGCCGCCAGAACTGCCGGGCTGCCCTTCCAGAAGGTCTGGGAGGACGTGCTGTCCGCCATCCGCGGGGAGGTATCGCAGAATGGATAAGGCTATGTGGGAAAAGGCGGTGGCATTCCATGGCCATGAATGTCCTGGTCTGGCTTTGGGCGTCCGCCTGTGCGAGTTTGTACGGCTACGTCTGGGCCGGACGTCCGCCCACGATGAGGAGTTGGTCTGCATCGCTGAGACTGACGCCTGCCCCGGCGATGCAATTCAGGCTCTGCTGGGCTGTACTCTGGGCAAGGGGAATTTTATCTACCACTGCACTGGAAAAACCGCCTATACCTTCTTTGACCGTGCCACTGGTGAAGGTTTCCGGGTAATTGCCAAGCGGAATCAGACACCCCTTAGCCGTGAGGAACGTAAGCAGCAGATTTATACTGCACCATTAGAAGAGCTATTCAGCGTGACTGTGCCCAAAGAGCCTCTGCCTGAAAAAGCCCGCATCTTCACCACACTCACTTGTGCCTGCTGTGGTGAGGGCGTAGCAGAGCACATGGCCCGTCTGCAGGACGGCAAGGTGGTCTGCCTGCACTGTTTCCATCCCTACGACCGATAAAGGAGAATCACTTTTATGAAAAAAATAGTTTCCGCCCTATTATTCTGCGCCCTGCTGCTGTCTCTGGCCGCCTGCAGCCAAAAATCCCCCACCGCCCAAGAAACCGAGCCAGAGTCTTCTGCTGCCCGCACTGTCACTGACAGTTTCGGCCGTGAGGTTACCATTCCCGCTGAAGTTAAAGCAATCGTGTGCACCGGCTCCGGTGCCCTGCGTATGGTGACCTATCTGCAATGCACTGACCGGCTGGTGGGCGTAGAAGACTGTGACAAGGAATATGCGGATTCCACCCTCCGGGATTATGCCTACGTTTATCACGATACCTTTGACGCCTTGCCCTCCATCGGCAAGGGCGGCGGCACCGCCAACACCGCCTACGTGGAGGAGTTGATCCGCCTGCAGCCGGACGTCATTCTGTCCGGCTATACCCAGGAGGCGCTGGAAGATCTGGCGCAGTCCACCGGGATTCCCTGCGTGTCCATCCGGGCCAAGAGCATCAACTTCATCGACGACAGCTTTTACACCGCCATGCGGGTGGCCGCCGAGGTGCTGGGGGTTCAGGAGCGGTGCGAGGAAGTCCTGCAGTACATCGACGGCTGCAAGGCTGACCTGGACGCCCGGACGGCGGACATCCCTGACGAAGGCAAGCCTGCCGTTTACGCCGGCGCCGTGACCTTCTCCGGCGCTCACGGCTTTACCGGGACTTACTCCAACTTCGGCCCCCTTATGGCCATCCACGCTAACAACGTGGCGGACGAGATGGGCGAGACCGGCTACTTTGACGCTGACCCGGAGCAGGTGGTGGCTTGGGACCCGGAGCTGATTTTCCTGGACCCCGGCAACATGAGCCTTGTTCGGGACGAATACCAGACCAATCCCGGCTTCTTTGACTCCCTGACTGCGGTCCGGGAGGGCAACCTTTACGCCTGCGTCTCCTTCAACAACTATTCCACCAACGTGGGTTACGCCCTGGCTGACGCCTACTATGCCGGCAGCGTCATCTATCCTGAGCGCTTTGATGACGTGAATATTGCCGAAAAGGCCGACGATATCCTGGAATTCCTGCTGGGACGCCGCTATTACAACGACATGAAGGCCAACGGCCTCACCTTTGGAGTGATTGAACTTGGATCTGCACAGTGAACAGCTTCATACGGCGACACCTGACAGCTACCGCCTGTTTCTCCGGCGGAAGCGGCTTGTGACCCTTGTTCTGCTGGCGGCGGTATTGGCGGCAGCCCTGCTGTCCCTGACCACAGGCTCCGCCGGGCTTTCCCTTGCGGAGCTGGCGGACACTCTGGCAGGCGGCGGCACAGCCCAGAGCCGAGCCATCGTATTCCACGTCCGTCTGCCTCGCATCACTGTGGCTATCGTGGTGGGCGCCGCCCTAGCGTTGTCCGGTTGCGTGATGCAGAACGTTCTTCGCAATCCACTGGCCGCTGCTTCCACGCTGGGCGTATCCCAGGGCGCCGCCTTCGGCGCGGCCCTCGCCATCATCGCCCTGGATGCCGGCGCCCAAAATGCCGCCAACGCGGGTACTGCCGTCACCATCAGCTCCCCCGGCACCGTGACCCTCTGTGCTTTTCTGGGGGGGCTTGCCACAACGGCGGTCATTCTTATCCTGTGCCGCCTGCGGTCTGCCTCTCCCTCCTCCATGATTTTGGCAGGCGTGGCCCTCAGTTCTCTCTTTTCCGGGGCCACCACCCTGCTGCAATACTTCGCCGATGACGTGCAGCTGTCCACCGTGGTCTACTGGACCTTCGGCGACCTGGGCCGTCCTGGCTGGTCGGAAATTCGGCTGATGTACGCGGTCACCTTGGCGGCTCTGGTCTACTTCCTCTGGAACCGCTGGAATTACAACGCGCTGAGCAGCGGCGTCCAAACCGCCAAGAGTCTGGGAGTAAGCGTGGATCTTTTGAGCTATATCAGCATGGGCCTTTGCACCCTGATCGCCTCGGTGGCGGTGGCTTTCGTGGGCATTGTCAGCTTTGTGGGCCTCATCGCCCCCCACATCGTCCGCCGGTTCGTGGGCAGCGATTATCGGTTTCTCCTGCCCTGTTCCGCTCTGGCAGGCAGCACCTTGCTCCTCCTGGGCGACCTGGCAGCGAAGGTCATCCTGCCGCCCGCCATTCTGCCCATCGGCGCCATCACGTCCCTCCTGGGGGCGCCGCTGTTCCTGCTGCTGATTTTCAGAGGGGAGGCGCTACGATGATAGAAGTTCAAAACCTCTCCTTTGCCTATGGCTCCCGCCCCATTTTGCAGAACGTGAGTTTTTCTCTGGAGCAGGGCGAGTGCGTGGCGGTGCTGGGCAACAACGGTGCGGGAAAGTCCACGCTGATCTCCTGTATCAGCCGTCTCCGCCGCCCCTCGTCAGGCAGCGTCCTGATTGACGGCACCCCTGTCACTCAAATGACCCGAGGCCAGCAGGCACAGCAGATCTCCTATGTAGCCCAGAAAAATGAGCTGGCCCATACCACGGTGTTCGACGCGGTGCTGCTGGGCCGCAAGCCCCACATGAAATGGGGCCCCTCCGACATTGACTATGATGTGGCGGAGCACGCCCTGCGGGCCGTTGGAATGGAAAACTGCCGCCTGCGGTATGTAAACCAGCTCTCCGGCGGCGAACAGCAGAAGGTGATGCTGGCCCGGGCCATCGCCCAGGAGCCGAAGCTGATGCTGCTGGACGAGCCCACAAGCAGCCTGGACCCCCGCAACCAATACGAGTCCATGGAGCTCATCCGCCACTGCGCCCACGGCCACCATATCGCCGTGCTGGTTGTTATCCACGACCTGAACCTGGCCCTGCGGTTCTGCGACCGTTTCCTGTTTTTGAAGGACGGCACCGTGTATGCCTCCGGTGGCCGGGAAGCGGTGACGTCCGAGAACATCCGGGCCGTCTACGGTATGGATGCCGCTGTGGAGCAGTTTGACGGGATTCCCATGGTCATTCCACACTTTCACGCGCATAGTTCTCCCTATTAGTATCCTCCGGATAAGGAATTTCTGTTCTTCCGGAGGTTTTGATCCCCGTAAACCATCGACTTGTAAAAATCCCGATCAAGGGGGTCAATCCAACTTCTTTTGGCATCTACTATAAATCCATACAAGACAACCCTTCATTGAAAGCGTTCATCACCGAGGCAAAATCTGTATTCTCACACTAAAACTTTCCAAAATTATTATCAGCAGTGCTAAGTGCGCCAGATCTTCATGATATCGAAAATCATGTGGAGTGCTTGTCTGAGCCGCAATATTTCGATTTCAGAGCAAATGAATTTGGGGAAAGCCGAGCTTTTTATTTCAGAGACCCGGATGGCATTATCCTTGAAATGATGCAGCCGCTCTGATAATTCGGGGAGAACCGTATGGAGAAAACACAAGAAAAAATCCAGTTGCTGTTGCGAATCGTACATCGACTGAACGAGGCAGGTGTCGAATGGGCCTTGGGTGCATCCATGCTGCTGTATTTCAAGGGCATCACCTCCGACTTCCACGACATTGATTTAATGGTCACTGACTGTGATGCGGAATGCGTCCGCACAATTTTATCGGAAATGGGTGAAAGTTTTCCATCTGCTTCAATTCCAAACCCTATGTACCGGGCAAAAACCTTTATGGAGTTCTTTATTGATTCTGTCGAGGTCGATGTGATGGCTGGTTTTGCAATCGTGAAGGATGGAAAGGTTTATGATTGTGCTCTACGCAAAGAGTAAATCGTGGAGAAAATGCCGCTGGAAACAGAAGTTATCCCGCTACAATCACCGTCGTTATGGTGCAAATACTATCTCGGCTGATGGGAAGGGCTGAAAAAACTGAGATGATTGAGAAGGCAATAGAAAGATAACAATTCCAGTTTGTCGGGCAACAGAAAGGGATTCACTAACTTACAAGCGAATCCCTTTCCGTTATTTTGACGAACGATTTTCCGAAAGCTTAACACCAACACATGAAAAGGAATCTTTTATTGTCTCAACCAACTTGAACGCATTTTTACGAGCCTATGCTGAACCTGCTCAGGATCGCGGCCACCTGTGCGCGGGTAGCTGTTCCGTGTGGGAGCAGGCAGCCGCCGCTCCCCGTCAGAATCTGATTTTCCACCGCCCAGCTCATAGCCTTCTTCGCATAGGAGGAAACCTGTGCCGCATCCGAAAAACCGGAAAGGTCTTGGACAGACGTCGGCTCCCCAGCGAAACGCCAGAGAAGCATGACCAGCTGCTGTCGGGAAAGCGTACCTGTGGGATCAGAACCGTCAGACACCCCGGCCCGGATCGCCCAGGATCTGGCGGCGCTGTATACGCCGCTTCCGGACAATTTCTCCCCCGCCATACGGCCCAGCACCGTCCAAAGCTGCTGCCGGGTCATATTCTGATAGGGTGAAAAAGTCGTGGCAGAAGTACCGGAGAATATCCCGTTTTGATACACATACAGGAGAGAATCATAGTACCACGCCCCTTCCGGCACATCGGAAAAAGGCAGCGATTCCGGCTGAAACAGCTCCATTGTCAGCGGCAGCATCTCAGAATACCAGCGTTTTTCCACTCTGTCGTAGAATTTTGTATCCGAGTTTACCGCAAAGGGGATACTGGCATCTTCCAGTGCCTGCGCCACGAAGGAGGCGAATGCCAGCTGTTCATCCAGCGTATAGTCATTTCCGTCGTTGTAATTTCCCGGCATCCAGGCGCCCACCCAGGTGGGGATGCCCGTTTCCCTCTGCCATTGGAGCGCCTTGTCGATCTTACTCTGTACCAACTGCCGTTCTGCCGGAGTGCCTGTGGTCCACAGTTTTTTCTCATTGGTCTTGGACGGACCTGCCGCATAGAAATGCCATTCCGCCATCAGGTATCCGTTGGCATCAGATGGGATCTCCAAATCAGATAGATAGGCCGAATCGGACCGCAGGCGGGGGGAGATCATCAGGATGCGGTCATGATTGGATTTCCGGACCACGGACACCAACTGCTCGTAAATATCATTCAGAAGTTCGGGCTTATCGTTCAGAGCGTTCGTCACCTCAATGACGAGGTCGAAGGACAACCGATAGGACTTATCCCGATACCGTTCGGCCACGGTCTGCCACCAGTCGGCCACCCGGTCGATGTTTTTCTGTGTGGGCTGGTTTTTCATGTCATCCGCCTGATAAGCCAGCACCGGAATGACGCCGCAGTCCAGGCAGTCATCGATTACCCGGTCCAGAACGGAAAAGAGCTGTTCGTCGGCATCATCCTTCACGCGGATGCGCACATGGGAGAGCCCCATATCCCGGAAATTCTCCACAATCTGCCGGTCATACGTCTCCATGCCCTGTCTGGTCTTGCACCAGTCTACATCCATTCCACGGCCCAGAAGACTTTGATACGTCCAAGGGTCGATGGGGTTATTTCTTTCTGCCGCAAACGCAGAACTGGACAGGCAGGCCAGCAGCATCGCCGTCAGCAATAAACTTAGTATCCGCTTTATCAAAATTCCTCCTCGCAGTCGATTTACTTTAATCCGCCTTGGCAGCATCCGCCAGCGTCAGATAGTCGCCGGACTGCATATCCACAGTCAGGTCATTGGAGATAATGGCCTTTCCGGTAACAGCGGCCAAATCTTCCACCACTTCGGCATCAGCGGGATTGCTGTAAACGCCGTCCGAGCAGACCAGCCGCACATATTCCGTCTCCGCTCCACCGCCGCTGCGCTGGAGGATGGGCTCATGGGCACCGTTGGTCGTGGTATCGCTGACGATGATGGGAGTTCTGATCAGCGTGAAGGACTGGGAGACCGTCATACCCGCGTAAGGGATCAGCCACATTCCGGAATCGCCGCCGCTGCCGCTGGTGTAAGGCCCCACAGCTACGGCGAAGATTTCGTTGCTGCCGTCGCCATTCAGGTCCACATAGTTGTAGTAGGTCAATTGTTTTCGCTATCTTAATAATGCGATACTGTTGACAAAGAAAGCTCTTTTCTGGTCTCAACTCCATTCAATGCATTGGCACCAGTGAAATCGCACGGTCCACCATGTGTCTGGCTCGGCGGAGCTTCCATGCCATGCTGTCCAGACACCATTCCCGCAGTTTTTTCAGCGCTTGTTTCTTCGCCTTCTCCACGCCGTCCTCCCGCAGTCTGTTTCGGATGGCGATCTCCCGCAGGTCTGTCTTTGAGTAACCAAAAACGCCGAAGCTCCTGCCCAGAATATCCTGTTCCCGCTTGGATAGGCTTTGGAACTGCTCATGCAGAGACTTCATCGTAAGCGCCCGAAGGACAATCTCCTCCGCAGATGCAGACAGCAGATCAGACATGAGGTACTCAAAAATATCTCCGTCCTCCTCCGGGATTGGCAAGTCATAAACAGAGAAGAAATGCGTGGGATAGGCTACCGCCCTGGCTACTTCCGCTAAAGAAACACCCAACTCCCCTGCGATTTCGCTCATCTCTTTTCCATCCCGGTGATAGAGCATCTGCGCCTTGCGTACCAGCCCCATGCTGTCCCGGTCCAGGGAAAGGGTACCCATGCTGGCTTCCAGGTGCCGCCGCATCGCGCCGTCCAGAAATGGTACGTTGTATGTTCCGAAAACTCCCTTGGAGCTATCATAGCCGCCATTCATGGCGCATTCGATCAGCGTCAGCATCCCAACGCTCTCCAATTCGGAGAGCGTTTCTTTCGTATAGTCGCTCCAACCTCCGTGACTGCCGGGGCGCAGACAATTGTATTGTCGGGCGATCCACTGCGCACGTTTCCGAATCAATTCAGCATACCTATCACACAGTTCCGTCAGCGCGGCCTGATCTCCCTGCGCGATTCGATCCAGCAATTCTTGGTCGCTCATGCGTCCCCACCACCCTTTCGGGGACGCCCTCTGGGTTTCGCCTTCCGGGTAACACCGCAGTATGGGTAAAGTCTCTCACTGGAGATGGACCGCTCAAAGTCCGCGTTAGAGACATCTGCCTTGTTGAGCGCATTGAACAGCATGTCCCGGACCGTATCCTTCAGCCGCCGTGCTTCCTCCGCCGTGATAACGTCGCGCTTTTGGTCCTGCCGTATCCGTTCAAAAGCGGCGAGCTTCGCTTGGAGCTTCGGCACATCCCGAGCCAGTTCCTTCTGCACTTCGTAGGTTCCGAACTGTCGGCAGGTATACTGGGGCGCATGGGGACATGCTCCCTCACAATATAGTGCATGAGCGCCGCCCTTCACCAGAAAGTATTTTTTGCAGACAACACACTGGCGGATGTTGTGTCCGGCATTCAGTGCCGTCATGTAATCCGCCTTCAGCAGCATCTGCAAGCTGTCGGTGGTGTGCTCCTGGCAAATGGCGAAGCGCTTGTCCGGCAGCTCCCGCGGCACATAGCTCACGACGCAGTGGTCATATTTCTGATAAAACGGCTGCTCCAGGCTTCTGGGATTGACGATCAGCTTCTCCACCAGCCGCTCATCGTTGTAGAGCTGATAGAGGGAGGCGGCATAGTTCTCCGGGGAGTTATGCTCCAGCTTGGCGAGGAGGAAGTGGATGAAGTTATGGATGGTAGGATTGAAGCACGCGACGTCGCCCAGATAGCGTTCATAGCGCTTCATCTGCTTCCGATAATAACTCCACTTCGTTTTCCGCCCTCCGGGAATAATCAGAAGCGGAACTGGGATCTGGCCGGTTGTCTCCGCCTGCTCCGCCATGTCTCCCCATTGCTCTATGGAAAAATCCTCATAGTCCAGATCTTCTTCCGGCAGCAAGGAGCGGAACTCGGTGTACTGCTGGGTCTCGTCGAAAAATTTGCTGTCATCCCGAAGCAGGATCTGAAACACCCGGAACTCCATCATCCGCTTACGCAAAGCCACGAACTGGTGGTTGAGCTTCCACCAAAATTCCCGGTCCTGGGTTCGCTCGTACTGCTCCGCAAGGTCCTTCATGCACTGGACGTTTTTATGGATGCACTGATAGTCCTTCAGTGACAGGTTCAAAATATCCGCTGTCAGTTCGCCTGTGGAAAATAATTCCCCACCGTACTCGATCGTATCACCGTGGATATAGAAAACGATATCCCCATCCATGCGCTCGCCTCCCTCGAAATAAATTGTCCCCCCTGGAAAATAATTCGTCCCAACTTTTTATTATCTTATCAAAATCTCCGACACAATACAAGCAGAAGGGCATCAGCGTCGCCGCTGATGCCTTTACTTTCTGCAAAGGAGAAATCGAAAATGAAACAGTCACAGTACAACTCTTACGATGACCTGCCTCTGTTCCTCAACGCCGACATAGTGGCGAAGGTGCTGGGGGTATCGTCCTCCACCAGCTATGAGCTGATGCATGAGCCGGACTTCCCGGTGCTGAATGTCGGCAGCAGGATGGTGGTTCCCAAGGAAGCGTTCATCCAGTGGGTCACCAAGCACACGGAAGGAGGTGTCCGCGAATGACTGCGCTCACCTATCAGAAAGACGCGAAAGCGTATCGGTTCTCGCTGCCCAACAAAATTTGGGGGCTGAAACTTCCGCCCCCCGCCTTCAGTATCCTCGCCTATCTCTGCTATCTCAACAGCCACCATAGGGGTGGCGCCGTTCCAAGTGTGGATGAGATTGCAGCGCTGCTCCACATGAGTCCAGACATGGCAGAAAAGCAGTTGGATACTCTGGTCAAACGAAATCTGATCTCGCCGCAGATGGTTCCGGTATTCAGTCGCAAACACGCAGGAAAGTTTTTCTCCCTCCCTAACGAAATCTTTTCCCTGGACCTGGGGCATGGCGCGATCACCGTCTACGCCTACCTGCTCTACTGCGAAGACCGCAGCAGCCATCAATGCCATCCCAGTTACAACACCATCTCCGCCACTGTGGGGCTGGCCGTGAACACGGTGATGAAACACATCGCCAAACTGGAGGACAGGCAGTTTATCACAGTAGAGCGCACCAGCTATTTCGACCGCCAGGGAATGAAGTGGAACGGCAACAACTGCTACACCATCCTGCCGATCCAGGAAGCCGTCGACCATTCCTACGAGCGGCAGATGGTGAAACTGGAGGAAGTCACGGAGCGTCAGCGGGTAGCAGAGGAACTGCAAAAACAAGGCCGTGTTCGCCCCTGTGAGCCGCTGTGTGCGGCTTTGCCGGGAGCAGCGAGAACAGATACCGGCCAGGCCTATTCGAACGGATTTGGGTCGCCTTTCGAGAGCTGACGGAGGACAAAATAAGGGCTCCCGCCGAAACCCAGCGAAGCGGGTTCGGTGGGAAAAGGAGGAGCAGCGAAATGAACGAGTTTTCGCCCATTTGGGTGGAAGCGAGGGATATGGAGACAGCGATGACGTGAAGCAGGATAAACACCAGGCGTCAAGTGCGACGCTCTGTTCGGTCACTTCTGCCCGCAGTGCGGGCAGTTACGGGGTTTTCAGGGAGTTCCAAAGTGGGGTCAAAATCGAAGGGGTGCTATCACTTCTGCGGTCGTTATCCCTGAAAGCCTACACCCACAAGAAAAAAGTAGGGGTCATACCCCGGAAAGGAGCTCATTTTGAGCAAGAAAGAAAAATTTGCCCTCTATCTCACTCCTGAGAAAAAGGCACGCTTGGAGCGACGATATCAGGAGGATGGCAGCCGCAGCATCACCGGATTCATTGAGCGGGCCATCGATTTCTACCTGGACTATCTCAGTGCCAACAACGCTGGGCTGTTCCTCCCCACCTCCATCCAGTCCTATCTGGACGGTCGGGTGGGGCAAACGGAAAACAAAATGGCATCGCTGGCTTACAAGCAGGCGGTGGAGTTGGATATGCTGTCCGGGATCATTGCGGACAGTTTTCAGTTCAGTGAAGAGGACCTGCGCCGACGCCGTGCGGAGAGCGTCCGAAATGTGAAACAGACCAATGGCCGCATCTCGTTCGAAAGACGGGTGCGGGAATCCTGGGAGGACGATGACGGATGGCAAGACTGATCGTCAAAAGCCCGTACATCAAGTGCGGAGGCGGCAACTCAGCAGGCGGATACATGAGATACATCGCCACCCGTGAGCGGGTCGAGTTGATCCAGAATGACCGTCCGCCAACAAGGAAGCAGGAACAGCTTATCGCAAAACTGGTGAAGGATTTTCCTGACGCAAAGGAGATGGGTGAGTACGGTGACTACCAAGAACACCCCACCAAGGCCAACGCTTCGGCGTTCATCTCTCAGGCGTTGGAGGAAAACTGGAGCGATGTTCAGAAATCGGATGGCTACATGAAGTACATCGCAACACGGCCAAGGGCAGAACGGCTGGGCTCCCATGGTCTCTTCGGTGACAAAGATGGCGTGGAGCTGGACAAGGCCATGGCGGAACTGGAGAGCTACACAGGTAACGTGTGGACACACATCATCTCCCTGAAGCGAGAGGACGCAGAACGGTTGGGCTACGACAATGCCAGGGCGTGGAGGAATCTCCTCCGCGCCCACCGCAACGACATCGCCGCCGCTATGAATATCCCGCCCCAGGACTTCCGCTGGTATGCTGCCTTCCATGATGAGGGCGACCATCCCCATGTGCACATGATGGCATGGTCCGTAAAGCCGGGACAGGCGTATCTATCTCAGGACGGCATCCGCCAAATCAAATCCAAGCTCACCAACGATATCTTCCAGCAAGAAATGCTCCACCTCTATGAGCAGAAAACGGTTTCCCGTGACCAGTTGGTGCGGGAAGTGCGGCAGGCCATGCGGGAGTTGGTCCAGCAGATGCGAACCAGGATCTGCGACCACCCCGAGGCGGAGCGGCTCATGCAAGAGCTTGCACTTCAATTGGAAACGGTCAAGGGAAAGAAGTCCTATGGCTATCTTCCGAAGAAGCAAAAGGCGCTGGTAGATGAGATTGTGGACCAGATGGAGCAGCTCCCGACCGTGGCCGAATGCTACGAACAGTGGTGGCAGCTGCAAGGTCAGGTGGAAGATTTCTATTCTGAGAAGGAGCGGCACCGCCCGCCGCTGTCCCGGCAGAAGGAGTTTCGCCAAATCAAGAATGCGGTCATCCAAGAGGCGGAGACGATCCGGCTGGGGAAAATCACCTTTGAGGACGAAACCTTGGACCTGCGTCAGGGCGATGAGGTGGACAACGGCAAAGATGTGTCTTGGGACTTCCGGACGCTTCGTATGGACGTTCAGGATGAATACTCGTCACTGGCAGAACGGGATGATGCCGTGGAAAGTATGCGGGAACTTGCGGAGAACGGTGACATCCATGCGCAGTATTTTATGGGAGAACTGTATCGGGACGGCCCGCTGCTGCCGCCGGACTGGGTGATGGCCCGATACTGGTTTGACAAAGCGGCAAAGCAGGGATATGTAGCGGCTCAGTATGCTTTGGGAAAATTATATCTCTCTGATGATGCCAGCGTCCATGATCCCGAGCTTGGCATCCAGTGGCTGGAGTACGCTGCCTACAACGGAAACCACGATGCATCCTACCGCCTTGGCAAGGAATATCTGAAGGGAGAATCAGTAAGAAGAGATACCCGCAAGGCTATGGATCACATCTATACCTCCGCTCAGGCCGGCAATCTCCATGCGCAGTATCTGTTGGGAAAGCTGCTGCTCCAAGGGAAGGCGGTCGAGCGTGACAAAGAGGCGGGCATCCAATGGCTGTCTCAGGCGGCGGAGCAAGGACACAGTTACGCGCAGTGCCTTCTGGAAAGGCAGAGTGCTTCGACAGCGCCGGAGGTGTTCCTTGCAGTGACGAGACTGCTCCATCACATGGCAAATATCTTCCAGGACAACTCCCTGCCGCAGAGCGGCACGGGGCTCACCCACATCGACCGCAAGCGCCGTCAAGAGCTGCGGGAGAAGCGTCTCGTCCATGGCCACAAAGAGGACGATCATGAGGAGCAGCAGTATGGCAGTTGGAATATGACGATGCATTAGAGCTGCGTGCTTTCGCAAAAGTCTGAAAACGTCGAATCCTTTAGTGCCTTTCTTTCTGGGTCCTTTACATGTTGTGTTTGCAAAAAATCATCAAAGCAACTCAACAATCATGAAAGGAGGAAGCCTGATAAGGCAAAAAAGATAGCTCTCCTGCTGGGAGAGCTATCTACAATTTCAGTTGATTAAAAACGCCATTCTCAAAAGAGCTTTCTTGCTGAGCGAAGAGCACGGTCAGTCCATCACATCATCGTGTTGAACGTAAGTCCAGGGCCTATAGCCGCCTCTTGCACCCTTCGTTCTAACTCGTCGATAGACGGGCTTTGCTTCAGCTGACAGGCCTCCTCCTTAAGGCGCAGTCGAAGGATAGATCGTTGCATATCCTGAAGTTCCTCATCAGGCCAAGGTCTGTTCCAATATTGACGTAATACTTCGGATGGACACTCCGCAGTCCCACAGCTATCGTAAATTTTTGTCGGTGTTCTATCCCAAATGGTAATTCCGGAAATCACAGGATGCCCATTTTGCTCACGCCTCAATACCAGCGTAAAATTTACGAGCAAAATCAAACTGCGTTTCGATCTGATCCAATTCGGCCTCAGTATCCGCACCCAGGATGCTGCTCTTGGCGTTCCATACCAAACCGTAAACAACATTAACTGGATCTTTTTTGTCAGAGGGAGAAATATGGTTATTCCTTGCAAAATGAAAAAGTGACCCGAGAATGTCGGCCCCCTTTTCAAGCAGGACTTCCTGTCTGAGGGAAAACTCATAATTGCTCACACGAAAGACCTCCCCGCTCGATCTGTAAATACAGTATATGCACTATACGATAGCATCGTACTGGAAATCAGCGTTCCTATCTTTGGAGATCATTGTAGCATACCACAAACAGAGTTGCAAATCAAAATGGGAATCGACCGTTGCGGCGCAAAACAATCGTGAAAGCACCCCTTCCGAATTGTCAGCTGGGTACGGATATACCCCCACGGCTTCGGCTCCAACCTGACGGTGTTCACCGTCACGACCCCCGATAGAATTCCCGAAAAGGCTGTATCGAACTGGGAGAACTCTCCCGGCCATCTGGCAACGATGATTGACCCGAATTGCGATACCGTTGGCGTCGGCGTTACCATCGATAACGGTAGAGCCTTCTGTTACATGTTCGTAGGCAATCCGACAGCGCATAATCCCTATGCATAAGAGGAGTTCAGATGGGCCGCATCCGAAATTGGATGCGGCCCATTGCAGTTCACTCTGAACTTGATAATTTTCTGATAATTGTTGTCATTTGGGATGGCTATTCAGCAGTGGTTGCGGTATTGTGTGTCGTTGACAGGAGGTGGCACACCATGCATGACTACATGAAAGCCCTTTACCACAGGTTTGAGGCAGAAGACGAGTCAGGCCTGCGAAAAGTTTTCACAGAGAAAAAGCAGCTAACAATACCGTCAAAAACTGCGATGGTGTAAACAAAGAAGAGTTCCTACAGAGGAGGCGATTCAAATGAGTAAACGCAGGCCGTCCGGTGACGGCATGGTGCGCAAAAAGGACGATGGCCGTTGGGAGGGCCGCATCGTGATCGGCCATAAGGAAAACGGCGACAGCATCTTCCGCTACATCTACGCACCCACGCAAAAAGAGTTGACCGCAAAGCTCCGCCAGGAGATCATCGCCTACCAGGGCGTTGACCTGACCGAGGACAGCAAGCTCACCCTGAACGAATGGATGGACTACTGGCTGGATGCGATCATGGCCGGAACCATCCGGCCCAGCACACTGAACGGATACCGCAGGTACGCGGATCTCTATATCAAGCCATACCTCGGAGATAAGCAGATTTCAAAAATCACCCCGACGGATGTACAGAAGATGTACGAAGTTCTGAAAGCACGGGGGCGTGTCAAGGAACACGCTCAATACGGTCACCAGCTATCCGGCAGTATGGTACACAGCATCCACACCATGTTCCACGAAGCCATGAAAGCGGCGAAGGAATCCCATATCATTGCCAAAAATCCCACCGAGAATATCCCGGTTCCTAAAGCAAATCCCAAACCCAAGCAGATCCTGAATGATGACCAGCTGGAACAGTTCATGGAGGCAATCAAACACGACGCCGTCTGGCACGACTTCTTCTACACAGAGCTGACCACCGGTCTGCGGCGGGGTGAGCTCTGCGGACTCATGTGGGCGGACTTCGATGAAGCAGCCGGAACACTGGCAGTAAGGCGGACCATCCACACGGAGAAAGGCGGCAGGCTGGTGGCCGGTGCCACCAAGACCGGGCGAGGGACCCGAAATATCCTGCTGCCGGCAAGTACTGCCCAGCTTCTGTCGGAACGCAAAAAGCATTCCTGGTCAGAGTGGATCTTCCCGAATCCGCTGAAGCCCGAACCCCCTACCAATCCCCGCTCCGCATACGGCCACCTGAAGGCCTTGCTGGACTCCGCTGGCCTGCCCAACATTCGGTTCCACGACTTGCGGCATACCTTCGCCACCAACGCGCTGGAACATGGCATGGACATCAAGACGCTGTCCACCATCATCGGCCATGTGACGTCCGCCACCACACTGAACGTCTATGCCCATGTCACCGACACCATGCGGGAGAATGCCGCCGCCAGCATCGATCGGGGGATCGCCGGGATCGAACCACCGCGTCGGGCATCCTCCCCGGCTAAGCCAAAAGTCGCAAAAACGGACTTCCAGCCGGTGAAGAGGAAATACCGGAAGCCGGGAACGGGTTGTGTCAGTCAAATCAGCGAACACCTCTGGGAGGGCCGCTACTCCCCGAAAATCAACGGGAAACGAATGGCACGCAACGTCTACGCCCATACAGAGGCGGAGTGCGAAGAGAAGCTGGCCCATATGATCCGGGAGATGAAAGCAGAAATCGCCTCTAAGAAAGAGCGGCGGAAGCAGGCAGGACTGACAGGTTGAACAAACGGGTCCCCGAGGGCGAATCGCCCTTGGAGGCCTAAATTTTTTCTGACTGTGGCTGGCCGTGTGGTCAGGGGCGCAGCAAGGTTACATAACTCTCGAGTAAATTGCATAAAAAGTTACGAAAAAGCACCGTTTTCATCAGAAAACGGTGCTTTTTGTGGTGGACGATACAGGACTCGAACCTGTGACCCCCTGCACGTCAAGCAGGTGCTCTAGCCAGCTGAGCTAATCGTCCAAAACGGAACGTATATAGGATACACGAAAACGCACCTTTTGTCAACACTTTTCTTGCGCGATCCTGTTTTTTTTGTTATACTGCTGACAGCACTATGACAGGAGGATCACTATGAATCGTGTGGCATTGGTCACTGGGGCTTCCCGGGGGATCGGGAGAGCGATTGCGGCGGAGCTGGCGGAGGCGGGACATGCTGTCTGTATCAATTACCTGACGCACCGGCAGGAGGCGGAGACACTGGCGGAAAAAATCCGGAACCACGGTGGAAATGCCATCGCGGTTCAGGCGGATGTGGCGGATCGGGCGGCTGTGGAGGCGATGGTCCGCACCGCGGAAGCGGAGCTGGGTCCCGTGAGCCTGCTGGTGAACAACGCCGGCATTGCGGGGCAGATCCAGTTTCAGGATATCACGGACGCCCAGTGGAACCGCTATCTGGGCGTGAATCTGGGCGGCGCCCGGAACACCATCCAGGCGGTACTGCCCTACATGCTCCATGAGAAGGCGGGCTGCATCGTCAACATCTCATCCATCTGGGGACTGCGGTGAGCCTCCTGTGAGGTGGCGTATGCCTGCACCAAAGT
>PPYF01660575.1_pt1 | contig 17688 bp, 15 predicted proteins | sample 1559871 | NCBI WGS metagenome assembly PPYF01 (sample SAMN08240021, study PRJNA423297) | Human gut metagenome, whole genome shotgun sequencing project.
ATGCTCATCTATTAGCAGCAAAATGCCTTATTTCTCAGCATTCTTTAAAATGATTAACATTTTGGAATGCTGAGTATAAAGCCTCCACCTCCTTATGATTTCTGGTAAGCTTCGGCTCCAGAGGATCCACCTTGATTGTGGGGTCAATGGAGTGAAGCTTCTGGTGGGTCATTTCGTGGATCGCTGTTTTCACAGTCTGCACCTGACTCATGCCTTCCTGAATGGCGATGCGGTTCTCGACGGTGTGGAAATATCCCTTTGCTCCGCCTGCGATCTGCTCAAAACCCATCGGTACCGGACAGGCCTTCTTCAATGCTTCGAAGAACATTTCATACTGCGCCACATCGCCGGTCAGGTCATTTACACCGATAGTGGGCAAAGGCTTTCCGTCGGTCTGGCTGACGTCGAAAACATTGACCACCTTGAACGCAGGCATCAGGACTTCCTTCGTTTCCTTTACACTGGTCCCATCCGGATTTGTAAGGATTTCACCGGTGACAGGATCGGTTTTCTCAACCTCCATTCTCTTTTTGTAGGGAGTAGGGGCAAGAATGCGAATGCCGTTTTCGCCTTTCTGCACTTGACGCCCAAACTGCTTCTGCCAGGCGGTGTATCCGGCTACCAGTGTGGCATCCGGTTTCTGCATGGCAATCAGGATCGTATTATTCAGGGAGTAATCATGGAACTTGGAAAGCGTTTTCAGATACTGCTTGAATTTGTCGCTTTCAAAAAGTGCCTGTATTCCGGCCTCCAGCTGATCCGTGATCGCCTTTACCTTCTCGAATTGCGAAGGGTAGGTTTTCTGTTCTGCGCTCATAAGCATTCCTCCGACTTCTTCTTTTCCGCAATGGGCTTAGGACGGGCATCCGCATCCGACGCCCTGTCACTATTCGCCATGCGCTTTTCATGAAGCTGCTCCAGTACAGAGCTCAGTTTTTTCTCCGCGACATCAGCTGCCCGATCTTCAACCATGTCATAATCCATCTCGGCAAAGTTTTTATGCTGCCAGCCGAGGTCCTGCAGAATCATATCTCTGCATTCCTGAATCGTAATGCTTGCCAGATCGATCTGACCGCCATCTACTTCAGCAAAGCTTTTGTCATAGATCGAGTAGTCCCAGCCGTCATCAGTGGCGTGGATGGAGAGATACTCCCTGCGGCCAACCTGCCATGCGGCCTGATCCTTCAGCATTTCCGGTTCAGGGCTGGCTTTTCCGTTGCCTCGCTCCAGAATCTCTGCGAACTGGCAGATGTGGTAAACTTCACCGCCGATCCGGGTGTGGTAATCATCGATGTACTCACAGGGCGCAACAAAGTTCCGGTCCGGATAATCGATTTTTACTTTCCCGCCGTCAGGGATGCGGAACAATTCACCGTAGTTGCTGGTGATAAAGCGGATACTGTGGTCATGAGGATCATCCCGATGCGCCTTTCGATAGGCTCGCCTGGCGTCCTTAATCTGATCCAGCGTGCGAAGAGCAACTCCGGAAACCACTTCACCCTTGAATCCGATCTCCTGAATGGCCATCACCCTGGCACAGGCAAGAGGATTTCGAATCGGATTCTCCAGCATATCCTCATAGGTGATCAGGCCGGTGTATTGAGCAGCGCCGGTAGCCTTATCAAAGGCTTCATAGGCAAATCCCGTCTCCATTTCCTTCAAATGCAGATAGGACTCGTTGTCTACCAGATATAGCGCTTCCTTTTTATCGGAAATCATTTTTCTCCACCTCCCTTGGTGCCGCTGCGGCTGTTCTCAAATTCCAGATGAAAGTTGGCCCGCCCGTTCTCTTCCGTGGAGAGAAGCAAGGTGGCATTGTAGTTCTTTCCGGATTTCTGACTCTTGCAGTCCTTCAGGCGAATCCGGCCATCCGAAAGCAGCTTCTCAACCATGCCGGAGGAAAGATGCTTCCCGATACTCTTGAAAAAGGCATTGTCCTTCCAGAGAACAAAGCGACATTCCTTGTTACTGCAGAACCAACCCTTCTGTTTTTCCAGCACATCTGCCTGACAGCAAGGGCAGGCTCCGACTCGTTTGTGATCTGACATAAGTGTTTCTGCTCCTTTCACAGCCTCGTAGTTTTGAACCAGCCCGGAAATCATGTCTGTGATCTCTCGCATGAAGTCCCGGGCCTCATAATCTCCATGCTCCATCCGGAGAAGCTTTTGCTCCCAGTCTGCCGTCATAGAAGCAGACTGAATCTGCTCCGGCATGACCGTAATCAGAGAATTGCCCTTATCGGTGGAAACAAGATATCGTGTTTTCTTATCACCTTTACGATCCATGAAGCCTTTCTGAACCAGCTTTTCAATCGTGCCTGCGCGAGTGGCAGGGGTACCAAGGCCTTTTCGTTCAGCGTCTTCCGGAATGTCCTCGGCACCGGCGGTCTCCATGGCGGAGAGGAGAGTATCCTCAGTGAAACGCTTTGGCGCAGTTGTTTTTCCTTCCTTGATTTCTGCCTGGGATAAAGAAACAATGGCATCCGGTGAAAGGGTCGGGCCGGTATAGGCTTCCTTTTCCTTGTCCTTCACCGGATAGAACCTCTGCCAGATATCTTTCCAGCCTCCAAAGAGGACCGTCTTGATCTTTTTCGAAAACTCTTCGCCGCCGCAGGTCAGGACAATGGTATCCTCCGCATAGCGATGGTCGGGAGCTGCGGCACAAAGCAGCCTGACCGCAATCAGCTGAAGAATAGATTTCTCACCGGAGGGAAGCTCGGCAAAATCAGCAGCGCACATGGTTTTTGTCGGAATGATGGCGTGGTGATCGCTGACCTTCCGGCTATCGCACATCACATCTACGGCGATTTCTGTGTTGTCGTCAAATTTCAATGCGGATTCTTCAACACCGATTTTCTCCGCCACCTGAGAAATGAGGGTGGGCAGCATCGGCTTCATGTCATCCGTCAGATATCTGCTGTCGGTACGGGGATAGGTCACCAACTTCTTTTCATAAAGCGCCTGGGTGTAGTCCAGCGTCTGCTGTGCTGTAAAGCCGAGGATACGGTTGGCATCGCGCTGCAGGCTGGTCAGATCATAGAGAAGCGGGGCTCGCTCCGTTTTCTCCTTTCGGTCCATGGACTTGGTCACGGCTTTCATGGTCTCCTTACATTTGGCAAGCTGCTGCTGTGCATCACCTTTTTCATCAATACGCCTGCTGACTGCGGTGATACCGTTCAGCCCAAGCTGCACGGTGTAGAAGGGCTTCGGCTGGAAGGCGGCGATCTCGGCATCTCGCATAACGACCATTGCCAGAGTCGGTGTCATTACGCGGCCAATGTTCAGCGTCTGGTGATACAGGCATGAAAAAAGCCGGGTGGCGTTCATTCCGACAATCCAGTCGGCACGCTCCCGGCAAAGGGCTGCTTCATACAAAGCATCATATTTGGTTGACGGTTCCAGATGGGCAAATCCATTCTTGATGGCCTGATCCTCCATGCTGGAGATCCAGAGTCTTTCGAAAGGCTTCCTGCAGCCCACCTGATGATAGACCAGACGGAAAATAAGTTCACCCTCGCGTCCGGCATCTGTTGCGCAGACAAGGCTTTCGACATCATCACGCTTCATCAGTTTTTTCAGGATACCGAACTGCTTCCTGGTGGAAGCTGAGACCTGATACTTCCAGGTGGCTGGCAAAATAGGAAGGTCTGAAAGCCGCCATTTGGCATAGGTCTCATCGTAGGCCTCCGGCGGCGAGAGCTCTACCAGATGCCCAACGCACCAGCTGACGATATAGCCATTGCCTTCCAGATAACCGTCGCATCGTTTGTTTGCACCCAGAACCTTGGCCAGGGACTGGGCAACCGAGGGTTTCTCGGCAAGTACGAGTTTCATTGTGGGGTACCTCCTTACATAGAATTACCCCTCCGATCCGGTATGGAAGGGAGGGGTATGTAAGTCGGAATAGTAGATGTTAATGCCAAATTTCGATTTTCTGAGAATAGTGGGTTATGGAGACAATCGAATTACACTACAAAAATCAAGTTATTAGAATTCTCCAATCCAGAACGGAAGGGAGAGATGGAAAGTTATGCCGCTTCTTCGAATATCTTCTTCTGCATCCTAAGGTGATTTGTCAATAGAATAATATTGTTTTCCGTATGAGCATTCGCAGCATTAAATTCACTTATATCATAGTTGTTGGCTTTAGCCAATCTTTCCGTATAAGTAAAAATCGTTTGAATCAATGTTTTCAAGTCACCGATAGAAAGATCCAATCGATATTTTGAAGCATCATCCTTATTTTCAAGCTTATTTGTTGCTTCAAGCAATGTATCAATATGGTGTACATCCATAGCGCCTTTTCGTGCGGCCTCCAAGTATTCCTGCAAAGACTTTTCAAATTGCACAATTTCATCGGGTACTTGTATCATCTTTTTTACTTTCTTATTTTGAGCGTGTACGTATATACCTGTTCCAATAGCAACCGTTGCGGCAACTACTGTCCCGATAATTACAGTTTTTTTATTTGCCTTCAGCACATCAATGACTTTATCAAACTTACCAGCCTTTTGAGCGACTTGTACCGCTTGCTCGGCTGCTTCCTTTTTCATAGGTGCATCTGCTAAATGCTTTATAATATGACCCGCAGTGTCTCTAATTACACCGCCATGCCGAATAAGTTTTCCAGATAATAAGTCTTTATAGATTTCTGGCTCAACATAAAGCGGAACTTGAACTACTGGCATTTACCTTACCTCCTATCGGGACAGTTATTTCTTGCGAAGAACATTGGATACCGTTGCCTGAGAAATATCAAGCATTGCGGCAATCTGCTCTTGCGTCAATTTATTTTTGGCAAGATCTCGGATTACTTCGTTTCTCTGTAATACAGAAGTGATTTCGGGAAGCTTTATGACCTCTTCCATAACAGCACCAGATGCAGTAACTGTTTTTATTAGAGTAGTCCCGTTATCAAGCACAGCACGTGCAATTCGAGCTCCTGTCTTCGAATTTGTTTTGAATGCTAATGAAACAACATTAGCTGCAGTCTGCCCAAACTTCTGAAGATCAGCATTCTTAAACACAGTCATTAGATTGAATCCCATATCGCACCTCCAATTATCAATCTGTTATTAATATAATATTAAATTGATATTTTGTCAATAGATCTTGTGCGCTATTTCCTATGTAACAGGGCGGCTTTTGCCGCCCCGGGCCACGCCCTTATTCATTATTCCTGAGAGTCCTCAACCTCTTCAGAATCGTCCTCGTCCAGATACTCAATTTCATCTTCATCGTTGTCATCTTCAGGGATCTCGTACTCATCGTCGTCATCCTCGGTATAATCCGCATCCGGATCGGGTCTCTGCTCAGAGGCCTTTTTCTTTTTCGTCTGCATCATAAAGTAACCACCTCCGCAGGCAATCAGGACGGCGACCACTCCAACGATAGGCAGCATGTTCACAGGCTTCTTTTCCGTCACCTGAGGCTCCTGATTCTCAGACTCTGCATCTTCATCAGGTGCAGGCGGATTAACAGCAGGTTCCTCTTCCTCGGCGTTGGCGGCATCCTGTGCCGTCTGGAACGCCTTTACCTGCTCCTCATCCATGAGTGCAAAGAGATCTGCTTCGTCTACCATGTTCAGGAGATGTACGTTCTCTTCACCCTTGTCATTGCGGTCGATGATCAGATAGAAGTAGTTGCCGGATTTGGTAACCATGGTAATGAACTGCTGACCGGCTCCGGAAGAAGAACCGATATCATCAACCAGTGTCAGGTTGCCGTCAGGGGTAAGAGGAAGAGAATTATCAGTCTGATTCATGCTGCTCATCATGAGGTAAAGCAGCATTGCCAGGAATTCTTCATCAATTGTTCCGCTTTCTTCTTCCTTCTTCAGCATGTCCACATAGTCCTTATACACATAGCCGGTTCTCTCGGGAATCACAACCTGGTACCAGTCACCATCCTCGCTGATCACCTGGACCTTTTCGCCGGGAAGCAAATGGCCGATGATCTCATATTCCGTGCCGGAACCGGAGCGAAGGTTCAGATAACTTCTGACCTTGTTATTGACCGTTGCGTCGGTCCCATCCGTTTCCATGTCTTCGGTAGACCATTCCCAATCACCGAAAGAGAAGGTATAATTGCCGCCCTCATCAATGCTCACATCGTAAGGGAGCTTTTCCTCCTCCGTTTCCGCAATGTCAGCCACATCAGAGGTGGTAGCCGCATTTTCTGCGAGTACCTCAGGCATCTTTTCCGTACTGTCGCTATCTGCTGCAGCTGCAAAGCAGGTCGTGGAAAGGGTTCCCATCATCAGGATGCCTGCCATGAGTCCTGCCATCATTCTCTTAATACTCATTTTCTCTGTCCTCCTCGTTATTGATTTCAGGCACATCGGCCTGTTCCGGATAAACACCGACAGCTCCTTTGGCTGCCAGTTCGATAATCTGGGCAAGCTGCTCCGGAGTCAGATTGGCAGCGTGAACCATGGAATGGATCACACTGTTTTCCTCCTCGCGATAGCGATTCTCCAGATCCTTCACGCGCTGATTCCATTCGGCCTGCTTTACGCGGGCACGCTTCAGATCAGCGCCGATCTTTTCAAGCTTTGTCAATTGTGTTACCTCCTTTAATCAGGAATTCGTCCATAGCAATAGAAGTGCTGCTGCCAGTAGGACGTGTTGATAGATGCATAGGAAATCGGGTTTCCGCAGTGGATCATCATGCCATTTCCGACATAAATACCGACATGGCTGGCTCCCGATGTGTTGTAGGTTCCCTGGAAGAAAATCAGGTCACCGGGCTTTGCCTCACTGGGCCGGATAATGGAACAGTGATTCATCAAACCGCTTGCCGTTAGTCGCCCCACGTTCCAACCATTTCCGCAGTGATTGATTACCCATGAAACAAAACCGGAGCAGTCAAAGCTGGTGGAAGGGGAAGAACCTCCCCAGACATAAGGATATCCCAGGTATTTCTCCGCTTCACGGATCATGTTGGCAAATCGCTCATCCGTCAGCGCTTCACCCGGAATGTCGTATTTCAGATACTCACTGCTGGTCGTGACATAAGGGTCATCCGCAAAAAGATATTCCTTATTGCCCTTGGTCTGAAGCAGGATAGCATAACGCTCCGCCTGATCCTCATTCATGCCGCCGGACTCTGTAATCACATGGCCCAGGTTCTTATTGGTCAGTGTGACATTGAGGATGTAGTACTCATAAGGAACCTCAACCTCATATTCGTATTCCTCTTCCGTTACTTCGCCGGTCTCCGGGTCCGTGGAAGTGGTGGTGCCTGTTCTGGTCTCTGTCCGGTATCGGATCTCGACCTTTTCCTCAAGCTTCAGCTCATACTGACGATCAAAGAGGGAACGCAAAGTAGACTGAACCTCACTTCTGGTGTAATCCTCGAATTGAACCGTCAGATAGGCTGCCAGCTGATAGGGGTCATGGCCGATCTCGTCCAGAAAGTAGTTGTATTCGTCATAGCCGGGATAGGTGGATTCAATGTTATTGACCTTTCGCTGCAGCTCTGCTTCCAGCGCCTTGTAGTCGTTGTTTGCACCGATGATATCTTCATCCTCTGCTGTAAACGTGGTTGCCACAATGGCTCCGGAACCTCCCGGAAGGAAAGCAGAGCAGGAAGACAGCGATGACGAAACGATCATGATCAGAACCGCCAATGCTCCAATGGCCAGAAATACCTGCGGATGCTCGGTCACATACTCAAAGGCCTTGTCCTTAAAGTCAACAAGCCTCTGCCCAAGGGTTTTTACCCCGGCAGCACCTTCCTTGGCTGCCGCACTTGCATTTGCCGCTGCTTCTTCGGCTCGTCTGGCTGCCGCATATTCTTTTTGGATTGCCTTTTTCTGCTGCCAGCGGGATACCGGGTTGGAGAATTCCTCCGGGTGCTCCGCCATACGCTTCTGATAGATGGCCTCTACATTGGCGGCATCGGATTTGGTCTGCAGATGTTCCGCCTTTTCATAGGACTTCAGCTTCTTACTGTAGACCGCATGATCCATGGCATGTGCACTGACCTCAGCGGCTTCTGCAGAGGTATCGACAGCCTGGACTGCCGTATTATCGTCCTGGTTATTGGCAGAAATCTGTCCGTGAATCGTTCCGGATGCGGCTGCAGCCGTGGAATGAACCGCCGATCTGGTAAAGCGGTTGCCCCTGCCGGTCAGTTCACCGACAGGGATCTCCTGCTTTTCAAAGGTGAGGTGTGCCTTTCGTCCGGCTGCCTTATCTTCATCCAGCTTCAGCTTTCTCTTCTTCGGTGTTTTAGCTGCCGCCCAGTCCGCCTTGTCCGCCGCCCGGTCCGCTTTGGATGCAGCCTTTTTGACCCTGGGATTTGCAAGCTCGTCCTCTGTGAAATGGAGCCTGGTCGCTTTCTTTGCCATATCACACCGCCTTTGCTTCTGCCACCTCGGACAGCTTTGTGGTCATGATACGGTAGAGCTCCAGATCCGTCGGGAAATGATCCACGAAGGGCAGGATGACATTGCCGTAGAACAGGAGACCTTCGCCTTCGCCGGAGTGGGTCACATAGGAAAGCTGATGAGGAGAAATGTTCAGCTGCTGCGCCAGAATCTGGCGGTCACCGGCAGCCTAGTTCAGCATATACACAAAGTCTGAGTTTTCGAAGATGTTCTCCACCTCGCGGCTGGAAAGCAGATCGTAGGGTAGGGTAAAGGCGTCTTGCCGCCGTTGGCGGCAGGTTTCCTACACCCTCCCTCGGAACCGGACTTACTCCTCTCGAAGTATCCGGCTCCCCATTAGTAATTGACGTATTGATTAGTGTTTGTGTATTCTTTCATGGCACTTGCTACAAACAACAAGTGTTTTCCGCCGCTTCTTTTTCATCACGGTTTCCCAATCAGAATTCCCCAACTCGTTTAGGTTCCGTATAACGTGAACCTCGTACAAGTCGGCTTCTTTACACCCACATAGTTCACAAACTCTGGCATTAAGCCGTTGTCTGATAGTGGTTTTCCAGCTAAATTTCTTTCTCTGATAGATGATGTCACTCGCTTCGCCACGCTTACAATCTGCGATTTTAACAGGGCGTACACGTTTTGTCCCAGCTTTGGTTTCATAAGGAACAGACCACGTTTTCCCGTCTTTGTGCTGGCGGATGATTTTGCGGATACTGGTTTTATGCTTGTTGGCAATCGTCTTTAAGCAGCTATACTCCATGAGATAGCAGAAGTAGTCCAGCGTGTGATAGTCACAGGCCAGATTGTAATAGTTGCATAGTCCTCTTGCTTCGGCATTGTACTGCTCCACAATCTCATAATCCGCAAGGTTGAGAAGTCCGGCTCTGTGTATCGGCTGGAACTCCCCATTCTCCTTTTGGCGAATGACTTTCTTTGCAAACATAAATTTCTCAATCTTTTCCGTATGGGGAATAGTAAGGGCAACTTTCATGTGCAGGGTACGGGATTTTCTCCACGTCCCGTTTTTCATTCTGTGACCTTTGACCTCCTGATTTCTGCGGACGCAAATATCATAGCCAATGAAACGGACTTTTTCGGAGCTGTGCGTTATCAGCGTCTTTTCTTCACTCAAGGTCAATTTCAACTCTGTGCTTAGAAATTCAGCGATTTCGGTTTTTAATTCTTCACATTCCGCTTTTGTGCCGCACACACCTGCCAGCCAGTCGTCCGCATAGCGGACAAAAGTAAATTTCTTATTGTCGGCGGGTTTGCAGGGCAGATTTCTCATAGCTTTCTTCTGCGCTTTATGCTGGTCAATCAGTTCTTGTCTTTCCGCTTCATTATCGGTATGGTCAATCCAGTAGGACAGCCTTTTTAATTCTTTGCTTGCCGTATGATATTCCGGTGTCTGATATGCGGACCTCGGTTTATCAAAGCGTTCTGCGATTTCCCGAAACTTCTTGTCCAGCTCATTCAGATAGATATTTGCAAGTATCGGTGAACAGATACCACCCTGCGGAGAACCGCTGTAAGTGGCGTTATACTTCCAATTCTCGATATACCCAGCTTTCAAAAACTGGCGAATGATGTTCAGAAAACGACTGTCTTTGATTTTCCTGCTCAAAATCTCAATCAGTTTTTCGTGATTGATGTTATCAAAACAACCCTGAATATCACCCTCGATAAACCAAACCACGCCTGTGAAGTCAGAAGAAATCTGACGGAGTGCGGTATGACAGCTTTTGCCCGGTCTGAAACCGTGGGAGTGACTGTCAAAGACAGGTTCATAGATAGCTTCCAAAATCATTCTGACAACTTCTTGCAGGAGCTTGTCACGGAAAGACGGGATACCCAGCGGACGGAGTTTTCCGTTTTTCTTTGGAATATACCCACGTCTTACAGGGTTAGCCTTGTAGGTTCCGTCCTTTAGTGACTGGATTAACTCTTTTACATAGAAGTCACTGAAACCGTCTGCGGTATCGTCGTCGATACCCTGTGTTGTTGCGCCTTTGTTTGCATAAAGTTTCTGATAGGCGGCGTAGTAAATATCTTCACGGAGTAAATATCTGTATAGCCTTGTGAATACGCCGTCTTTGTGTTCGCTGGAACACCTTTCAATACGCTCTAAAATTTCAGATGTTGGTTTCATTGAGGTTTCTCCTCCCTTTCATTCTTACATTTTAGATGTTACTAACTGGCTCCCTTCGCCATGTAAGGGTCATTACCCCTCTCGGACTACTATGGAGCCTCCGTTACCATATCCGGCGAATGAGCCGGACTTAGGCAATCCCCAGTTAGCGTTGTGCTTAGGTGAATGAAGATTGTCGGATATGCTTTCGGTTCGTTATGACGTGTTCTCACGCCTGTTTCATAACGTGTAGCAGTTGTCCCGCCGTGAAAGATGACGTGACAGCGTTATGACATGGGTTACAGGACTTTTCCCACACCTGCAAAAAACAGGAACTGGAACCTTACATTCGATAAACCCAATCTTATCCTCATATCTTCTTAACATTAGGAAACAGTCGCACCTAAGTCCTTTGGTGACTATTCCTTTTTCTGCCATGCGCTGTTCCCGTAAAGGATTTCTCCTTAGTCGGTAAGGCAGATTGTTTCGCACACTGCCGTGTGCGGCAGTACCTTAAACTGCTTTGCACAACGCCCTATCTGGGCGCACCTTCACGTTCTGGGTGATACCGGTGGGAATGCCGCCCCATTTACGAAAGCGCTTCCAGATCTCAACGGAATAGGAAGCGGTCTGCTCCTCCTTCAGAAGAAGGTGGAACTCGTCCATATAGTAGCGGGTCGTCTTACCGGCAGAACGGTTGGCCGTGACGCGGCCCCAGACCTGATCCTGAACGATCAGCATGCCGAGCTTTTTCAGCTGCTTACCCAGCTCCTTAATGTCATAGCAGACGAAACGGTTCCGGATATCGACGTTGGTTCTGTGGTTGAAAAGGTTCAGAGAGCCCTTGACATAGATTTCGAGCGCGGTTGCCACACGATGGGCTTCCTTTTCCTCCTGCTGCAAGAGCGCATTGTAGAGATCCTCCAGAAGCGGCATGTTCTCCGGCTTCGGATCCTCGAAGTAGTGCTGATAGATCTGATGCACACAACGGTCAATCACCGTCTTTTCAATGGGCTGCAGACCTTCCTTACCGCCAACGATCAGCTCGCAGAGGGAAAGAATGAAGTCCGCCTTCAGTGCAAGAGGATTATCATCCTCGGAATAGGACTCGTTGATATCCATGGGGTTGATATAGTGGGTGCTGGTCGGGCTGATTTTGATAACCTGACCCTCCAGACAGTTGACCAAGGCCGTATACTCGGCCTCCGGATCGCAGATAATGATATCATCGTCGGTAACCAGGAAGGCATTGGTGATCTCTCGCTTTGCGGAGAAGGATTTACCGGAACCGGGCGTACCGAGAATCAGGCCATTCGGATTCTTCAGCTTCTTCCGATCCACCATGATCAGGTTGTTGGAAAGGGCATTCAGACCGTAATACAAGGCCTCATCGCCATTCTGGAACAGTTCCTGTGTGGTAAAAGGAATAAAGATCGCCGTGGAGCTGGTGGTCAGGGCACGCTGGATCTCAATCAGGTTATTGGCAAGAGGGAGGCTGCTCATGAGCCCCTGCTCCTGCTGAAAATCCAGTCTTCGAAGGTTGCAGTTGTGCTTCTGAGCAATGGAGGATGCCTGAAACACATTGTTCTCAAGCTCCTGCTGGGACTTGCCGGTATTCATGATAAGGAAGGTGATGAGGAACATACGCTCATTCTGAGACTGCAGCTCTTTCAGAAGGGCCTTCGCATCCTTACCGTAGGTAGCCAGGTCGGAAGGGATAATGTCCATGTCATAACCGGAACGGACCGCCTTTTTCTGCTCCTCAATCTTGCTGCGGTCAAGCTCGGTAATGGTGTGCTTGATCTGCTTGATGGCAGTGGTCTGGTCTACCGACTGGATGTGCATGGTGACGATCTCGCTGGACTCCATATCCAGAAAATCCTTCAGAAGCTGGTCGGAAAGATCCGATGCTGTAATCTGCAGATAACTCATGGCTCCGTACAGGCTGCCCATGGTAAATGTTTTGCCGCCCGGGAAGGAGAAGGATGTGGGAGCAATGAAGTCCTTCACGGAAAGTCCGGAGCCTGCCAGCCAGCTCCAGTCGAAGTAAAAACGGTCATTATCGCCCATGTGAAACATGGCATGCATCAGCTGCAGACGTTCCTTCCCATTGAGCACCCTGGCGGATACGCCGAGGCGCTTGAAGTTATTCATCAGGTTGGTCTGCACATGCTCCAGGCGGGGCTTTGCCTCGCGCATGGACTCGGCTTCAATGCCGAAGGTGATATATTTGGTCTTTGTCAGACCGTTATTGCCCTGAGCCAGCTGCATCTTCAGCATCTGACTGTACTCGCTGCGGACATTGTTGAAACTGTCGTTGCGGTACGGAATGCGGATGTTCTTCTCAAAAACTTCGACATCCGTCGCCATATTCATAAAAGACAGCTCGAAGTGGATGGAGCTGTCGAAAAAATTCAGGAAGGAGCACCACTCTTCGAAGATCGCGGTCTTGTCCTCCTGCTGAGCCAGCTGATAGTTGATGTCCTGATACTGGATGGTCTTGGTATAATACTTGTCGCTGACACGGCAGATGCCATCCGGGAACATACGCTGGAACGGGATCGACTGCTGTGCGGTACGGGGAATGCCGTCGTCACGCCTTGCGCGGTCGATGATCTCCTGAACCTGCCTTGCCTGAGCCTTAGTCAGATTCTTCGGCATGTTCAGGTTTCTTTTTTCTGTTTTTCGGAACAGATTTTTCACCGTAAACAATGTGATTTACCTCCATTTCTGCCTGTGCCTGACGGATCAGGACGGCATAGTAGTTGTTCGTCTGATAGGGACGGACCTTCGGCCTTACAAACTTGGCCTGAATGAACTGCTTTGCGATCTTTTCCAGCGGCTGACCGTCCCGTTCATACATTCCGAGGAAGAAGAACGGTAGCATGATGATAATCATGCAGATGGATGCCATACTGGTATTGCCGCCTGCCTTGAGCAAAAAGAAAGACGGGACACCGATAAGTGCACCCGCCCCAAAGCAGAGAAGCTGACGTTTTGTCAGGTTGAATAGGATTTTTGATTTGACCCTCGTAAGGTCGCGAGGGACAGGAATATAAGCTGCCAATTATTTCACCTCCATTTCCGGCAGATTCAGGCCATCGGGAGCTTCGTTTCCCCAGACATCCCAACCATCCGTTTTCTGCCTGGCAAATAGCTCTATTCGGGGAACATCTCCCATAAGGGCTACTATACGGTCTCTTGTTTCATCAGGCTTTTTGCTGTGTTCTTCGATAGGTGAGATAATGAACTGATGTACCGAAGCACATTGTCGTTTCGGTTTTCCTCGTTTCGCCAGCAGGCATATTTCTGCATTACCTCTTGTCCAAAAACCCAAGCCGTAAAACCATGACTTACTTTTTCTGTTCTGTTTCAGCCAGACAAAGGCTACTGTTTTATACTGAAATCCCCATGCGTCAATAAGCTTCAATGCCTCTGGCAGCATCGGAAAGGTTGCCCATAAGAACAAAACACAATCCTTATCTGCCAGGTCGCCTACAGGTAAAGCACACATATCATTGATGTTCATCGTAGGATAATGGTTTTCAGCAGCTCCCTGCAAGCTTTTCTGTTCGTACCGCCAAGGAGGATCCGCATAAATTACATTGTACTTTTTCATGCCGTCCTCCTTAGTGTGCACTGAATACGCTCTTAGCCAATGCGCCGGTCTTAAATAACGTGAAGCACAGCAGCACCGTGTATCCGAGGATGCCCCAGATGGATCCGATAATATCATCCGAAATAGAGACGCTCTGGATCAGCACAGCATAGATGCCGACACAGATCATGATCAGAAAGCCCTGGAAGCCAAGAGCAAACAGAGACCTGAGATAGTTCTGTCCCACCATGCTCTGTTCCCGGTTTCCAAAGGTCGAGAACGGGATCGGTGCCATACTGGTCATCAGTAAGGTAAGAACCCGGCGCCTTGCCATATCACTATGGCAGGTTTCCGAAAACTCCCCTCCGAACCGGACTTACACCTCTCAATGTATCCGGCTCTCCAGATGTCAGTCTAATTTCCCTGCGTGTAACTTATCGTGACAGTCAATACAGAGTGCCATTGTCTTGCGCCTGCGCCCAATCATGGCGATTTCCCATTGTTTCCTGCCACTTAAATCTTTGAGTTTTCGTACATGGTGTACTTCAAGCGGCACATTCTCTGCGCCGCACCACTCGCATTTATTCGCTTGAAGTCTTTTTATCAAGCTGTTGCGCCCGTAGTTCTCAACCACTCTTGCCACTATGTCGGGGTTGCCGCTTTCGACTTTGGTATTCCGGCGGAACCCATTGTTGTAGAACAGCACTTTACCCACTTTGCCGTTTTTCTTCGGATATTCCACTGCAAAATCTTTCCCTTGGCGGTACTTGCGTATAATTCTGCTGATTCTTGTTCGGTATTTTCCAGCAAAAGTTTTGAGCATACTGTATCTCATTACATAGTAGAAGTTATTGAGTACGGACACGTTGTTTGCGAGCCGGTAGTAGTTATACAATCCACGGATTTCTGCATTGTACTGGTTTAGGATTTCCAAGTCGTCCAGGTGCAACAGGCGGATGCGCCGGACTGGTTCCCAGACCTCTTTGTTTCCATTCTGTTTGTCGTATTTAATCTTGAGGGCATTGTAGGAGAGCAGGCGTTTTAACCATTTATCATGGGGAACATAGAGCAGGACTTTTCCGTTGTTCACTCGTCTGGTAGCCCCGGTTTTGGTCTTTTTGCTGTACTCGCCTTTGGTGATTGTGACCTCGTACCCCAGAAACTTTGCAAAGTCATGTCCGTGGGTAATCAGTGTCTTTTCCCCGGACATTTCCAGATGAAGTTTTTCCCGGATAAAACAGCCCACTTCTTGTTTTACCTGTTCTGCGTCCTCTTTACTGCCGATAACCCCTATCAGAAAATCATCCGCATACCGGACATAGCAAATCCTCTTATAGCTGTCGTCCATCTGGTCACTGTACGGCATGGATTTCAAACTTCGCCGCAGTTCCCGGATTTCCGCAATTAAGTCCTCTTTTTCTTCCTCGCTCATTTTAGAAAGATTTCTTTTAAGCCGCTGTTCTTTTCCCCGGCAAACGTCCAGCTTCTTCTTGAACGCAGGATTGATTTTACGGCGGTTTCCGCAGTTGAATTTCTCTGCATATTCTGCCATATAGCTGTCCAGTTCGTTCATATAGATGTTTGCAAGGATTGGACTGATGATAGAGCCTTGGGGAGTGCCGGAGTAAGTATTGTGATAATTCCAGTCCTCCATATATCCGGCTTTCAAAAACTTCCATAGCAGACCAATGAAATGTTCGTCTGCAATCCGCTTCCGCAGAATGTCAATCAGCACATGATGGTCTACATTGTCAAAACAGCCCTTTATATCCCCCTCAACGAACCACTTTGTTCCCGTAAAATATTTCTGCACATATTTGAGTGCCGTATGGCAGCTTTTGTTTATGCGGAAACCGTGGGAGTAGTCGCTGAAAGTTGGCTCATAGATGCTCTCTAAGATGAGCCGCACCACCTCCTGTATCAGTTTGTCGTCAAATGACGGTATTCCCAGAGGGCGCATTTTCCCATTGGATTTCGGGATATACGTTCTCCTCGCCGGGTTGGGCTGGTAGCTGAAATCACGCATTTTTTCAATGAGGGCGTTTATCCTTGCCATTCCCATACCGTCAATGGTTTTGCCGTCTGTTCCGGCTGTCATGTTGCCTGGTTTCGCCTGTATCCGCTGGTATGTCAGCAGATAGAATTGTGGATTGTACAGATTGCGGTATAACCGCCCATACTTGTAACTCTTGTTACACGCCTTGGATTTCAGGCTTTCCAACACATTTTCAGGACTTCTCATAATGCCTCACGCACCTTTCCTTTTTATGAATTGGTTGACATCCTGCCTCCCTTCGCCATGTAGACGGCTTTCCCGCCCTCGGACTACTACGGAGGCTCCGTTGCCATGCCGGATATTCAGCGTCATCTTTCTTGGGTTTTTACCCCTTGAAATTTATCGCCTTGCGGCATTACGCATAGCCGGATAATCCCGGCGTTCCGGTTTAGGCAATCTCCAGTTAGACACTTTGGGAAAAGCGTATTGTGATGTCGGTAATGGGTTTTCGTCCTTTTCCGCTTATTGCGGCTGGCTGTCATAAGTATCGTGCGGTCTGTGTTTACCTGTCACATTCCGCTATGACATACGGCGAATACAACCATCCTGCGCCGCCGGGTCGAGTATCCCGCCTCGGACTGCCCTTAAAGCAGTTTAGCCTTGTTCCTCATTCACAATGTTGCGTCTTGCCGCTCAGTCGTGGGTAGATGGTTTCCCCAACTTGCGATTTTTCCGGTACGCTATTGTCCCCCTTATGGTTTCCCTCCGGAGTAAACCGAATGACGCTAAAGTGACGTTTTTCACATCTTTGATACTTTTCTTTACCGGCTTGCCAAAGCCGGATTCCCAAAATGCCCGCGTACCGCCTTTGGATGAAAAGCGGCACTTCTGGACGCGCGGTAGATTTCGATCATTCGTCCATAGACGATGACGAAAATCACAACACCGAGTGCCTTGATGGTAAACTGAACGACCATGCACTGCAGGAACAGTGCGAACAGAGGCCCGATTTCCATGGCCTCCAGCGTATCCTGCATGGTTTCTAAGGCTGCAGCATCCACCGCCGTATTCCCGGCAATGAGCCCGCCTGCGTTATTGATCACATGCTGCGTCACATCAAAGACTGCCATCACAATATTGAAGGTGTTGGTGATGAGTGTCACGGCTACAAAGGTCTTAAAGACCCATTTGAAGAAGATCCAGGTTTCAAAATTGGCAAGGTTATTGTGGTCAATGATCATCTGAATCAGCTCATAGCAGGCAATGAAGGTCAAGATCAAGCCTGCAACCGGGATAATCACTGATTCGGAAACATTCCGGATCATGACGAAGACGCCCGGCGAGAAATTCGCCGGAGTCGTCCCCACCTGCGTCGCAATATCGCCAACCTGAGTGTTTACCGAATCAAACAGTCCCGTCAGCTGGTTCATGATGCCGGAAACAAGCAGTTCCTTCAGCCATTCACCAATCTGATCGAGTACGCTGTCCAACGATTAACACTCCTCCTAATATATAAGTGTAGGGTTTCAGTACCCAACAGCCAGTTGGGACTTAATCCTCTCATTGTTTAAGCTGTAT
>PPYF01304933.1_pt1 | contig 17680 bp, 7 predicted proteins | sample 1559871 | NCBI WGS metagenome assembly PPYF01 (sample SAMN08240021, study PRJNA423297) | Human gut metagenome, whole genome shotgun sequencing project.
TAATATCAGCAGCAAAACAATTTCTATAAGAAATATACGAAATAGATTTGATTCTTACTCTGTTTTGGAAAATAATATTATAGATTCCATAATTGATGAAAATCCTACTATTGAATGGATACCTATAAAAACAATATCTGAAAAGATTTTTATAGGACCTCGTTCAAAGCGGAACTATGTCGCAAAAGGAGTCCCTTTTTTATCAGGTTCAGAACTACAAAAATCTAATCCTACTAAGGTAGAGAAATTTCTAAGTATTAAAGATGCTACTCCCTTTATTGTAAATAAAGATTGGGTTTTAATTACACGCTCTGGCACAATCGGAAATGTTACCTACGTATTTCCTGTTTTAGATGGATATGGAGCAACAGATGACGCTATAAGAGTTGTTGTTAAAGCAAGTTCTAAGTTAAGTTCTAAGTATTTATATGCATTCCTGGTTTCTAAATTTGGGCACAAATGTATTCAGAAAGATATTTTTGGCTCTGTGATACAGCATATAAACGAAGAACAACTCGGAAATATTCTTATTCCGGTTCTTGATATAAATAAAGTTGAAGAAAAAATAGAGAGATACTGTTCGTTTATGAATGATGCAATAATTAAAGAAAACCAAGCAATTCAATTAGTTGAAAAAGAGATAGAATCATGGCAATAATTATAAACCCTAAGTTTAATACCGGTCCTGTAAATGCGGGTGAAGAACGGCTTTTAAAGTTTTTAGAGGTCAATCTTCCCGATGATTATTATATTGTACCCAATGCAGAATTTGCCAATACCAACCCGCGTGGAGGCGTACAGTATTTAGAGTACGATTGCATTGTAGTTGCACCCCATGCTATTTACAATATTGAAAACAAGGATTGGGGCGGACATTTGGAAGGCAATGACGATGTTTGGTATTTGAACGATTCCGAACGAGCCAATCCGTTGAAAACCCTGCGTTTTAAAACCAGTGTGCTTGCCAGCAAATTAAAAGCAAAAAACTATCACTGGAAAGCTGCCTGGATTGAGGGTGTTGTAACTCTAAGCAATCCACGCCAAAATAAATTTGGACTCGATCGCGAAAGTGCTTGTTATCGTGCTACTTATACGCTTGGAGATGATCTGATTGATTTTATCACTGATTCTGAAAGAGTTGGCAAACAAGAAAATGCCATACAGTCAATTGCTCACGATATTGTTGATTATCTAAGTGGCGAAAGCTTAAACCGTACCTATAAAGAACGTACCGAAGTTATTGGTTTGAAAATAGAAGAAGTGCTTGAAAAAGGAGATGAATTTACTGAATACCTTTGTGTACCCGAGGGCTTTCCCGACAAACGATATAAAATACGTGAACATATTTTAGACATTGCCGGAAAATCACCAATAGAACAGGAAGAACATAGCAACAAAGTGAAAAATGCCTATATGGCGTTGATGCAGATGCCAAGTTCTCCTTATATTGTGAAGACGGATTTTCAATGGAGCGAAGACCGCTTGCGGTTTTATGAAAAAAGAGAATATTTAGATGAGAATAAGCTTAGCTCCGAACTCATCCGCAAAACCTTTACTCAACTTGACAGTATTAAAATCATTTTGGATATTGCCAATGCTCTCAAAGTGGCACACAGTCAAAGTATCTTTCACCGGGCTGTTTCTCCTGACAATATCTATTTACTAACTGATAATGCTGCTTTGTCCGGATTTGGTCGCTCATGGTTTTCAAAGCATATCGATTTGAATTATACCATGGGAGCACTCTCGCCGGAAATGGCAAACCCATATCAACCGGCTGAACTATTTCAGGATGATGCTTCAACCTCTTCAGATATTTATTCTCTGGGCATTGTATTTTATCAGTTGATTGTAGGTAAAGTCCCATTTCCTAATTTTATAGAACTGGCTCGTTTAGGTGGCAAGCTACCGGATGATCTGTTGCCTTCGCGTATCAATTCAGCTTTGCCAAAATGGATGGATGAGCTTTGCTCGCACACCATTTTAGAGGATGATACTGCCCGATGGAGTCAAATTGACGAAATGATTGATTTTATTTTGACAAATGCCTTTGGGAAGGAGAAAAATGCCACTGAAAAACAAGATAAGCCTGTCCTTTTGAAAGACTTAAAAGCAACAGACCAAGTTACACAGGATTTGGTATTGTTTGAGATGATTGGCGAAGGAGGCTTTTCTCGTGTATTCAAAGCGAAACACTTACTACAGAATAAGTTCTTTGCAATGAAAATTTTCAGCGAGGATTTGAATCAGCAAAGTGTTAAAGATGAATACAAAGCACTATCGTCGTTATCGCACCACAATATTGTAAAGTTTGTATTCAACGGCACTACCAATCAGAATATGTTTTACACCTTAATGGAACTGATTGAAGGTGAAAATCTAAACAATTACACAAAAGGTGATTTGCGATTACCATTAAATGAAATATATAAGCTTGCAAAAGAAATGGTTTCGGCATTGGTTTATCTCCAATCCAAACAACCACCTGTTTATCACCGTGACATAAAACCCGGTAATATTGTTTGGGATAAACGGGAACGTTTTGTGCTAATCGATTTTAATATCTCTGCTAATGCAGGTGCCGATAAAGACAGGGTTGGTACCTATCCATATCAAGCACCGGATTTAGTGAGAAACGGACATAGGATGGATTGGGATATGAGTGCCGATACATTCGCTTTGGGTGTAACTTTGTATCAGCTTTTAACTCACGCTTATCCATGGCCCGGTTCTTCTGCTCCACCTTTAGATAAAGCACCCGTACCGATTAAAAGCTTGAATATGCAAGTATCGGATGCTTTTTCTTCCTGGATAATGAAAGCGATAGGCACGAGGCGAGAAAACCGTTTTGCTTCGGCTCTTCAAATGCAGGAGGCTCTATTGAAAATAAGTGAAGATACATTATATGGCACAGGGCAAGTAACTATCATAGATAGCGCGGGAGTTGAAGTGTCAATAGTTGATTATATCAACAGTTTGTATAGTCAAAGTTCTCATGGCAATGCCGGAACGCGTGCCGGTTGGAAAGAGTCAGCTCTTGATAAGGCAACCTATACACAAACAAAACTTGATAAAAAACTTCTTTCTGCGATAAAAGAAGGGAAGTATCGACTTGTAATTATTACCGGAAATGCAGGAGATGGCAAAACTGCTTTCATTCGTCAGGTTGAAGGTATTGCTGAAAACGTAAGAAAACTATCAAATCGGAATGGTGCAATGTTCTCCATTAATGGAGTTCCATTTCAAAGTAATTATGATGGTTCTCAAGATGAAGAAGAAAGAGCAAATGATGATGTGCTAACAGAGTTTTTTAAGCCATTTGAAGGACTGCGAAATTACTCGGAAGCAAAAGAAGGACGAATTATTGCAATCAATGAAGGGCGTTTGGTTGATTTTTTGCAAGAACCGGCTAATAAGCATTCATATTTAGCAAACACAATAGACCAGTACTTCTATCAAGAAGGGCAGACTGATTTGCCTGAAGGTTTAATGATTATCAATCTAAATCTTCGTTCAGTAACCGCTAAAGATGAGAATAACGAATCTCTATTGCGGTCACAAGTAAAAAAGCTGACTGATAAATCGTTGTGGGGAAGATGTGCCAATTGCCCAATAGCGGATAGATGTTTTATTAAATACAATGTTGATACATTGAACGATAGTGCTGCCGGAGATGAGGTTATTAATCGTTTGGAATGGTTGATTCGCACAATTGTGTATAAAAGAGAATTACATATCACGATTCGTGATCTTCGCTCGTTTATTGCGTATATGCTAACACGAGATCAATCGTGTGAGGATGTTGCGCAGTTGATTCAAGACGTCGATAATTATGAGTTAAAGGAAGAGATTTATTGGGGGCTTTACTATTATAATATATCTTCGAATGAATGGCCTTCGCCGTCGCAAGATCGATTAATAAAACTAATTCGAGAAACAGATATTGCGCAAGTGGCTATACCTTCAATAGATAGAGATCTTTATTTTAAAAATTTGGAAGAAGATGATTATTTAGTTTTTGAAAATCGTAAGATTTCTCTTTTGTCAGCTTTTAATGAGAGGAATATTCGTAAAATAGTTTCAGAACAAGATAAAGAGAGTCTGAACCTATCAAAAATTCGGCATAAGAGTTTTGTTCGACATCACTATTTTGAGGGAAAACATGATTTTATGAAACGATTACCTTATCAGTCACTCGGGAAATTCTTTGCCAAGTTAAATGGAAGAGAAGAGGATATGGAAGAAACCAAACATAGTTTGGCTTACGCCATATCATGTAGCGAAGGTGGTTGGAATAAGGATATTTCTGAAAATTACTTACTTTTATCTTCAACACAAATTAAAGACCCTTTTAGTAGCAGCTATCGACGATTTGCACTCTCGGATTTTGAGCTTTTCGCCAATAAAAATGAGAAGCTGGTTGAGTTTATTGAATATGAGAATGATAGTTTGATTTTTCGTCATAAAGAAGATAAATATATTCAATTGACTGTTTCGCTTGATCTTTATGAAATGTTAGATTATATTGAAAGGGGTTTTAATCCGTCAATCAACGACCTGAGAGGACGATTTATAGAGCTACAAGTATTTAAAAACTTATTACAAAGCAAAGTATATACAGAACTATTAGTAACTCGAAATAATCGAAAATTCTATTCGATAAAACTGAATACTGAGACCAAAAAAATTCATATTGAACCATTAAATAAGGATAGCTTATGATTCCAAAGCTAACAAAATATGATCCAATTTTTCGTAATGAGTTAATTTTTGCGGGTGATGCAAAAAACATTACATTGGACACCACTTTAATCAACTTGTTTATGCTGATGCGGAACAACGGTTCACGCATTCGATTAAAGCTACGCAACCGCACACACACTGTTGAAAGCTTAAAGGTTTACTTGGAAGCATTGGAAAGGCAAGGTTACATTGAAGGATATAGTGAAAATGAAGATGCCGGTGAAGACTGGTTGCGTAGTAACTTGGTTAATATGGTGAATCGCGGAAATTTACAGAAGGAAAATATTACATCTTTGCGCCCCATGCACTTGGAAAGTTATCGTATCCGAAATGTAAAATTTGCTCGTGACTATAATTCTTCAGATCAGGTTTACCTGATGCTCTCCAAGCAGCCCCAGGTTTTGCAGGGGCTTAAAGATTACTTATCTATTGGTTGGGATAATAGTAGTAAGTCTATTGTAGGTAATTCCCAATTAGATGTTGATACTGTAGGTATATTGCATTTGATGAGAAACATTGAGGTTGAAATGATGCCTTCAAGCAGTATTAATATGATAAAACCTATTTTAGAAGATCAAGCTGATTTGTTTTGCGATGATATAAAACGATTGTTAGTCTATAAAGATATTATTCCTCGAAATGTTTTTATAGAATACTTGCAAACTTTGATCGGATTTCACTTATCTCTTTATTTTCAGAAACTCATCACTTTCTTGCCTAGGATGGTAAAGGCAGGGAAAAAAGAAATAGAAGACGACTGGAGCATTGTTGTAGATGTAACTGACAATTTGGACAGTCGTATATCTTCGGTTGCTTGTGCTGATATGCAAGCTACCTTAAACAGCCAACTTGATTACTTCAAAGCTACCATGCAAATAAATGCGGTTATGACTTTACCAAAGTTTTCTATGAAGAAACCGGAAGATATTAATGAAGTACTTTCAGTATTGGCAAATCAAGACGATCGGTTTGATGCTGTTTTTGAAGCAAAGTTTGGTGAATTGATAGCACGTTTCACAGATCAAGATGATAAAGAGCAACTCAACGATTTTGTTCAGTATGAGGAGTCATTTTTTGATAAATATGTTTTGTGTTTAACAAAGGTTCGCGGAGCATACCAGTTGAAATACACTCCTCAATTTTTGGATAAAATTTCTATGAAGAATACTGAAACTGCATTTATTGCAGATGGTAGGAGTAAAAGACACCCACGAAGAGCTGTATTAGGTTCAAGGTTATTAGAAACTCTTGTCCAGTTGTTAGTGTTAGAAATTGAAAATAATAAATTTGTATCAAAGCCATTGTCTATTGATGAACTAATAGATAGGTTGAGAATTCGTTATGGAATCATTATAAATGGTTTGGATGAAGCTCGTTTTGCTAATACCGATGTGCAAACGCATTTGGCTTTTAGTGAAAATGTAGAGGCATTCAAGAATAAATTGCGGCAGATTGGTTTTTATACTGATCTGAGTGATGCCAATATATTACAAAAAATCCGTCCTCGATATAAAATCTAATATAATATGAACCTTTCTGAATTATACTACAATAAGTTTTTAGCTCTATTTGTAGAAGAGTATAAAAATGAGCTATTGCAAGACACTCCCGGGTACTGTATGAAAGTTACTGGTTTGCCTCTTGATAGGTTAGAGCAATTATACCCTTTGATAAAACAACTTAACCCATCATTGGAATTATACATACTTTCTGAAAATCATTCCGGTGATAGATATATTACTCCCACTAAACTAATTGAGCTGAGGAATGACTTCAATATAACGCTATTAGTGTTAATTCCGGTGAATAGTCGTACAAGTGCTGAAGATTCTTACGGTGATGCTACTTTCAAAGAATTATCAATCCTTCCTATTGATAATCGTGTTTATAGTAGTGTCTTATCGGGGATTCCGACTGAAATTAAACCGATAATAGACGAACTATATGCCTATTTAAGAGATAAAAAAACATTGGCTAATTCCATACGATATCTTCTATATCAAGAACTAAATGGTTACTCAAAAGAATCAATAGGAAATGGTATTTATCTTTTTGGCCTTATTCCAGATAGAGATTTGGCTCAAAATATTGATTTAATTCGGAAAAGATTAGCTTTCAATGTGATTTGCAGTGAGTCTCTGTTTGATTTTTCTGTTTCAATTGCTGAACGTATTAATCAGTTGCCAATACCACCAGATACGCTTCAAAAGAGTATAGCTCATTTTCTTCAAGTCGAAACTGATAGCAAAATAGAATACGATCTAAGTTATATTATATTAGAGAAATATCCTATGCTTAACTTTGCTAACTGGCAAATCCCTCTTGATCCAACCAGTAATAACTTAATTGTTAATGCAGAAATTCTTCCAAGCAAAGATATGGTGGAAAATAAGGAGGATGGAGGATTTACTTTATCTATACAAAGTGGGAAAAAAGTAAAACTGAAATTGAGAGTATTTACAGATCCCATCCCAAGAGAATCGAAAGATTTGAAAAAATTTAGCATTATTCTGATGAATGTGGATGGAATGTATTCAATAGGAGAGATAAAAAAAGTAAAAGTAACAGATGGGATAAGAGCTTATCGTGACGTTACTTTTGAAATAGCTGATGGGCAATATGAGGATGGTTCTTACTTTTTTCACGTGATTGCTGAAGATGAACATGGCACAATTCTGAATCAAGATGATCCATTTCGACAAGAGTCTGTACAGGAGCAGTGGGAATTAGCTAAAGAAAAAGACACAGAGTTAACCAAAAGTCAATTTCAAATGGAACACCGTGTATTGCTTACAAGTGATACAGAATCATTCTACTTACGATTAACAGACGAAGAGCCCGAATTAGTTGAGACTAGAAAGGCGAAAATAGACAATCGATTGGAAGCATATTTTCATTACCGTATTGAAAAAATAAGAAATAATAAAGAGTTAGATAATCCTGAGCCGAGAAGGGCAGAATGGATTTCAGGAAATCTGCTTTCAAGTGTTTTTCATATTCAGTATAATACATCCCATAACTATCAGATTATTTTATCGAAGAAACTAATTGAGATAGAACAAAGTCTTTTAAAACACAATGACTTCGCCGGATATTTGTCAGTAAAATTAAGTGCCAATCCTGCCGATCATAAGCTACAATCGAGTGAATTTATTCCTATGGTTGATAAGTTAGTATTAAGTCAGCCATTGAAAGAAAAAAGGATTGCATTGTTCAAAGCAATTCAGGAAAGTGCACCAGAATCAACAGGTGTTATTGAAACGTTCGATATTTTTAATCACATTGAATTAGTAAAGGATTATTTGTTTGAATATAAAAACTGGCTTAATGATATATTGAAAGGTAATAATGATCCACAAATTAAGAATATATTACAGCAATTAGATATAGTGTCACTTTCAGTAGAAATGCCTGACGCCAGCTACAGTTCAATAAAATTAATAACTCCATTACATCCACTACGTTTGTCATGGTTAGTCAACTTATTTGATTTGTTCCAAAACTGGGAGAAACAATCCTATGATGTAATAAGTTATCAAAAGGCTTGGTGGAAAAACCTGGAAAATTTATTTTATGGAGACCTTGTGCCAGAAGTAGCTCCTTTGGTACTGGTCGATTCTCAAAAAACAAACTATTATCAATATATTGGAGAACTAACTTATGGATGGGGGATTTATGCAGACCCTTCCAATCACACAAATGACGCATTTGTAAACATTCACAGACAAATAAAGTCGTATTTAGCTTCGATTCTAAATATTGCTAAAGAAAAGCGTATTGATAGTGATATAAGTTTGTCGTTAGTTCTTCGTCACTTGAAAAATTATATTATACAGCATCCATACACGGATAAGTTAGTAATCAATATTTTTAATCCTGGCGATGCGGCTGTTTTTGCACGGGCTATGATTGAATTAGAGCAATCAGAATATGATTTGCAATATGAAATCCGTCTGTTTACTGAAGAAAAACTAATTTTGCCTGGCGAAGCTTTAAGAGATTTGATAAACCCAGAGAACCAAATATCAGAAAATGCAGAATCATTTTCTCAGGTAGCAGAGAATCGCTTATTCCCTAAATTAAGATTTTCTGTCAACGACATTACAGACTTTTTAAAAAACAGTTCGAGTTTTCAAGCTCATATCACATTCTTAGTAAACCCTTTTTCATCTGAAACGGCTTTAATAAGACCAGAGAAAAAAGACCAGTCATTTTATCTTAACGGTACTATAATTAATCCGGTAATTGAAATAACTGAAAAGGAGAACGAGTTCACATGGAGTCGATATATATCTGACAAATCTCTAATAATGCCCATAAATTCAGAGTCAAACATTATTATTGATCTGTTTGCCCTTTTCCAATCTTGTATTTCAGAATCGTTATCTGCCAATCGAGAGAAGTCTATTCCTGCAATGAAACTATCATTAGGGAAAAATGATCAGGCATTATTGTCTATTGTTCATGATATTTCAGATTGGGTTATTACATTCGATAAACATATGGGACCAGAATTTTATGATTTGCCATGTCTCAGCAAAGATGATGTTCCGTATTTGTTGGATTATATACCGAGCGATACTTCGGGGATATCTTCTTATCTAACAACCAGACCAACTTCTGAAATAGAAGGATTCATGATCCCTTTATTTGATGCTTTCAATATTGATATTTCCACTAAAAATCGATTTGCTAATTTGTTGGAAGATCTTCGCTCTGTTGGAAGCTCCCTAATAATGCAAGTAAACAGTTCAAGAAATAAAGCTTTTGAGATTGTAGGAATCACTTTGACTAAAAGGATTCTTCAGAAGAAAGGTCTTTTGGAAGATGCCTTTCTTATTCCTATTGACTTGCATAAAAACTTGTTTGAAGTTCTCAAAGACAGTAGTCAAGAGCGAGCAGATAATTTGTTAATTGACATTCTCCCTTCAAAGAAGGAAATTGTAATTACTGTAGTTGAAATAAAATGCAGAAAAAGCTTGGGACAGCAGGAAAAAGAAGATTTGAAAGATAAAATGAATCGTCAAATCTTTAATACTATTGAGGCACTGAAAGTACACTTTGATAATCAGTCAGAGTTTGATGATCGATTAGATAGGGAATTGAAAACAATGGAGCTAAAATCGATCTTGCTGTTTTATTTGCAACGAGCTAATAGATATGGAAGTATCTCTCAGGATTCCTATAAATTATACGTTGAATTTATTTCAAAACTTGATGCCGGATACAATCTTCGATTTAAAAATCTCGGTATTGTGTTCGACTTTTCCGCTGAAATTAGAATCAAGAAAGAGTATTTGGATGATACTACTTTTTATTTTATGGGAAATAAGGTAATTAATGAAATTTTAGATGATAAGTCAGAATTACACACATATACCAGGGGGAAAACTGTTCAAGATAACGATTTTATTGACTTTTTTGAGAAATCAGAAAGAAGTTTAGGCAAATTACATGTATATAATCAAGAAGTAAAGCCTAATGATAGGAACGTGTTTGATTATCAGAAAGAACAATCAAAATCATATCCAACTAATGAGAGTTGTGTTGATACTGATACTCCTTCACTGGAAGAGCCTATAGCTGAACCTATTCATATGGAAGATGTGAAAAGTTCTAATCAGATGAATCAAGTAGAAATAAACTATAATGAACCATCCTATGAAATTACTATTGGGAAAACGTCAAATAGTCCTCAATACGGTATTTTGGGAAAGACAATCACTGGTGAACGCTCAATTGCGATTGATCTAAGCGAAACAAATACAATCAGTTTGTTTGGTGTTCAGGGTGGTGGTAAAAGTTACACAATTGGAACTATCTCTGAGATGGTGTTGAAGCAATTTTCAAATATAAATAAACTACCGGCTCCACTTGCTGGGGTTATTTTCCATTATAGTGAAAGTATGGATTATGCCCCGGAATTCACTTCCATGATCTATCCGAATGATAATGCAGCACAGCTCAAAAAACTAAAAGATGTTTATGGAGCTGAACCCGATAGTATTGACGATATTGTGTTGTTAGTTCCTAAAGACAAATTGGCAGAGCGTAAACAAGAGTATCCTTCTATAGAAGTTCAGCCCATATCTTTCAATTCAACCGAGTTAAATGTTCAAGATTGGATGTTTTTATTGGGTGCGGTTGGAAATGATTCAACATATATTCGTCAATTAAAGGCGATTATGCGATCTGTTCGAAATAATATTTCTCTACAAACATTAAGGAGAAGTATTGCTAACTCTAATTTATTGACAAACTCCCAAAAAATGTTGGCAGAACAACGTTTGAATTTTGCTGCTGAATATATTAATGACGAAGAATTATTAAAGAGTATCCTGAAGCCAGGACGTTTGATTATTGTAGATTTGCGTGATGAACTCATCGCTAAGGAAGAAGCCTTAGGTTTGTTTGTTGTGATGCTTAATATTTTTTCTGGAGTGAAAGAAATAGAAGGAGAAACCTTTAATAAATTTATAGTTTTTGATGAGGCTCATAAATACATGAACAATAGTGACTTGACAGATAGTATTGTGACAGCTATTCGTGAAATGCGACATAAAGGTGTGTCTTTAATGATTGCCAGTCAAGATCCTATGAGTATGCCAAATGCTATTATTGAACTAAGTAGTATTGTTTTGCTTCACAAGTTTAATAGTCCTCAATGGGTAAAACATGTACAGAAGTCCATTACACAATTATCATCGTTGTCAGCTCTAGAGATGGCAGCATTATCACCAGGGGAAGCTTATTTATGGGCAACTAAATCAACAGATAAACAAATAATGAATCGACCTATTAAAATTTCTACTCGTCCTCGAGTAACAAAACATGGCGGTGATACTATAAAAGCTATATAAACAATGAATATCATTACTTATACGAGTAAAGGGCTACGTTCTGTAAATGAAGATTTTCTGTTATCGGAACAGTTGACTCCGGATATCTCTTTTCATATCATTGCAGATGGGATGGGGGGATATAGTCATGGTGATAAGGCTGCAAGAATTGTAGTTGAAACGTTATTTAGCCAAATTAATCAAATGGATTTTTATGATATTTCAGAAGAGACCATAATTGGAGCTTGTGAACGAGCAAACTTAAACTTACGAGATGAAGGCGCAAAACTGTCTTCAAAAATAGGAGCAACCTTTGCCGCTGTTTTAATTTTAAAAGAAAAAGTATTTGCTTTTTGGATGGGGGATACACGTATTTATCAATACAATGAAAACAATCAATTGTTGTTTCAAAGCGAGGATCATTCATTGGTAAACGAACTTCGTTCAACTCGAAAACTCTCATTGCGTGAAATTGAAAAATATGACTCAATAGTGACTCGTTGCTTGACAAGTGACTTTCAGGATGTTTCGCCTCAAATAGAGGTATTAAGATATACATTTTCTGATAAGCTGATTATTTGTTCAGATGGCTTATATAAACAAATAAATCTTGACGCAGTATTAGGAAAAAATAAGAATGACTTAATGTCATATCTATATTCGATAGAAAATGAGATGAATGATAACTACTCAATAATTATTATCTGTTACATATCATCACATCGTTGACAGTTCTAAGTTTCTTAGACGTGTCAACACTTCGTTGACAAACCCTATAGGGTTTGCGCCTTCTAAGGAAGGCAAAATATCAAGAGATCATTGACATATTGCATTTTTAAGACAAGGGCATCACAAACTCAAAATAGTGGTAAATCACACCTTTGTGTTTGACGACCAACAGATGTTTATCAATTTGGACAATAGCCTCTACATAGGTGTAAACCAAATTTTCAGTAACCGCAAAGGTGCTGTTCAAAAGATGAAGTTTCAAATCACTTCTAATGAAACGGATAAAAATCAATTGGCCATCTCCAACAATAGGTTTGTGGCTCAAATCCACTTCCTGAGAGAACTTTGAGAGATGTTTCATTTCCCTAACGAGTTCTTCGGGAGTCCTGTTGTTTTGTGACGAATACCTGTGTTGGGTATTATGGAAAGCGGAAAAATCTTTTGCCTTCACTTGCATTTCATCCAATGAAGAAAACCGGGAGTTTAGAAATAGATTTTGAACATTATCATTGAACTTTTCTACTACACCATTTCTCCAAGGCTCCGCAGGTGGAATAAAGATGGGGGTTACCCCGTGACTAAGAGCGATCCTGAGCAATAAGCCCAGTCCCCTGGGATGGCGGTTACTCCCCCTGAAAGATAATTCATTATCCATCTGTAGATAGTCTGGCATCTGGTAAAGTCGCCAAAAATCAACTATTCCGGGAACGATGCTCTTTGCCGACTTGTTGGTAATCGGATAAACTCCAGCCATATGGTTGTTTTTGTCGATAACGGTAAAAACATAGAATTTGAAACCACCCTTCAGATATCGGGGTCCGATCAGGTCCATCTGTTGGACATCGTAGTAATGGGTTGGATATTCTTTGGGCTTACCGGTTGTCGTCTTGGGTTTCCTTACCAGCCCGTTCCTCTTCAAAACTCTGTTTATGGTTGAAACCGAAGGTGCTTGTATTCCCAACTCTTTCAATTCATAAAGGATGCTTATGGCCCCTTTTTGGGAATAAGGTTTCCCTGCAAGTCTTTTCCGGACTTCAATGATGGCATGTTCAATATCCCCAGGCAGTTCTGAGGAGTGTGTCAGGGGAGCCCTTGAGTGCTCCCTATACCACTGAGGATCGGAACTGTTTTCGTATCTTGAAACCCATTTGTAAATCCATTGGCGGCTTTTTGAAAGCTTCGTGGATATTGAACTCACCGATACTCCTTGAAGGTATGACTGTACCGCTTCCTGTCTTAATTTTTCTTCGCTGTCCATGTTTTTGACAGCAAAGTAGGCAATATTTCAAAGAACTCTTTAAATTTTATTGTAAACGATCTGATGACACGGATTGACAATTAAAGTGTCAACGATGTACTGAAACAAAAGTGTCAACGATGTACTGATATTTATCAATTATCAACTAAAAATATATGAGCTTAGACATCTATTTTTTCAAAAACGGCTTTGACATTCAGAAAAACAGAGCAAATATGGCTGACACATACACGAAATTGCAGGCCATTAAAGAAGAATTGGAGCAACTCGAAGATGATTTTGAGGAAGCACAACTCTCTTCTCACAATATTACCCATAATCTGAACAATATGGCTAAAGCAGTTGGACTGTATGAGGTTTTATGGAAACCGGAAGAAATTGGGATTAACACTGCTTTCCAAATGATTATACCTCTCGAAAAAGGGATTGAAGAGCTGGTAGCTAATCCTGATAAATACAAAGCATTCAATCCGCCTAACGGGTATGGCAATTATGAGGATTTTGTCAGCTTTTGCAGATCGATATTGCATAATTGCCGTGAATACCCCAATGCTGTAATTGAAGTAAATGCATAGTTTTGTTCACCATCCTTGTCTGTTCATTGACAATGAACATCGATTAAAAATGAACATAAACGCGACGATAAAGTAACTGACAACTATCTTTTCGATTTGTACCATATTTGTACTTGAAATTTATAATCTATTGAAAAACAGATATTCTAACATTTGAAGAAGTGAAATAAATAGTTTATCGGAAACGATAAGCAATGATTAAAAAATCGCAGTAGAATAACTTTTTACTGCGATTTTTCTTTTTATGAAATTCTTCACCGATCACTGTAGGTCTTCTATATCCTGCCCCCAGTTTGCCGACTGTACGTGTGAATAAATATCATTATAATATTTACGATCTTCCCAACTCATCTTCTCGACTTCTTCCATATTCGGTGTGCCAAAGGCATCTTTGAAACGGAACATCGGGTCAAGATGTGCGGCATAATTCCAGTTGAGACAGGTAAATGCCCCATTTTCACGCCTACGCCCACTCACATTGAAGACCTCCATTTGTAATCCCCTTTGCTGCCCGGGGAAAAGAGATTGATCCCAGTTCATGGACTGTTTGGAATTATGGGCAGAGATGCGTGCCACTTTCAGGTAATGTTCATTGCCGGTTTCCAGGTAAAGGCGATAAAAAGCAAAGGAACTCCATGCAAACCCGAGGTCTGCTCCAGCATGTCCTATGGCAATAATGTGTTGCCCCACGATGCTACGGTCTCTTGGGAATTTCGTGGGGCGGTTACCCTTATCATTTTCAACGGGTATCTCCATGCAATGGACCCAACTTTCCGTATACGTTGCAGCTTGTTCGGCTGCCGTCAGCCATTTAGCATCTTTCGTCAGGTCGTAAAGGGCCAGGAATCCATTGAGAGCCATTTGGCCTGATTCGCTGTCATACGTCCGGGGATTATCAATCACACAGGAAACATAAGTATAGGTATTATGTATATTCCTATAGCAAAAATCGCCTGCCTTTTCAGCAGCTTCCCTATACTTATCATCACCGGGACTATCCGCTTGTGCTGCGATATGAAGTTCCACCAAATAACGGACCGCACAAATTGTCAGAAACTTATTTGAATTCGTAACCGGATGTTTTCCCTGAGCATTTATGACCTTATGATTATAAGAAAAATAATAGCTTCCATCTCCGTTCTGGTTATCTATAAGCCAGTCGCCATATCTTTTGCAGGCATCCAGCCATTCGGGCTTTTCGATGCCGCTACGTTTGGCAAACGCCCAAGCGGCAATCAGGCTTTCCATACCTCCTGTATTTACACGCAGGTTGCTTCCATCGCGGAAAGCGCCGGTATTTCCCCACCAACCCGGATCATACCAATCACGTGGTAATCCTAAAGAAGTCTGGCTTTTGGATGCCCAGAAATTCAACACAGCTTCCCCTTTTTTTATCATATCGTTATTGCCGGTTTCCACTCCTTCCCGATAGATATAATATCCGGTTGCAACCTGCATGCCTACAAATCCCATTTGATAATCATAGTTCCTGGGTTCAAAAGTGGTGAGGTCTACCTCGAAAGGCCAGCCCGCTGCATCGTACTTACCTCCCATACTCGTGTCTTCCCCATAATAATGCATTAAAGTTTCGATGATACCATTATAGGTTACATCGAGATCGACCGGATAAATAGTCGGATTGTATAATTCGAAAGCATGTTCCCATGAGTCTTTCACTGCTGTAGCATAGTCATTTACACTTGAGAAACAAAGTTCCAGATTATATTCATGCACTAAATCATCTTGTATGGGATGATAGCGTGGGCCGCGTCCCCCTCGTCTCTCAGCCTCCGAACCGGGGTATATAAAATTCGTATAAATCACTTTATTTTCTCTCTTTATGCCCAATGAACCGAACTGATAACCGGCATCAGTGTCAATCCCGTTTCCATCGGCTATAACCGTTTCGCATTTGGAATCTTTATGAATGATCGAAAGGGTGAAATTCGTTCTTGGATTGCGAAACATAACAAGAGGCAATGTGATTCTATCTTCCCGATAATAAAAATAGGTATCGTTGACCTGCGGGATATACTCTGGAATATTCCCGGTTACAGTGAAATTTCCTTTATACCATACGGCAGGTATGAAATATTCGTTCCGGGTAAGATCCGTTGCTTGCTCATCAGTACGAAAGCCGAAAAAGGAGTTGAAGAAACGATCGCCTGCTTTGGAGTTTGATAATCGGATTTTGCGCTGGAGCTCAATGATTCCGTTGCCTTTGGCAATATATATATCAGAAACATTAAAGCTCGTTCCTAAGCTTGTCGTAAGCAATGCTTGACAGGTAAGCATATTGCTATTAAGCACACACGAGCTATAGTTTCCCGAAAGCTCCTTTGAGCCGGCTAATTCCAGAAAAATCGTAGCATCCGGGTTGATTGTGGGTATCGGGGTTCCCTGATAAGAAAAATTTAATTTATAGAGCCCTCCTTCCACGGCTTTCACCGTTATCGATGCATCGCCGGAAACCAAAACGGCACCGTCATTTGCAGATAGAGAACAAGGCATTACTAAAATGGAGATCGAGAAAATGCAGATGTATTTTATAATTCTATTTGACATATTATTAGATTTAAATGGATCGGATGATCCGGTTTGTTTATTGTTATTCTGAATCTTTTATAAAACTTGTATAGAGGTATCGATTTCATTTGTTACATCTTAATTGATTGACAAATATACATTTTTAGAGCAAAAGGTTTGCTTTTTCTGCACCGAAAAAAAGCATATGAATAAACAAAGAGAAATGTTCTATAAACTGCCGTTTTTTGCGCTTTTAAGGGGATTGGCCTTAAAAAGAAAATCTCCGAAACACAATGTATTTCAGGGATTTTCTTTTTTCTATGACTCTTATTAAGTGGTACCACCAGCAGCCGAAAATGGTTTGATATGGCACTATTTTTCAGTAAGTTATTTTACTACGATGTAAGTTCCTTGAATAAGGTTTTTACAGCTTTGCACCGTTCAACACAAGTTTGTATCTTGGGTACGATTTCTGAATGCAAAGATAGAGATTTATTTGATAGTAACACCGTTTTTCAGGAAATATCCTCCTGTCTTGGGTGCACCTTTAAATTCTATCATATCTTTCTCATTAAGGGATTTAAGATAGCGCATTGTTGTTCTCCAACTTTTTAAAATATTTTCTGCTATTTCCGAGGCATTTAATCCCGGCTTCGTTTTTAACAAATCAATAACAGCCTGTTCATTCTCATTTACAGTATCATTTACTATGTCATTTACTATGTCATTTTTGGTGTCATAGTTGGCATAGTTCTTTGTTTGTCGTTTAAACATTACCGTAAATATCCCATCCGTATGAAATTCAGGTTTAGGAAGATTGGCTTCTTTCATAGCTTCCTGCATACGAGGAATACCGGATGCGACCCTTTCAACCAAATGCATGCGGGTAAATAATCCAAAGATTAACGGGTTACGTGTCATACTCTTGTGCCCGAAATCTTTAGCTACGATAGGCAAAAGCCCTCCGGGATTAGAAACCTCTACCCGGTCATCAAACATTTCTATTGTAA
>PPYF01099609.1_pt1 | contig 17669 bp, 4 predicted proteins | sample 1559871 | NCBI WGS metagenome assembly PPYF01 (sample SAMN08240021, study PRJNA423297) | Human gut metagenome, whole genome shotgun sequencing project.
AGAAGGAACCTTCCCCACCCAGGGCCCTTGGATTCTTGGTGTGGCCCGTCCCTCCCCTTCCTGTTAGGCGGGGAGGGCATCGGGTAGTGCTGGCCGGTTCTGTAGGAGTTTTTGATTGTGAATGTAGTGGTAAAGCTATCGTAACGATGAGCAATTGACCAGTGGTGGTCTGGAAGCCTACCACAAGCGTGTGGTAGGTGTCAGCCAAAGGCTGACGGAGGAAGTTAATTACTGCCTTCCACTTACCTGTTCGCTATGCGAACAGGAAAAGGGGAAGGTGCCGGCGAACTCGCCGGCGGATGGGGTTCAAAAGTAGAATGTCTGCACTACACCCGTTGAGAATGTCGACCAAAAATCCGGGTACAAAATTTTCTGTAGTTGAGTTACCATTCTCACTGTACTAGCCCCAGCGGGGACAGACCTTTCCCTTAGGGAAACTGGCCCCAGCAGGTGCCAATAGGGAAATCACAACAGCAGTTTTGCCTATCCCCTCCACCCACACAATTTTTTGTACTCTTTAACGCTCTACCACACACTCCCTTGTATCATGTACCTTTCTGTACACTTATCCTTTCATGCAATTTAGTTCCTGTCTATAACTATTCTTTCCTTAGACTTTATAAAAGAACAAGACTATAATAAAGTAGAAAGATGTGATAAATATTATAACAAAAACCTTATAACTCAAAGGTTGCGGGAAAACCTTTGCTTGCCTTGCGAAAGGGGGAAAGTCGGTGCCGTAGGGGGCACTGGCATAAAAATGGGGAATAACAATGGTAGAAAACAACACAGTTTTAGACAAAGAAAACAGCTTTTGACGGTATTGGTGCTTAGCAGTATTCTGGGGATGGGTCTGTACGCAGTACCTGCTTGGGCAGAGACGAAGACCATCAGCGGGGACGAAGTAAAGGTCGAAACCAAAACCAGCGGCGTGCAAACGACTGCGATTAATCTGGATAACGGCGGTATTGGCAGCAAAACTTCTGCCTCTGGCAATACGCTGACCATTTCCGGGGGAACAATCCCAGCTTCTGGCCCCGGCTCCAATATCTTTGGCGGCGTGGTGGCTTCTAATCTGAATTCTGCAGCAACGACGGTGAGTAATAACAGTCTGACCATTGCCGGCAATACTGCTATTGGGCAGGAAGGCGGTAAGGTTTTCCTTTTTGGTGGCTTTCTCAGTGATTATAAAGCAACAAAAGAGCCTACTGTTGAGACAGTAGGCGAACCCCAGGTCGATAACGATAAGGAACAATTTACGATTTCTGGAAATACGGTGACTGCTGCAGCAGTTAAAAATGCTGGTGAAGTATCAGTCTATGGCGGCGCCCAGGGAATACCTGACGATCCTCAATCTATTTGGATCCATAGGTACTATTTTGACGCGGGAACTGCTTCGGTGGTTAAAAATGCTGTGTATCTGGGGACTACTGCCCAAAAGGAAGCAGACGGCACCTATAGCAAAGAAGGTATTACGGAGAATACCATTTCCACAATAAAGGACAACTTTTATAGTAAGGTGTACGGCGGCTATGCTACCCAGGGCACGGCTGCAAATAACACCATAATAGCCAGAAACATCGGTCTAAACGATATTATGGTAGGCGGCATGAATTACTTCGGAGAAGCCAATTCCAATGCTGTAACTTTTTCTGGTTCCTATGGTTACGATGCCGTGATTATTGGCGGTTTTTCTGAAGCAAACTATCTCTGCCCCAATGGGGATGTAAAATACAATACGGTTTCCATCACGGATAGTATTAGCCATATGGTTATCGGTGGTTCTGCTTATGCCAATGCCAATAGACAGGGCGGTGATTTCGAAACCGCTTACTTGGGCTTCAGCGCCATTGAAAACCACGTGACAATCCAGGGTGATTCCAGTATTGACGGCGTATTTGGCGGCATGAGCCATGGCGGTGCCGTTTCTAATACAGTAGATGTAATCAGTGGAAGCGTCGCCAACATTTGGGGCGGATATTCAGAGGGCATGTTTGAATGGAATGGCAGTTCCATTTCTGCCGAAAAAAATAGCGTGACCATTGGCAAAAAAGATGGTTCTACAAAGCCTATCATTGGGTCTACAGTAATTGGCGGCCAGGCCACGTTTGAAAATGCCATACAGAATCAGGTCCAGATTTACAGCGCAAGTGTAGGGGATGAAGAGGCCTCTTTGCCAGTTACAGTAAGTCGGTCGGATTCCTATAGCCATTGGAGCGAATTCCGTCAAATCACCCATACGATTGCCGGCGGGGTAGCAACCAATATTTCGGATGGAGATGACTTTGATGGAGGACAAGCCATTGATAACCACGTTTCCATCAATGACAGTACCATCGGGACCGAAATCTCCAACATCTACGGAGGCTACAGCGGTTTAAATGCATCAACTAATACAGTAACCTTGACCAATACAACCGCTGCTTTGGGAACAGAGACACCAGACTATAACTGGACGAAACTTGAAGCGAGGGGTATTTTTGGCGGCAAATCTGAAGAAGGAAACGTCAGTCAGAATACAGTCACCTTAGACAATTCCTCGGTGTACGGGGATACCTCCTTATATGGCGGACTCTCTTTTGAAGGGAATGTATCGGACAATAACGTCATTGTTAAGAACAATTCAGAAGTAGGTGTTGATTCCTTGTATGGCGGCTATAGCCATTTTGAGGGAACCGTTGAAAAGAACTCCATACAACTGGAGAAATCCACACTTACAGAAAATGCGTCTTTGTATGGCGGGTATGCAGGTCATGACGCTGTTTCCAATAACAAAGTTTCGTTTTCCCAAATGGATAAAAGCCAGGTTGCGGCAATCTATGGCGGCTATTCCCATGGTTATAGTAAGGATGACTTTTATGAAGCTAAAAACAATGAAGTGAATATAGAAGCCACAGAGCTGACAAATCTGGAACAACTTTATGGGGGTTATGCCTATAATGGAAATGTTTCCGGAAACAAAGTCAACCTGAAAGAGGCAACCATTACTGGAGATAACCTTGAATTAGCTGTGGCTAGCGGAAATAACAGCTATGCCAAGGACAATGCATTATCTATTGATACTTCCACCATTACAGGCCTTAGCCAAATCTATGGCAGCAAAAACGACGAAACCACCAGTGATAACAAATTTTCCATTACAGGCAGTGATTTGGCTTTTTCCAACAGCAATTCCTCTACTCTTATAGGAGCCTATGGCAGGACGGTTTCCAATAATACGTTTTCCATCTCCGATTCTAGAGTAAGCAATATGCTTATGCTTGTTGCGAATAATGCCAATGAAAATGCCCTCGACAATTCTACAACCCTGACCAATGCCAAAATCTCGGGTTTGCAGATGCTTGTTAATGCTTATGCTAATGAAACTTCCGAAAACAACAAACTTACTATCTCGGGAGGTTCTCTGACCTATGAGACAGAAACGAACGGCGAGCCAATTCCACCAGAAGCTTCACTTCTGATAGGCGGCAAAGGAAACATTATGGCCCATAATAACCAATTGGAGATTACGGGAACCTCTATAACCGATGCACAAACCATTTATGCTGGCGAAAGTGACAATGTTGCCCTTGAAAATCAGCTGACCATTACGACGGCCAATATTTCCGGTGCTTCTACGATTGCTGGCGGCAAATCTTCCGGGCTATCACAATACACTTACGAGGGCCTAACTGTTCTCAGAGATCCCTGTGCCTATTGGAACAAGGTGGATATTAGCGGCGGCAGTGTTACCGCAGAAAATATCTACGGCGGTTATGTAACCAAAAGCACAGAAGAAAGCTCGGCTGACGTGAGCAGCCATGTGTTTGAAAACGAAGTAACCCTTGGCAGCGGCGTAACGGCTGATAATGTCATTGGTGCGTACACGACTATGCCTGGTGATACCTATGGCAATACTGTTACGGTGGAAGGCGGTACCATCCAAAAGAACCTGATTGGCGGCAAAACGCCAAGTGGTGAAACTACTGGCAACACCCTGAATATTTCTGGCGGTACCATCGGCACCACCGAGGCTGTAGATGATGACGGCAATCCCATTACCAACGGCAACCTGATTGCCGCAGGCTATACGGATAACGGCGCAGCCGATAGCAACACCGTCAACGTCTATGCCGGTACTCTGGGCCACATGATGAGCCTCTACGGCGGCTACAGCACCACCGAAAGCACCGGCAATACGCTGAATCTCTACACCAAGGACAACACGGTAGAAAATCTGGGCTATTTCCAGACCCTGAACTTCTACGTGCCAGCAAACGCCAAGGCTGGGGATACCATGCTGGAGGTTACGGGCACCGCCGACGTTCACGGCGCAGCCATTAACGCCGGGGTGGAGGATACCACCCAGCTGAACCCGGGCGAAGTCATCAACCTGATCCACGACGGAAATAGCGAAATCAACACCAAGGACACCAGCTACGCCATGATGGACGGCAAGGACATCGTTACCGACGCCGCCTTCCTCCAGCGTCGGGCTTACATTAAGCCCCAGGACGCCAACACCATTGTCCTGTATGTGCCCATCGACAGCCAGCCCATTCTGCACCCGGATACAGAGGTGATCGCTGACGGCCAAGCCAATGCTGCTAGCACGGTAGCCAATGGCTCCGATGCCGCCGTCACCGACGGTCTCCAGGCAGCCCTGACCGCCTGGGCCGAAAGCCACGAAGCCGCTCGGCTTCGGGAAGACGACCATGCCGCCATGGATATGATGGGCAGCCCCTACATTTCCAGCCCGGCAGGTATGAGCATCAGACAAAGCACTTCCATGGTGGCCGCTTCACCCCTTGACGCCGCAGACGCCAAAAACGCCAACGTAACCCTCAGCGCAGAAGAAATCGCAGCTAGAGAAGAACGGGATGTAGAAGCCAAGTTTACCCCCTACGTCATGCTGGGTGGTCACAACCTGCGCTACAACAGCAGTTCTACCGTGGATACCAATGGTTTCAACGGCGAACTGGGTTTTGTCCGGAGAATCTTCAAGAAAGACTACGCCGACACCATCATGCCCTTTGTAGAATACGGTACCGGCAACTACACCATCTACAAAAACGGTACCCGGGGCGACGGCAGCCAGCGGTATGTAGGCGCCGGCATCCTCCTTCGCAGAGACCAGGAAAACGGCGTCCACTACGAAGGCCTGGTGCGGGCCGGCCGCCTTAACGGCGACTATGCCGGCCGCATTGCCGGCTACCGCACCACCTATAACTCCGGAGCAGGCTACATCGCCGCTCACGCCGGCCTGGGCAAGATTTACCGCCAGGACAGCAACGACTACAACCTGTACGGCAAATTCTTCTATTCCCATCTGGGCGGCGACAGCGTCACCCTGCACAGCAGCTTAGGCAGCGCCGATTACGAACTGGACAGCGTCAATTCCTATTGGACCCGCTTGGGCTTCCGGTGGACCAAACATCTGGATGAAGACACCACCACCTTCTACGCCGGCTTAGGTTGGGATTACGAATTTGACGGCAAAGCCACCGCCCGGTATAGAGACTACACCACCCCCGACGCCAGCATGAAAGGATCCAGCGAATTCCTGGAATTAGGTTGGCAGAGCAAAGTTACGAAAGAGAACCCCTGGGGTGCCGATGTGAGAGTCACCGGGTGGAACGGAGTGAAACAAGGCTTCACATATGGTGTAACGATTACAAGACGTATGTAAATGTGAAATAAGGTAAAAAAAGCATTCCGCCAGAAGTATAGAACTTTTGGCGGAATGCTTTTTTGTGTGAAATCGGGGGATTGGATGGGGGCTGACAGGTAGTGCTGAAGAAAAAGGACGACGTACTACAGTTTCTACGAAACTGTGCGGTGCTTTTTCAGAATATATGGCGGCGCCAGCGCCGCAGAAGGAGCCTTCCCCACCCAGGGCCTTGGATTCTTGGTGTGGCCTGTCCCTCCCCTTCCTCATAGGCGGGGAGGGCATGGGGTAGTGCTGGCCGGGACTGTAGATGTTTTTGATAGCGAATGTAGTGGTAAAGCTATCGTAACGATTAACAATTGACCAGTAGTGGCTATAGAACGCTTCCTGCAAGCGTGTAGGAAGTGTCGCCATAGGCGACGATAGAAGTTTATCAAAGCTTTTCGCGGCGCCGGCGCCGCGTCTGCCTTCCACTTACCAGTGCACTGCTTGGCGTGCACTGGAGAAGGGGAAGGGTGGCTGCGCCCAAGAGTAAAACGCAGCCGGGATGGGGTTCAAAAGTAGGCTGCCTGCACCACACCCGTTGAGAACGTCGACCAAAAATCCGGTACAGAGTTTTCTCCAGCTAAAAATTGCCCTTGGGCAATTTTTCTGTAGTTGCTTCTCAAACCCCGGCACCAGTGCTAGACCCTGCCGACCGTACTGTTATTAAAAATTCGCGAGGATTCCCTGCACCAGCACCAGGAAGTTCGCTGACCGTACTGCATCTCCCCCCACAACCAAAAAAGACAGCCTGTGTGCCAATGGGGGTGGCAACACAGGCTGTCTTTTTCAAAAACAAAACGGGAAAGGAGGCAGGATTCGTTCCAAGGGGAGGGAACATACCTGCGGGGGATAGGTTATCGCCGCAGAACTCCATGGGGGAGAAGCTCTGCTAAAGCCGTGGATTTCTCGTCCTCCGTCCACAAGTGAAAAACGCATGTCCGTCAATAATGAATTACCTATACCTTGTGAAATCGGTTCCTAGAAATTCATTGCTTGTATCTTTATTATAACATGAATAAAATGAAATACAACACACTAAAGTGTTAACAAAGCAATTTTCCAGCTTTTCCAGGCTAATACCTGGACCAGCAACCCCAGAACCCGTTCTAATCGCTTCTGACAGCCCAAACACTGCCTTGTCCGCAAGTCCCATTCCCGGCATATTTTATTTTCCTTTATCGCATAAAAAGCAAGAAAAAACGCATAAAAACTGATAAAAAGATAAAAGTGTATACTTTCGTATAATTGAAAACCACTTTTATTGCTGTTATGATGATACTAGAGCTTCAACAAGAGCGTATGGGTTAACCACCCAACCACCCTGAGCACGTTCATACCGATGGTTGGCTCCCCCTGGGAGCATGATCATAATTCCCACTTTGTGAAAAGCAGGCAGACCTCCTTAATCCCGTTTGGTGGCTGCCTGCTTTTCGTTATGCTGGGCAGCTGTTAAAAATGCGTCTTTCCTTGGGTTGAACTTTTCCGCCAATATCCTCAGCGGCGGCAACGTCCAAAGCGGCAACAACGCCTACGCCGCAGCTGGAGCCGGCGCCGGACAGGTACTGGCCCACAACAAGCTGCTGAAATTTGTGGGCGCAGATGACAACAGTGCCAGCAAGTTCTCTGTTACCACAGAAAACCAGGACGCTAAAAACGTCTACGGCAATGCCCTGAATGCTCCGAATGTAGTGAATGCAGCCATCGCCGGCACCGGCGCAGCAGCAGACTACTTTAACGCAGCCGCCAACGACCAGATTAACCCCACCACCGCTGGCCAGGCAGCCGCTATGAACAGCGTCAACGCAATGAGCGAACTGGGCGGCGTGCAGCATAGCCTGTATGCAGCAAACAACCTGTTTGACAACGCCGTGATGAACCATCTGGCAAACCACGACGAAGATAAGGACGTTTGGGCCCACTACATCCACGACAAAGAAGACATCGACGGCCTGTCCTTGGACGCCATGGGCGGAGCAAACTACGACAGCCAGTATAACGGTATCGTAGCCGGCGCCGACCTGTACAGCAAGAACGGCGTAACCGCCGGTGCAGCCCTGACCTACATCGATGGCGACATCGACGGCAACACCCTGGGCACCAGCGTGAAGAACGAAGCCAAATACTACGGTGCCAGCCTGTACGGCAGAGTGGAGCAGGGCCGCACCTCCTACTTGGGAGACATCTCCTGGCTGCGCGGCAAGAACGACCTCACCCTCAACGGCAGCGGCAAAGAAGTCACCGGCTCCGTGGATTCCAACGCCTTCAGCGCCGGCGTCCGGGCAGAGCAGCACTTTGACGTAGCCGGCGGCAGCCTGACCCCGTACGTAGGCATCCGCTACGCACACCTGGACTACGGCGACTACACCGACAGCCTGGGCATCCACCACGACAGCGACGCCTCCAACCTGTGGCTGGCACCCTTGGGCGTACGGTACACCAACACCGTAAAGACCGGTAGCTGGACCCTGAAACCTGTGGCTGAAGTAGGCTACCTGTGGACCTTCGGCGACAGAGACGGCAACGACAGAGTCAGCCTGAACGGCGCTGCCGATACCTTCGGGTATGAAGTCGCCGACGACGGCAGCTTCTACGGCAGATTGGGCCTGGAAGCCGAACACGGCCGCATGACCTACGGCATCGGCTACCAGTACCAGAAAGGCAGCAGCGTGAAGAGCAATGCGTTCACATTTGCACTGAAGTATAAGTTCTAAGGTAAAAGTAGGAAATAGAGAAATAGTACAAGGGGAGAACGTCCAACAGCTTGAAGCCTAAAAAACAGACTTCAAGCTGTTGAGGAATCAAGATAGAATATACGAAATGGCTGGAGACAATCCGTGATGGATTGCCTCCAGCCATTTTATTGCGGCGCCAGCGCCGCAGAAGGAGCCTTCCCCACCCAGGGCCCTTGAATACTTGGTGTGGCCCGTCCCTCCCCTTCCTCATAGGCGGGGAGGGCAGAGGACGTGCTGGCCGGTTCTGTAGGTGTTTTTGATAGTGAATGTAGTGGTAAAGCTATCGTAACGATTAACAATTGACCAGTAGTGGTTTGGAAGCCTACCACAAGCGTTGCGTTCACATCCAAGAGCCAAAAGGCTCTTGGCTAATGTGAGCCATGCGACAGCCGTCCAGGAGCCAAGCCTGTAAGGCGATGGCGAATGGAATACGGCGAACCGCTGTGGTAGGTGTCAGCCAAAGGCTGACGGAGGAAGTTTAACCAGCCTTTTCACGGCGCTAGCACCGCATATGCAAGAACCAAACCTCTATCGACGCCTTGCGGCGCCACTTCCTACACGTTTGCAGGAAGCATGCATAAACACCACGGTTCAGTTTCTTATCAGCACTATATTTTAGATTTTACTTGGCCAGTAGTGGTTTGGAAGCCTCTTTCAAGCATTGCGGTCGTGTCCAAACAGCGCTACAAGTATTCTAAAAGCTGTTTGGTATACACGACCCATGTGATAGCGGCCTGCAAAGCAAGTCCATAGGACGCAGCTGCGCAGCTAGCCGCGAACCACTAAAGAGGTGTCAGTCACTGCGTGACTGACGGAGAAAGTTTAATTATTGCCTTCGCCTTACCAGTGCACTGCTTGGCGTGCACTGGAAAAGGGGAAGGTGCCGGCGAATTCGCCGGCGAATGGGGTTCAAAAGTAGGATACCCGCACTACACCCGTTGAGAACATCGACCAAAAATCCGGTACAGAGTTTTCTCCAGCAAAAAATTGCCTAAGGGCAATTTTTCTGTAGTTGAGCTACCGTCCTCACCGCACTAGCCCCAAATGGGGACAAACCTTTCCCTTAGGGAAAGTGGCACCGTAGGTGCCAATAGGGGACACAGCGAGCCCCACCCAAAACCCATAATCCCTTTCCACAAATAACCACTCCTAGAAAATTGTCCGAAATATAATAACTACATTTCTACTCTCATGCTATAATACGGGTATAAAAAAGTATCTCACTCTTTAACAAGCAATTTGGCCACATTGGAGGTTTGGTGCGAAAATGTCTTAGGGGGCATTTTCGGTATAGGTGAAGGGAGGCAGGCCAGCTGTCCTAAGGGGACTTCTGACAATTTTTATGGGGAGTAAAGAGCAGCGCAGCTGCACAGCGGTGATTCTTTCCAGCATTTTGGGTATGGGGTTGTATGCCGCTCCGGCTATGGCGGATCCGGTTACCGTGACGGGTGCTATTACCCAGGCGGAAACGACCGGCAACAGCGATACCGGTACAGCCAGCGGCAATACACTGACCGTTACGGAGGCTACGCTGGACCTGAAAAGAGCAACCGTTTATGGTGGTAAGGCTGCTGATGAACAAGCAGGCAGCGCGTCAAAGAATACGGTAACTGTCACAAACAGCAGCCTTACCAGCCTGGATATCGTTGGAGGTTACTCTTCTGGACCAGCTGAGGGGAATACCGTCATCATTGCTAGTACAAGTGCCGTTGGCTCTATAACAGGTGGGAATGGCAATAATGCCAGCAATAACCGGGTGGAAATCTATGGTTCTTCAGGCCCAAACTACGGTGGGTTTGTTGATGCAGGCGATGCGCTGGGAAACTACGTCCTGATTGATACGGCAGCCGATAATATCGGCACTACCTATGGCGGTTTTTCCCTAAAGGGTGACGCCAATGCCAACACGGTGGAAGTCAAAAGCGGCGTTGTGAACCAGGCAATCGGAGGCAATGGGGAAAACACGGCAAACAATCGTGTGATTATGAGCGGCGGAACGGATCATTATATGCTGATAGGCGGCTATGCAAATGGTTATGGAGGAACGTCATCCAACAACCAGGTCACCCTCACCGGCGGTGAAATTACCTATAATGACAGCCAAATGCCCGCTGCCAGCGGTGGCTGGGCTCCCTTTGGCAGCGCCGACCAGAATAGCGTAGAAATCAGCGGCACAGCAGCTGTTGCAGGCAATGTCTATGGCGGCGGCTCCCTTTTAGGCAATGCTGCCAATAATACCGTCAAAATTTCCAGCGGCACCGTGGGAGGAAATGTAGCTGGAGGCGCGGCACTCAATGCCGGTACTTCCTATTCCCTTACCCCCAATCCCACAAATGCCACCGGCAACACCGTGGAAATCAGCGGCACAGCAGCTGCTGCAGGCAATGTGTACGGCGGCTATGTGAACCTTTATGTTGATTATTATATTCCCACAGCGACCGCACCGGTGGGTGATGCGTCCCAAAACACTGTCAAAATTTCTGATGTCTCCCTTTCTGGCGATGTCTACGGCGGCTATACTGTTTACGGCGATGCCACGGGTAACACCACCAGCCTGACGAGCACCACCCTAAGCGGCGATGCCTATGGCGGCTATACTGCACATGGTACCGCTTCGGGCAATACCGTTTCCCTTACCAATGTCACCGCCGATACACAGATGAAAGAAATCGTCGGCGGCCGGGCTCTCATAGGCACAGCTTCTGACAACACTGTAACCGTGGAGGGCGGCACTTATTTCAATGTGTACGGCGGGGCTACAGGCTCAGCCGCCGAATACGAACCCATTGCCTCACTGCCAGCGGGTGTGACAGAGACCGGCGACGCCACCGGCAATACTTTGATCATCAAAGGCGGCACTATTTTCACCGCAGCCGCTGGCCGGGCCAATGAACTGGAGTATACCAATGCAGAAGGAAATACGGAAAATCTAGCAAAAGGCGATACTACCGGGAATACCCTCTACGTCTATGACGGGGATATTACAGCGGCCGTAGGCGGCTATGGCGGCACCAACGTCAAAGATAATACCGCCAGCATGAGCGGCGGTACCGCTGCCAGACTGGTAGGCGGGGCCACCATCCTGGGCGAAGAAGGGACCATTTCAGGAAACCATGTTTCCCTTAGCGGCGGTACTGTCACTTATTATGTAATTGGCGGCGAAGGTGCCGAAGCCGAAGGCGCCAGTACCGTCTCGGACAATAGCGTTTCCATCTCCGGCGGCACAGTCGCACAAAACGTAGCTGCCGGCACCACCGTCAGCGGCGATGCTACAGGCAATACCCTGACCATTTCCGGCGGTACCATTGGCACGACGGAAGGGGACACCAACTACATCGTGGGCGGCGCATCGGTACAGGGCGCAGCCAACGATAACACGGTCACCATCACCGGAGGCACCTTAGGCACCATGATGAGCCTCTACGGCGGCTATAGCGAACTCGAAAGCACCGGCAACACCCTGAATTTTTACACCAAAGACCAGACCGTCAAGAATCTGGACTACTTCCAGACCCTGAACTTCTACGTGCCGGCCGGCACCGTTCCGGGAGAGACCATGCTGGAAGTCACGGACACAGCGGATGTCCATGGAGCAGCAGTGAACGGCGGCATTGACGACAGCGTGAAACTGAGCCCTGGCCAGGTCATCAACCTGCTCCACGATGCCAATACCATCAGCACCACCGGCACCACCTACAGCATGATCACCGGCAAAGACGTGGTCACGGACCCCGGCTTTGTCCAGCACAAAGTCCTCATTAAAGAACAGGACCCCAATACCATTGTCCTGTACATCCCCGCCGGGGACAAAGGTTTCCTGAACCCCGATACCAAACTGATCCCCGAGCAGCGGGAAGCCGCCATCAGCGAACTGGTGAACGCTTCCGACCTGGCCGCCACCCAGGGCTATGCCTCGGCTGTGGCAGCCTACGAAGCAGCCTGGCTGGAAGACCATTCCGTGGAAGCCAAATTTATCCCCTATGCCGTCATCGGCGGCCACGACCTGCGCTATGACACCGGCTCCTACGTGGACAGCCAGGGCCTTAACACCGAGTTGGGCTTTGTGAAACGCACCTTTGACGGCAATCACGCCGATACCCTCATGCCCTTTGCTGAGTACGGCAACGGCAACTACACCAGCCACCTGGACAGCGGCGCCAGAAGCGACGGCGACCAGCACTACCTGGGAGCCGGCCTGCTGCTTCGCAGAGACCTGCGCAGCGGCCTCCATTACGAAGGCATGCTCCGGGCCGGATACCTGTCCGGAGATTTCCGGGGCGTGCTAGCCGGTCACCGAGCCTCCTACGATACCGGTTCCCAATATATCGCCGCCCATTTGGGCCTGGGGAAAATCATCTCCAAAGGCCAGGACGACTTTGACTACTACGGCAAATTCTATTGGACCCATCTGGGCAGCGATACCACCGCTATTCATACCAATCTAGGCAGCGGCGACTACCATTTGGACAGCGTGAACTCCTATCGGACAAGACTCGGCCTGCGCTGGACCAGACATTTGGGCGCCCAGAACACCATCTATGCCGGCCTGGGCTGGGATTACGAATTTGACGGAGAAGCCAGAGCCCAGTACAGAGAATTTAGCACCCCCGCCCCCAGCGTCCAGGGAAGCAGCGGCATGCTGGAGCTCGGTTGGCAGAGCAAAGCAACGAAAGAGAACCCCTGGGGCGCAGATCTGCGAGTGACAGGCTGGACCGGAGCACAAAGAGGGGTAACATATGGGGTGACAATAAGCAGAAGACTTTAAACGTAAGCAAGAAAGTTTAGAGCGTACCGTAACAGTCGGAATTCAGGAAAACGGAGCACTTCCAACAGCTTGAAGCCCGAAAAGCAGGGCTTCAAGCTGTTGAGGAATCAAGATAGAATATACGAAATGGCTGGAGACAATCCACGATGGATTGCCTCCAGCCATTTTATTGCGGCGCCAGCGCCGCAGAAGGAGCCTTCCCCACCCAGGGCCTTGGATTCTTGGTGTGGCCCGTCTCTCCCCTTCCTGTTAGGCGGGGAGGGCAGAGGACGTGCTGGCCGGTTCTGTAGGTGTTTTAACAGTTAATGTAGTGGGAATGCGATTGTAACGACTAACAATTGACCAGTAGTGGTCTGGATGCCTACCACAAGCGTGTGGTAGGTGTCAGCCAAAGGCTGACGGAGGAAGTTAATTACTGCCTTCTCCTTACCAGTGCACTGCTCAGCGTGCACTGGAAAAGGGGAAGGTGTCGGCGCACTCGCCGGCGGATGGGGTTCAAAACCAAGATTCTCGCACTACACCCCGAAGACCGCACGACCAAAAATCCGGTACAGAGTTTTCTGCAGCTAAAAATTGCCCGTGGGCAATTTTTCTGTAGTTGAGCTACCATCCTCACCGCACTAGCCCCAAAAGGGGACGGACGTTTCCCATTCGGGGGGAGTCGTATCCATTTCTCAAGGCCTTAGCCGCTGAGAAATGGAATATACGACCCCTGCGACAGCCGTCCAGGAACCGAGCCTGCAAGGCGATGGCGACTGGAATACGGCGAACCGCTCGAGGATTCCCCGCACTAGCACCATGAAGTCCGCTGACCGCACTATTCCGCAAGCCACCCTCTATCGTGCCAAGAATCCCCAAAATTTATGTAAAATTCCCTATAATCCTGCTATAATAGTATTATGTAATAACTGTCGTAACAAGATGTTTGTAAGGGAGGGTGTATTATGGGGAAAGAAAGTAAATGGCTATATGCTTCTATCATGGCTGCTGTTTTTGCTGCGGGGGCAGGCTTGCATCCAGCCCTTGCAGCGGATGTTACCGGAAAGACCACGACGGTTGACACGGAAGTAAAGGTAGACGTCTACGGCGGTCAGGGCACCGAGGCAGGGGACAATGTCACCAAAAACACGGTGACCATCACCGAAACGGGCTATGTCACGTGGGGCAGGGTCTACGGCGGCTATTCTCCTTATGGCAAAGCCGATGAAAATACGGTGGATGCAGAAAATGCGTATGTCAAAGGCACGGTCTATGGCGGCTACGTTTTTCTTGATGAAGACAATACAAGCATCACTGCACCTTTTACGGCAGACGCCAGCGGCAATACGGTTACGCTGAAAAATACCACCGTGTTTAGCCTAATATATGGTGGTTCTGTAGAGCGTATCGGCGAAGACTCTGACCTGTTCCCGTATCTGCAGCCTTCTGCTGCCAGTAACAACACAGTGACCATCACCAATGAATCAACTACACCTATTACCTATCAGGATATCTATGGCGGCTACACGACTAAGGGCGATGCCAGCGGCAATACCATCAGACTGGAAGGGACCCTCAGCGGCAGTGGGGCGGAAGCCCAAACGAATGTGTTTGTGAAATCTAGATTTCTTAAACAATCTGCATATGTAACCGGCGGTGAAACGTGGGGTGGCAGTGCCAACGGAAACAAGGTCAGCTTGGAGAACATCGGCATTAACGATAACGTTATTGGCGGTTATACAGAAAATGATCTGTATGTATCGGACGATAGGAGGGCCTACGTCAGTACCAATGGAAACAGCATATATTTAAAAAATGTGTATGGCGCAGATGACGACTCGGGAAATAATCATTGGTCCGAGGCCCTCGGTGGCTATGTGCTTGTTTTTGCAGATTTAGACCCGGAAAACGAAGGAGCACAGCTATACGGTGAGAGCAATGATAATACGGTGACTCTGGTTGGCTCACCTGACATGCCCCAGTTGGCACACATCAAAACCGCCAGTGGCAGCTATACAGAATCCAATGCAAATTTCAATGTAAACGATACGAGTTCGGCTGAGCGCTATGCTGTATCCTTGAGCAGCAATGGTAATACGGTTTCCTTAAATCACTACCAGGCAGGAAATGTCATAGCCGGCAACTCCGGCACTGCCGTATATGTTTATAAGGAATATGGTTCTCAGAAGAACTCAAGTTCTCTATCCATAATCGCAAGTGACAGGGCAAATGACAACCGCGTCTTCTTGACGGACAGCACTGTTACCCGCAACGTCATTGGCGGTGGGACCGCTGCCTATATTGAAGCGGATGAGGCCATTGACCTGGGAATGACGCTTACACAGAGCATGAGCGATACGGCCACGGGCAATACAGTCGTTCTGACAGGAAGCAATGTGACAGGACAAATTGACAATGAGGAACTACGCTATGGGCACGTGGTTGGCGGCTTGGCCTTCCAAGGTACAGCCGCAGGCAATACGGTCAACCTTTCTGACAGCACGGTAACCAGTGCCTATGGCGGCGCTGCAGGTGAGTTGGGAACAGATGGCACGTTGAGAGACGACTTGAATGAAATAGCATTCCTGAGCGACACCTACGTAGGTGCTGAGACTCAAGCTAAGCTTACCAGCAAGGCCAAAGACAATACAGTCAACATGATCAGCGGCACCGCAGATTCCCTCTGGGGCGGCTACGCAAAAGCTTTTGAAATAACACAAAGCGATTATGTAAACCATGTAGAAGTTTTCACTACCACAAACTACGACAGCGGCTCCGCCAACGGCAACACAGTCAACTACTACGGCGGCACGGTGAATCAAAGTATCATCGGCGGCCAGTCCGAATCCGCCGCAACCAACGACAACATCGTGAACCTGTATGGAACCCTGGTGGGCAGCAGTGTCAGCCTCTCCGGCGGCATTGGCAAGACCGAAAGCACCGGCAATACCCTGAACGTCTATACCCTGAACAACAGTGTTGCCAACCTGGACCACTTCCAGAACCTGAACTTCTACGTGCCAACTGAGGCCGTAAACGGAAATACCATGCTGACAGTAACGGGTACGGCAGATGTGTCCGGGGCGTCCATTCAGGCTGGCGTGGAAAAGACCACGGCCCTTAAAGGCGGGGACGAAATCAACCTGCTGTATGATGCCAAGGGCATCACTGCGGACGGGGCGACCTACGGAACCCTGGCTGGCTTGGATACGGTTATGGATGCCGGGTTTGTGATCCGGCCGGTGGAGGTAAAGCAAAAGGACGCCAACACCCTTGTGCTGCACGTCCTGGAGGGCCAAAAGGCCACACTTTCTCCGGATACCAAACTCATTGCTGAATCCAGTGCCGCAGCCCTGAACTTCATTGGGGCAGGAGCGGATACGGCCCTGGATGCCGGCTTTATGGCAGCTTCCCAGGCCAGCCAGAACAGCGAAAGCCAGAAGAACTTTACGCCCTACGTTACTATCGGCGGGCAGAACATGCGCTACGATACCGGTTCCTATGTGGACAGCAACGGCTACGCCGGGAACCTGGGCCTGGTACGGCGCATTGCCAACGATAATTCCGTAGATACCATCATGCCCTTTGCCGAATACGGCAAAGGCAACTACACCAGCCACCTGGATAACGGCAGCCGGGGCGACGGTACCCAGCACTATGGCGGCGTAGGCCTGCTCTTGCGCAGGGACCTGAACAACGGTGTATATTACCAGGCCAGCCTCCGGGCCGGCGTCATGGACGGCGACTTCCGGGGCGCCCTGGAAGGCTACCATACCACCTACGACACCCATGCCCGGTACGCCGGCGCCAGCCTGGGTCTGGGCCGGATCTACCAACAAACCGACAAAGATAGCGTGGATGTATATGGCCGATTCAATTATACCCATCTCACCAGCGATGACGTAACCCTGCACAATGCCCTTGGCACGGCGGACTATAACCTGGATGCAGCCGATTCCTACCGCACCAGATTGGGCGCCCGCTGGACCCATAATTACCAAAAGAACCAGTCCTACTACGCAGGCCTGGGCTGGGATTACGAATTTGACAGCACTGCCAGAGCCACCTATGATGGCCTCAGCACCCCGTCCCCGGAGAGCAAAGGCTCCAGCGCCCTGTTAGAACTGGGCTGGAAGAGCGACGCCACCAAGGAAAACCCCTGGGGCGCAGATCTCAGAGTGACCGGGTGGGCAGGGAAGCAAAGAGGTTTGGTGTTTAATGCATCCCTCACACGGAGACTGTAAATGTGAAAGAAAGTAAAAAGCCGCTCTCCAAAATCATGCAGATTTTGGAGAGCGGCTTTTTTGCTTGAAATCGGGGGATGAGTGGGGCGCTGACAGGTAGTGCTGAAGAAAACGGACGACGTGCTACGCTTTCTACGAAAGCGTAGAGGTGTTTTTGGGAATATATTGCGGCGCCAGCGCCGCAGAAGGAACCTTCCCCACCCAGGGCCCTTGGATTCTTGGTGTGGCCCGTCCCTCCCCTTCCTGTTAGGCGGGGA
>PPYF01469911.1_pt1 | contig 17669 bp, 20 predicted proteins | sample 1559871 | NCBI WGS metagenome assembly PPYF01 (sample SAMN08240021, study PRJNA423297) | Human gut metagenome, whole genome shotgun sequencing project.
GCCAGTCAGTAGTCTTATTGTACTCTGAGGTATTTTCAATTTTCAACATCCACATTTTTTATTATACAGGAAGCTCCTATCAATAAAAAAAACAGCCCACTCTTTTTTAGAATTGGCTGCATAAAATGTACTTTACTTTTCGGAGAGAAAATGCTATATTCTAATTGAAAAGAGTAACCGCCCACAAGGTGGATGCTCCTGGATTAGGTTTTAATTTATTTTGCTCTCAAAGAGAGCTGCCTATCCTGTTGGCAGACAGGGTAGGCTATGTGGATGAGAAAAACCCAGCGACTTTTTATACTCATTATATTTATTGGCAAGATCCTGTTCAATATAGTCATACAGTTTTACCAGAACAGGAAGTTCTTTTGTCAGAGCTTTATAAAAGCCGGTATTGTAGGCCTCTTTATATCGCTTAAATACCTGGGCTTTTCCGAAATAGCTCTGAATAGGCGCCATACTGTCATCCGGATATTTTTTTATATTAAATGCATACAGAAGTCTCAAAAGCTCCGAAACATTAATCGGCTTGTTTTCATTGTCCTTATATGCAATTTTTTCTGCATAAGTTTCATCTTTAATGACCCTGTGAATATCCTCAAAACTGTCTTCCAAATTAAATAGGGCAATATCTGAAACCTGTACGGATGTGTTTCTGGCATCGGAAAGCCGTGTAATGTTAAGCACATTGATAATTACTTCAATACGTACATATTTTTCGATGTTTTCCGGAATTTTATCCCGGTTCTGCATAATTGCTGTATAGGTATGTCCGCATCCAGAATTCCATAACTGAATCTGTCATTTTCATCGTTCTGTTCTCCCAGATCAATAGTTACCTCTGAGTCTGTACTGTTAAAACTAAAGGCCTGAGCAGAAATTACAATTCCCCTGTTGTTAACATAAAAATCTGTTTCCGGCTCCACAACTGCATGAATCAGTCTCTTTGCCACATTGGTTCCCATCTTAGGAACACGGGGATTCACATCCATTGGAATGTTCTCCGGCAGATCTCTCATATTGACAAGAAGATAATAAATCGTTTCATACATTCCCGATTCTTTTTCATCTCGCCTGTAAGGGGATGTTAATGTCCGCACTGCATTTACCTTAAACGTCAATCTTTTGTTCCTATAAAATCCTCTCTTCTGATTTTTCCAAAAACTGTTGCTTTGAGTTTAGTATATATAGTAAATGCACCATAGTGCATAATTGAGGTTTTTATGTCTGAACGAAAGAAATATGATCCTGGATTAGTAAGAGTCGGAGAAATGCTCAAAGAAAAACGAAAAGCACTGGGCGCTGAATATAAAACATCAGAACATTTTATTGAACTCAGAAATTCTGAATTATTTGATAACAGCGACTGGCTTTCTCCACGTCATCTGGCAAATATTGAATCTGGGAAAAACTGGATCAGTATTGAAAAATTAATACTGCTTTCTACTGCGCTCGAAGAAAACCCTGTGGATTTATTTTCCGAAATCATCCATACCTACAGAGAAGGAAAAAATACTTTTTAATTTTACCCACTATACAGTTCTCTTCCTCCCCCTTGTTTTTCCCCGCTGAAGGAATTATAATACGCCCATACAATCACACTTACATGGAGGTGGTATTATGCACTACACCAGCCGTTATCAATCCCCTCTTGGAGAAATTCTTCTGGCAGCGGATAACATAGGACTGACAGGATTATGGTTTTATGGGCAGAAATATTTTGCGCTTCACCTAGATGAAAGTCACGAGAAAAAAACCTGTCCGGTATTAGGGCAGGCAAAGATCTGGCTGGATCTTTATTTTTCCGGACAGAAACCTGATTGTTCTGTTCCTCTGCATCTGAGGGGAACAGAATTTCAAAAAGAAGTATGGGAAATCCTTTGTGATATTCCTTATGGAACCACGGTCACTTATGGAAAAATCGCTGCTGTTCTTGCACAAAAAAGAGGTCTGGAGCACATGTCTGCGCAGGCCGTAGGAAACGCGGTGGCGCATAACCCAGTATCTGTTATTGTACCATGCCACAGAGTACTTGGAAGTAAGGGAAGTCTTACCGGATATGCCGGAGGACTGGAACGAAAAATAAAGCTTCTGGAACTGGAAAAAGTCCCCCGATACTGAGGGACTTTTTCTTTATCTGATTACCTTTTCATTTCATTTACTCAGAACATTCTTCCAAATATTTTTACCAGAACAGCGCCTCCCGGCATTCTTCTCAACCTCTCCCGAGAAGGCTTTTCCATTAAAATATATACTATAAAATAGGTTGCACCTCCCAGTGCAATGGACAGACACAGACAGATCACATTTGACTGAATCAGTTTGTACAGACCATAATATACAAGCCCTGCCACAGCTCCCATAGGTATAGATGCAAGGATTGGATTCAGGTATGCAAATCTCCACGGATTTTTATATCGAAGGTATTTTTTCATAGCCCTGTCGTTCAGAATACATACAACAACCGCATAAATAATCATTGCAACCAGCAGAGAATAAATTCCCAGATCTGTAAAGAGTAAAAGCAGAACAACAGCTACCACATCGACCACCAGCGCTACTGCAGCGGTGATCATTGGAATCTTTGGTCTTCCAATTCCCTGAAGCACTCCGTTTGAAATATTTGACATTCCATTTAACAGAATAGTAAAGGAGCCCAGCATCAGAAGCTTTCCTGCTGTACCATTGGTTCCTCCAAACAGCAGGGATACGATTGGCTGTGCAAGAACGGCTAAGCCTACTGCACAGGGAACAGAAATAAACATGGAAAGCTGCACTGTCTGATCAATTTTTCTTCTGGTTTCTTTTACTGCGCCTGTAGCATAAAGAGCCGAAACCTCAGGAATCATAGAGGTGGGCGCTGCACTGGAAAGGGTCAGAGGAATATTGATAATACTCATAAAATAAGTTGCATACTCTGCATACATCATACTTAATTTGTCTGCATCTGCTCCCTGTGTTCCGAGAATTTCCGAATAAAGAACACCGTTCAGATACCCATTTACATTATAGATAAATGCGCTGAGAATGATCGGAGATACGATCAGCATGATCAGTTTCAGGATATCCCCATATGATTTTTCTCTGTGTCTCCGGTCACTTTTTACTCTGGCGCGGATGCCTTTCCGGTTCATTCCGTAGACCATCATCATAAACAAAAGCGCTGTCACGACTCCGGCTGTTGTTCCAACTGTTGAGCCGGCAGCTCCCCATTTTGCCACCTGTTCCGGCGTTCCATCTGAAAGATTTTTGATAAAAAGCCATGCTGCAAGAAGACTTACAATAGCATTAAAAATCTGTTCAAGAATCTGAGAAACAGATGTGGGAAGCATATTTCTGTATGCCTGAAAATATCCCCTGTACACGCCGAGAATTCCCGAAAGGAATATGGTAGGGGATAAAATCTGCAAAGCCAGAACTGCATTGGGCTGATTGCGGGGAATAATAAATCTGGCGCCAAAAAGGCAGAAGAGAGCTACTGCTCCGCCTACAACAGCCGCATAGATCATAGACCCTCTGAATATTTTCTGTGCGTTTTTGTAATCTCTTAACGCAATCCTTTCTGAGATCAGCTTCGATACTGCCTGAGGAATACTGAAAGATGCGATCATCAAAAGGATCATATAGGCATTCTGGGCAAGGCTGATATAGCCCATTCCCATATTCCCTACAATGGAGGATAAGGGACTTTTATACAACAGGCCGATGATCTTGGATATCATTGCCGCGATCATCAAAAAGGAGGCATTTCTTACAAGATTATTCTTTTTTCCCATGATGTCTCCTTCACACCTGATTTTTATTTTCGATCTGCCAGTCAACTGGTTCCAGACCATTTTCTCTTAAAAATTCATTTGTTCTGCTGAAATGTCTGCAGCCGAAAAATCCTCTGTAAGCAGACAGCGGACTGGGATGCGGAGCTTCCAGGATCAGATGTTTTGGATTGTTCAGCATGGATTTTTTCATCTGGGCCGGACGTCCCCAGAGAAGAAATACAATGGGTCGGTCCTGTTCGTTGAGAATACGGATGGCTGCATCTGTAAACTGTTCCCAGCCAATTCCTCTGTGTGAATTGGCCTGATGCGCCCGCACTGTAAGCACTGTATTCAACAGAAGCACACCCTGGCGCGCCCATTTTTCCAGATATCCGTTATCCGGAATATAACAGCCAAGATCATCATGGAGCTCCTGATAAATATTTACAAGAGACGGAGGGATCTCCACATCTTTTTTTACGGAAAAACACAGACCGTGGGCCTGTCCGTCGTTATGATAAGGATCCTGTCCCAAAATCACCACTTTCACCTCACTGAGCGGTGTAAAATGAAATGCATTAAACATATCTTCTGCAGGAGGAAAAATCTTTCTGGTATTATATTCCTGCATTACTGTTTTGTATAATTTTGCATAATATGACTGGTGAAATTCGCCTTTCAGCGCTTCCAGCCACTCTCCTGACAAAGGAGCCATAACTGTCACCTCTTTATCTTCTTACTGAAATTCCTTTTTCTGCCAGGTAGTCTTTCACCTGACCGATTTCCAGTTCTTTGTAATGAAATAATGACGCAGCAAGAACTGCATCTGCTTTTCCTTTTGTAAACGCCTCATAAAAATGTTCCAGAGTGCCGGCTCCCCCTGAGGCGATTACGGGAATATTCACTGCATCCGCCACTGTCTGCGTCAGTTCCAGATCATATCCGGCTTTTGTACCGTCACAGTCCATGCTGGTTAAAAGTATCTCTCCTGCGCCAAGCGCTTCCACCTTTTTTGCCCACCAGACAGCGTCTATTCCTGTATCCAGTCTTCCGCCATGCTTGTAAATATTCCAGCCTCCGTCATCTCTTCGTCTGGCATCAATAGCAACTACCACGCACTGACTTCCGAACTTTTCCGCAGCCTCTGTGATCAGCTGTGGTCTGTCAATTGCCGCAGAATTTACAGAAATCTTGTCCGCGCCTTCTCTGAGAAGCTTCTTAAAATCATCTACGGTGCGGATTCCGCCGCCTACGGTAAAGGGAATAAACACACTGGAAGCAACTGCCCGTACCATATCTGTTACCGTATCTCTGTTTTCGCAGGAAGCTGTAATATCAAGAAACACCAGCTCATCTGCTCCTGCCGCATCATAAGCTCTGGCAATTTCCACAGGATCTCCGGCATCCTTCAGGTCAACAAAATTTACACCTTTTACCACCCGTCCCCGGTTCACATCCAGGCAGGGAATGATTCTTTTTGTAAACATATCATCTCTCCTCTCTGCCAAGCTCTGCAAAATTCTTCAGAATTTCAAGTCCGTATTTTCCGCTTTTTTCCGGATGAAACTGACAGGCAAATACATTGTCTTTTTCTACAGAAGCATGGATCTCCGTACCGTATCCGGTTACTGCCTTTACAATTTCCGGCTCCTGTGCCTGAAGATAGTAAGAATGTACAAAATATACATACGTATCCTGAGGAATATTCCGAAACAGTCTTCCATTGTTCTGAAGCTGCAGGGAATTCCATCCCATATGAGGGATCTTCAAGCCCGGAGACGAAGGTATTTTCAGAATTTTTCCTTTCAGGATTCCAAGCCCCTCTGCTCCCGGACTTTCCTCACTGCTCTCAAAAAGAAGCTGCAGTCCCAGGCAGATTCCAAGAAATGGTTTTCCATCCTCTATCATGTCCCGAATCACCGGAACCAACTCATATCTGTGAAGGTTTTCCATTGCCTGCCCAAAGCTTCCCACTCCCGGAAGAATTACTTTGTCCACACTTTTCAGTATGTCCGGATCCCGGGAAACAACTGTTTTCTCTCCCAGATAGGAGAGAGCTTTTTCTACACTTCTGATATTTCCTGCATCATAATCTATAATACCGATCATATATCTTTCCTCTTTGTTAAAAATTTACAAAAACTCACATTTTATACATTTATGTTCTTTTATTTGCAGATCCGAAAAACAGATCTCTTACAGTGCCCTGCACTCTTTTATTCATTTCCGGATTTTCTTTCTGTTTTTCAATCCCGAAACGCATCTGCTGCACACCGTCTGTCCTGTAATCCTTATCCGCTTCTGTTTTTATTTTCCGGTTCCGGAAATCTCTTCTTTCCCATGAACCTGATCTTTTTTATGTGTTTCCGTTTCTGATATATCCGGCAAAATGAATCCGTTCTGTATTCATCTCTTCAACGGCTACGTCAAGTATACCCTAAAAAAAGACAGATGCAAAGAGCTTTCTTCACATCTGTCGATTTTTGTCTCAATTTACGCTTTTTCTGTCAAGGGTGAACCAGAATTCCACACCATTGTCATAATTACGGACACCGTACTCCTGGTTATGGCTTTCCATAATTGCCTTGACAATGGAAAGTCCGATTCCACTTCCTCCATATTCTCTGGTTCTTGCTTTATCCACCTTATAAAACTTTTTCCAGACATTGGGAATATCTGCTTCCGGTATGGGGATTCCCGTATTAAACACAGTAATTTTTACTCTGTCTCCTTCCGGACACACACAGATTTCAATTTCTCTGTCTCCGTCCAGATGATTCAGCGCATTGCTGGTATAATTGGTAACAACCTCTTCAATCCGAAATTCATCTGCCCATACATACACCGGCTCCTCTGCCTCAAAGCTGACCTTTGCCTCCTTCTGCTGGATCATAATGTCCATGGACTGAAGAATGCCTTTTATCAGGCTTACAATGTCAAAGCGTTCCATTTTTACTTCGTCCCGGCCTTCTTCCAGATGATTCAGCGTCAGAAGATTTTTCACAAGCTTATTCATCTTGGCCGCCTCATCCATGATCACATCACAGTAAAACTCTCTGCTTTCTGGATCGTCTGAAATATTTTCCTTCAGCCCCTCTGCATATCCCTGCACAAGAGCGATAGGCGTTTTCAGTTCATGGGATACATTATTCAGAAATTCCTGTCTTTGCTGGTCAATACGGATCTTGTTTTCAATATCCTTCTGAAGCTGATTATTTACAGATTTCAGCTCGGAAATTGTCTTTTCCAGCTCTTCTGACATTTTGTTAAAATTCTCTCCAAGCTCGTCAATCTCATTTCCTGCCCTGCATTTATATTTTGCATCAAAATCAAGATTTTTCATTCTGCTGGAAAGAACCGTCAGTTCGCTGATGGGATTGGTGATCCTTTTTGTCACTGCCCATAAAATAACTGCGCTGACTGTAATGATCAGGATTCCCACAAAAAAGTAAAAGCTGTTGGAAATAGAAACACTGTCGCGAATGCTTTCCAGCGGCGTCCGGATCAGAAAGAAGCACCCGTTATCCAGCACGCCCCAGCTTTCTACATAATCCATTTCCACAAACCTGTCGCTGACCTGCTGGATCACATAAGTATCTGTTGAATCCAGAATTTTCGTCCAGCCTTTCTGCTCATCCAGATCATAGGCATAACCAATGAGGCGGGCCTGCAGCATTTTTTCATTGCCGCCCTCAGATGCAACCTCTTTTCCATCTACTGTAATAATAGTCCAGGTAAGATTATTTTCTGAACATTCTCTTTTCAGGCTGTCAGAAATCTCTGCTGTGCTGTTTCCTTCTGCATCTGTTACAATCTTCAGTTTTTGAAGATCATTGACTGCGGCCTCCAGAACCTCTGTTTTTTTTGTGATATAGTACCGTTCCAGAAACAAAAAATTAATAGCGGTGATGGTACACATAGATACCACCAGCAAACCGATAAAGAAAAATTCCAGCTGATGTCTCAGGGAACAAACCTTCTTCTTATGAGTTTTTTCCGACTTTTTTATCTGCAGGCTTTTCTTTTCTGGAAGCAGTTTCCGGCTCATGCTTCGTCAACCTCAAATTTATAGCCCATTCCCCATACTGTCTTAATATACTCGCCCTTTTCTCCCATTTTGCTTCTCAGCTTCTTTACATGGGTATCAATAGTACGGGCATCCCCGAAATAGTCATAATTCCATACAGAGTTGAGAATTTTTTCCCTGGAAAGAGCAATCCCCTCATTTTCCAGAAAATATGTGAGAAGTTCAAATTCTTTAAAGCTCAGTTCCATAGGTTCTCCGTCCACAGTTGCCTGATGAGCCGCTTTATCTATAACGATTCCCCCTGCTGAAAGAATATTTTCCGCAGTATCCTGCCCTGTCCTTCTTAAAATGGCCTCTACTCTTGCCACAAGAATTTTCGGACTGAAGGGCTTGGAAATATATTCATCCACACCAAGCTCGAATCCCAGAAGCTCGTCTCTCTCGTCGCCTCTTGCTGTAAGCATGATAATGGGAACTTTGGAATTTTTACGGATCTCACGGCACACCTCCCAGCCGTCCATTCTGGGCATCATGACATCAAGAAGAATCAGTGCAATATCCTTTTCTTTATAAAAAAGATCCATGGCTTCCTCACCATCTCCTGCTTCCAGAACCTGAAAGCCTTTTTTGGTCAGGAAATCCTTTACCAGCTTCCGCATACGGCTTTCGTCATCTACTACAAGTATTTTCAGGGCTTCCATATGAATACCTCCCGTTTTGATTTATAATGATTATAAGAGATTTTGACAGGTAAAACAATTTTTATTTTACCGTTTTTCTTGTCCTGTGCGAAAGAAGTGTCTTTCCATTCAGCCTGGACAAATCTGTTTTTATTTTTCTATTTATGATATCAGAAGTTTATGTTTCTTCTGTGAACGCCCAAACAGATTTTTTAAAAATTTTGTACTTTTTGAATCCTTTTTTGTTTTTCCGCCGTCTAATAAGCAGATACACAAAAACAAAGAAGCTTCTACTTTAACATCCCAGCCACGACCGGTCAGAAAACCAGGAGAGGAAATTTATGATTGAACACTTACTGCGAAAAGCAAAAAAGGGTGATTCCGATGCCTTTTGCCGTCTGATGGATATGCAGACACAGAGCATGTACAAAATTGCCCGTTCCTATCTGAAAAACGATGAGGATGCCGCAGATGCCATACAGGATACCATCTTATCCTGTTATGAAAATCTTCTGAGTCTGAAAAACAACAAATATTTTCAGACATGGCTTACACGGATCCTGATCAACAAATGCAAGGATATTCTTCACAAAAAGAAACTGACAGTGTATACAGACAGTATTCCGGACACTCCTTTTTACGAAGACGATTTTGAAACCACCGAGTGGAATCAGATTCTGGCTCCTTTAGATGAAAAATACAGGATCATTCTCCTTCTGTATTATATGGAAGGTTTTAACACCAGCGATATCAGCCAGATTCTGAATATGAAAGAAAGTACAGTAAAAACCCGGCTTCAGCGAGGACGGAAACTGCTCTCAGAAGCCTGCCAGTATCAGACCAGGGAGGGACATGCATGATGATTACATTCAACGATAATGAAAAAAAATTAAAAGACGATCTGAACAGGGATATCGCCCTGCCGGCAGTTGTCCATGAAAGAATTAATACAGCCTACCGCATGATCGAGGAACATACGGTCAAACAGAAAAAAAAGACCCGTAATCCCTACCACTGGATGAAAACAGGGGCAAAGGTTGCCGGAGGTCTGGCAGCCGCTGTGGCAGTTGGATTTATTTTCTGCGCAGCCAACCCGGTTATGGCAAGAGAGCTTCCGCTCATCGGAGGAATTTTTGAACAGCTTCAGGATAAAGTAAGCTTTTTCGGGAATTTCTCGGATAAGGCAACCTCTCTTGAAGAGTCTGCCGCTCCAACCTCAGATACAGAGAAACTTCCGGAGACATCTTCCGCTGATGAAACTCCCCGGGAAACAGTTTTCACAAAAACACAGGACGGACTCACCATAACCCTGTCTGAAATTTATGCAAACGATCTGACCTGCTATATTACGGTAAAAGCAGTCAGCGAAGAACCGTTCCCGGATACTCTGATGGATCAGGACGGAAAACCATGCATCTCTCTTGTAACAGAACCCCGATACAGCTTCCTGGAAGATACGGGTATGAATCCTGGTATGCAGTATATCAATCCGGAAGGAGAATTTACGGATGACCATACCTACATAGCTATTTTACGGCTGGATACTCAGTTTGAAGATACCGCTGAATTTGAACAGAAATATCAGGAAATGGTGGATGAGATTCTTGCAGAAATGGGGATTACCATGGATGATATCAATGATGAAACAGAAGAAGGCCATGCTAACCTGGAAGAATTTAACGACCGTGTTTTAGCACGGGGCGGCGCTCTCCAGTCTCAGTATGTCAAGCCCATTGTTACTCCGGAAACTTATACTCTGAACCTGACCTTTAAGGAATTTATCGGAGACAAAGCAGAACCTGAATTCTGGGACAGTGGATATACCCAGGAGGAACTGGAAGCCATGTCAGAGGCAGAATTTCAGGAAATTATGAACCAGATGCCGGAAGAATATTCTCAGAATCCCAATAAATATCAGAATTACTGGTTTAAAGGGGACTGGAGCTTTGAAATCCCGGTAACAGTAGATAATTCCCTGACGGAAACTCTAGAAATCAATGAAACCAATGAAGAAGGCATCGGACTTGCCTCCATTGCCAGAACGCCTTATGAAATCACCATTACTCCTTTGTATAAAGAAGGTTCTGACAGCGACTGTTTCCTGGTTGCTCTGGATGCTGACGGCAATATGCTGCCGTACAACCGCTCTTCCTCTGACTCTTATAATTACGCGATACAGGACAAAAATATCTCATTCATAGATATCTATCTTCTGGATTATATGCAGTACATGGATGAACTGAAAGTTCAGTATTACAATGAAGAGCTGGACAATGCAGAATGGAAAGCCCTGCTGGATGCCAATGCAAGATATCACAAAACAGTCAGCTTAGACAAATAAGTTCTCATAAAAATATCCCGGAGAAGGATTTACTGGCAGACTCCAGAAATTCCTCTCCGGGATTTATAATTTTATCAGGACATCTGATAATAATGCGCGTAGATTCCGTTTTTTGCCAGAAGCTCCTCATGAGAACCGCGCTCTGCAATTCCATTATCTGCAACCACCAAAATCTCATCTGCATTCCGTATGGTGGAAAGGCGATGGGCAATGGTAATGGTTGTCCGGTTCCTGGAAAGCTCCTCCAGACTTTTCTGGATCCAGCGCTCGCTTTCATTATCAAGAGCGCTTGTGGCTTCGTCCAGAATCAGAACAGGCGGATTTTTCAGAAATACTCTGGCAATGGAAATCCTCTGCTTCTGTCCTCCTGAAAGCCTTGTTCCTCTCTCTCCTACAAAGGTGTCATATCCCTCAGGAAGGGACATAATAAAGTCATGGATATTTGCTTTTTTTGCAGCCTCAATAATCTCTTCCATGGAAGCAGAGGGCTTGCCGTAAGCAATATTTTCTTTAATGGTTCCTCCGAAAAGATAAATATCCTGCTGCACAAGACCAATCTGGCTTCTCAGAGATTCCAGAGTCAGCTTTCCTACCTCTTTGCCGTCAATAGTGATCCGGCCTCCGGTTACATCATAGAATCTTGGAAGCAGGGAACAGATGGTAGTCTTGCCGCTTCCGGAAGGACCTACCAGTGCAATAGAGCGTCCTGCAGGAATGGTAAAAGAAATATTATCAAGAACCAGAGTCTCATCATCACTGTAATGGAAGGACACGTTTTCGTAGGAAACCTCTCCTTTCACATCCGTAAGAGGCTCTGCATCCGGAGCATCTACAATATCCGGCTCTGTCTCCATTACATCCAGAAAACGCCGGAAGCCGGAAAAGCCTTTCTGCATCATTTCGATCAGCTCCACAAGAATCTGGATAGGACTTACAAAAATACCGATATACAAAGCATACATGGCCAGATCTCCGGCATTCATTTTTCCTCTGGCAATAAGAAGTCCGCCGAACACCAGTGTCACCAGGTACATCATTCCCTGGAAGAAACGGTTCCAGCCCATGAAATTCCCCATACAGCTGTAGTTTGCATCCTTGGAGTGAAGAAAGGCCTGGTTACTTTTGCCAAATTTTCTGCGCTCCACATCTTCATTGGCAAAGGACTGTACCACACGGATCCCTGCCAGAGTATCCTGAAGGCTGGAGTTTACATCACCGATCTTTCTGCGGTTATCCATAAAGGTTTCCTGCATTCTCCGGTTCTGCTTCATGGAAAACACCAGCATGATCAATACCAGGATCAGAAGCGGAATTGCCAGTCTCCAGTTAATAAGAAACAGGAAAACAAATGATCCCACAATCTTGATCAGAGAGATAAACAGGTTCTCAGGACCATGATGGGCAAACTCCGCAATATCAAAAAGGTCGGATACCAGCTTGCTCATCATCTGTCCGGAATTGTTCTGATCATAGTAGGAAAAGGACAGTTTTTCATAATGGTCAAACAGCTGCTGTCTCATATCCCTCTCCATCTTTGCTCCCATCATATGGCCCTGATAGCCCACATAATACACACAAAAACTCTGAATGACATACATGATCAGAAGGCACAGGCCAATGGGAAGAAGGGCCTTCAGGATAGTAGAAGGCTCTTCTGTAAAAACAGTTGCTGTCAGTGTTCTCAGAATCTGCGGAAATGCCAAATCCACCAGACTGATAATGGCGGCGCACAGAAGATCCAGAAAAAACACGGTTTTATAAGGTCCGTAGTAACGGATAAATTTTTTAAGCGTGTACATAATTACCTCTTATCCTTTCATTTTAGTCATACCTATTATAGACGCTATCTTCACGAAATACAATCGGAAAATAGACTCTTCCAGGTACTGAAGCGAGCCTAAAACAAAAAGAGGCATTCTCCCTACGGATGCAGTTTCGATACGGACAGTTCCAGGGTCACATCATAAGTGCCCGACTCCCTTTTCTCAAAAATCAGTTCTCCTCCGTGAGCCCTTACAATCTGTCTGGCAAGCCTTAATCCCATAATATGGACTTTATCTGTCTGGTTGTCCATGTTCTGCACCACAAGTTCCGGGACTCCTTTTCCCGTATCTTTTACAAAAATGTATATTTTTTCATTTTTTTCGTACAGCCTTACCATAACCTGGCACCCTCCCGGATTATGCCTTACACTGTTTCCGATCAGATTCCTCAACGCACGTTTGAGCAGACCGCTGTCTGCAAAAATACGGACCTTCTCCATATCTGCAGGAATCAAAAGCTCCACATCCACCTCCGGTTCCTGTCCTTTATCCTGTTCAATTTTTTCATTATAAATGTCTGCCGCACACTCCCGGAGAATAAGAGCAGGAGAACACTCTTTTTTATTCAATGGCTGTGCCTCATATGCCAGCTTTGATGTAAGATTCAGATCCGTGATCAGCTGCCGGATCACTAAGCTCTGTCTGCACACCGCATCAGCCAAAGCCTTCTCCTCCTGATTAAGATTGGGACTTTTGGAAAGGCGGTCCGTATAACCTACAATTAACGCCAGAGGCGTACGAATATCATGAGAAACACCTGCAATCCACTCCGTTCTTGCCAGATCTCTTTTGGTCAGCCGTTTTTTCTGTTCCTGAAGTATTTCAGAAGTCCGGTTAAGCTGCGCTGCCAGAATACCTGTCATACCTTTTTCCCTGAGCTTTACCTCCTCTTCCCTGGATAATTTCTCAAGGCCCCTGCCCAGAGGCTTCAGCGCCTGATAAAACCGATATCCCAGCAAAAATACAAAAACAATAATCACGATCGTATTCACAATCAGAGCCCATTTCACATACTGCGAAATCATAGTAAAATTTGTAAGAGTAAGAATCTCACTGTATCTGAAAAAAAATTCCGGATCAAGTCCCACTACCAGAAGTAATTTCCCGGCTTCCCAGACCGCTACCGGATAATCATGAAGATACCATCTTGAAAACCGTGCCACTTCTGAAATTGTATAGGAGCGGTCAAAGCCTGCAGGAAGCTTCCATTCCCATACAACCTCCCCATGTTCATCAAGTGCCATACACCACTTAAAATCTGCCTCTTTCAGCTCCTGTCTCCCTGTGTCAGACAGCTGCCAGGTATCATTTTCCTGATAAAATTCCTTTCCAACACTTTCCAGAGCGCTTCTCTTAAAATCCGGGGCTCCTGCAGAAACCATGTTATGGTAGCCCACCGCCACAAAAACAGCAATATTGCTGATCAATATAACACCAATAATCATACCGGCTGTGACAGAATACCGGCTGATAATCTTAAACAGGCTCTTCATGGCTTTTCTCCCTTTCCTTCTGCCAGCCGGTAGCCCAGTCCCCGTACAGTAAGAAGCCACTGCGGATGAGAGGGATCCTCCTCAATTTTTTCTCTCAGATGCCGGATATGTACCATCAGCGTATTTTCATACCCATAATAACCGTCTCCCCAGGCCGCATTACACAAAGCATCAAAGGTAACGATCCTGCCTCTGTTTTCATGCAGCTTTAAAAGCAATGCCAGTTCTTTTGCCGTAAGAGAAGTCTCGTTTCCCTGAAAACGCACAATCCCATAGTCAAACAGCACTTCGTGGCTGCCCAGACGCAGAATATGTTCCTCCTGAGTTTTTTCTTTTTCCATACGATAGGTTCGTTTTAGTATGGCAGTAACTCTAAGCACCAGCTCCGGCGGCAGAAATGGTTTGGTAATATAATCGTCAGCTCCCAGACCCAGCCCAAAAAGTCTGTCTCTGTCCTCATCTCTGGCAGACAGAAAAAGAATGGGAATCTCTGAGTTTTCTCTCAGCTTCTGAAACAGCTGAAATCCGTCTCCATCCGGCAGCATCACATCCAAAACTGCCATGTCCGGCTTTTCCATCTGAAAAACCGTCAGAGCTTCCTGCACGCATTTTGCTTTTACTATATTTTTATAACCGCTATGTCTTAAAATGTCTGCAATCATCTCCAGAAGTTCCTGATTGTCATCTACAAGCATCAGTTTTCGTTCATATATGTCCATAAAATTTCCCTCCGGTCTGTCTCCTCTTCATTTCTTTTCCTATTATAATTTATTTTTGTACCCATTCCAACTTCTCCTGTATAAAATTAAGCTAAAAATAAGGTACTGTTAAGTCTCACATAAGCCTGATATTTTATACTGTAATCAGTTCAGAAAATAACAATTCACTTTACAGGAGGAACTTTATATGGGACCTGTCATTACCACAAATTCTCTTACAAAAAAATACAAGGACAAAACAGTTGTAAGCCAGTTGGATCTGCGTATTCCCGGAGGAAGCATTTATGGCTTTCTCGGTCCAAACGGCGCGGGAAAATCAACAACTCTAAAAATGCTTCTGGGGCTTATCAGACCCACAGAGGGCAAAATCCAGATTCTCGGAAAAGAAGTCTGCTCCAGAAACCGTCTGAGCATCCTCTCAGATACAGGATCTCTGATTGAATCGCCAGCTTATTACGGTCATCTTACAGGAAAAGAAAACCTGCAGATCATATGTACACTGAAAAATGTTCCGGAAAAAGACATTTCCAGAGTTCTTTCTATTGTTCGTATGGAAGAACAGCAAAACAAAAAAGTCAGTCAGTATTCTCTTGGAATGAAGCAGCGTCTTGGACTGGCTGCAGCTCTTCTGGGAAAACCAAAGCTTCTCCTTCTGGATGAGCCTACCAACGGTCTGGATCCGGCCGGAATCCAGGAAATGAGAGAACTGATCTGTTCCCTGCCCGAGACCCTGGGCATTACAGTTCTTATTTCAAGCCATCTTCTCTCAGAAATAGACCAAATGGCATCTCATGTAGGAATTATCAACCAGGGAGCACTGATCTTTCAGGACAGCCTTTCTGTTCTTCATGAACATAGCCGTTCAAAAATGCTGCTTCACACCTCAGATGATCAGACAGCCCTTCAATACCTGAAGCACTCCGGTATCTCCTGCCACTGGCAGAATGGCAGAATCATGCTGAATACTCTGGAAGACAACCGGATCATGCAGGCAGTTTCTCTTCTGGTAAATTCCGGTATTGGAATTTTAAGACTGGAAGAACAGCAGATGAGCCTTGAAGAGATTTTCCTTCATCTTACAGGAAAGCAGGTGAGCTTATGATTTCTATAACAGCAAGACAACTACGGGCAGAGCGCCAGAAGATCCGCCATACAAAGGCTCTTCTTGTTCCACTGGGCTTTCTGGGTTTTGAAATCCTTTGGACCATGTGGCAGCTTAGTTCTATGAAACCCTCTGAATTTTCACAGGGGTATCTGATGCTGTTCTACAATCTGCCTGTCATGAACACGCTTCTGATGCCCTTAATGATCTCTGTGATTGCCAGTCGGGTCTGTGATATGGAAGTAAAAGGAGATACCCTGAAAATTCTTTATACTATGCAGAAGCAAGAAAGCTTTTTTGACTTTAAATATCTGAACTGTCTCCGATATATAACCGTTTTTGTTATTGGACAGGGACTTATGATTCTCTTCTTTGGAACCGTAAACCATCTGGGTACCATCCGTCCTTCTATATTTTTCATATATCTGATTACAACCTTTGCGGTCAGTACTGTGGTTCTCTCCATACAGCAGACTCTGTCACTGATGTCCCACAGTCAGCTTCTTCCTCTGGGGATTGGAATTGGCGGCAGCTTCCTGGGGCTTTTTTCTCTGTTTTTCCCAAAGCCTGTAGCGCGTCTGGTTCTCTGGGGCTATTACGCAAATTTTTCTGTAGTCGGTATGAACTGGGATCCTGATACAAGAATTATTGATTATTATGTGCTTTCCTTCCCGTTGTCCCGGTTTTTGCTTTTTCTGGCGGCAGGTGTTTTCATCTATTTTATCTGTCGCATGATCGTTGTAAAAAAGGAGGTCTAACCTATGCTTACCCGCTGTATTCTTGCTGAGCGCAAAAAACTGCGTCATTCACTGATCCTGCCGGCCTGTATTCTGATTCCCATTATTCCGGCAATTATGGGAACCTTTAATTATCTTCAGAATCTGGGAATTTTAAAATCAGAATGGTATTCTCTCTGGACACAGCATACTTTATTTTATGCCAGTTTCTTTTTTGCACCGCTAATCGGTCTTTACTGCTCCTACTTATGGCGTCTGGAACATCGAAACAATAACTGGAATTCCATTATGACTGCCCCAGTTCCTGTATGCTGCATTTATTTCGCAAAACTTACAGTTATCCTGACAATCACACTGCTGACACAGCTCTGGACAGGAATCTTATATCTGGTCTGCGGAAAAATAGCCGGGCTTCCCGGGTTATTCCCTCCTGATATTTTTTTCTGGCTTCTCCGGGGTACTGTGGGAGCGCTTCCCATATGCGCTCTTCAGCTTTTTCTCTCTATGAAAATACGGAGTTTTTCCATTCCTATTGCTATTGGTCTGGTAGGAAGCGTTCTCGGCACTGTACTGAACAGCGAAGGAGCGGATCTCTTCTGGCCCTACTGCCTGATGCTTCTCGGAATGAATGCCAACAAATCCGAAAATACCATGTCCGGTGAAATGCTGCCGTTTTTTATTTCTGTATGCCTGTTTACTGTTATATTCAGCGCCGCATCTGTATGGGAAATGAAACATCGGGATATCCATGCCTGAACAAAAGCTTTCCCCCAGGGCATACCATGAAACTGCCATTACCCGAAGCAATTTGGGAGATATTTTGACCAGATTAATGAAAACGGAACCAGCTGTTTCCCAAGTCAGAAGATAAATGGAAAAAACAAAACAAAAAATCTGCGCTAAAACGAAAAACCACTTGAGTTTCCGCAAAATGTAATTTCAAAATGAATAGAATCTCCTAAAGTGTCAATCTGCCGATTTTTGAAATTTTA
>PPYF01660576.1_pt1 | contig 17667 bp, 16 predicted proteins | sample 1559871 | NCBI WGS metagenome assembly PPYF01 (sample SAMN08240021, study PRJNA423297) | Human gut metagenome, whole genome shotgun sequencing project.
ATGAAATACTGCCGGAAATTCGGCACCGATTGATTCATGGAAGGCCTTGGCCCGCCTTAGAACAGATAAAAGAATAAAACCGATAACGAAATTGATATCTGTAAGTCTCCTCCGATTTGAGGATGATTTTAATCTAACACAAATCCTTCTCTTTTGCAAGATCTGTTTTTAGATTTAATGAGATTGGAAGGACGCGTCCGGAACGGGCCATGTCCGGTGTGGTGAGGGGAGTGGCTGAATCTTTCGTCCCGGAGAAAACCTATCCTTGGGGCGGAGGGGAATATATAGTCTGCGCAGCTCCAACCCACGGCAATCTTCCCCGGGACGAAAGACTCATGAAACCACCTCACCGCCCCGTCCACTGGCCGTACCGGCGGCATCCTCGCCTGCTTAATTTTTCTATTGACACTGTTCTCTATATGTATTATAGTGTACTTGTAATAGTAATACAGTATAGTACAGCGGAGGTTTTTTGTGGAACTATTTATTAATAATCATGCAAGCAAACCCATCTATGAACAGATTTCCGATCAGATAAAAGCCTTAATCATAAACGGGGAACTAAAACCGGGAGATGCCATTCCGTCAATCCGTTCAATGGCAAAATCGCTTCATATCAGCGTTCTGACAGTACAGAAAGCATACGATTCTCTCCAGACAGACGGATTTATTGAGACAACGGCCGGAAAAGGCTGTTTTGTTTCGGCACAGAATCAAGACTTTTATCTGGAAGAACAGCAGAAGAAAATCGAGGAACACTTTTCCGAAGCCATCGAAATCGCCCGTTGCAGCGGTATCAAGCTGGATAAATTAACGAGACTTTTAACGCTTTTATACGAGGAGGACTGACCATGGATGCTTTAACTGTCAAAGGATTAAGTAAAACCTACAGCAGCTTTACTTTACAGAACATTTCCTTTCAGGTTCCAAAGGGCACAATCGTAGGATTAGTCGGTGAAAACGGCGCCGGTAAGAGTACAACCATCAATGCGGTGTTGGGGCTTATAAAAAAGGATTCCGGTGATATATCGATATTAGGCAGGCATGATTACGAGATGACGGCCGCTGACCGTGAACTGATTGGCGTAGTGTTTGACAACAGCAATTTTTCCGGGGAGCTTTCACCGAAAATGCTTCATAAGGTTTTAAAAGATATTTATCATACATGGGATGAAGCTCTGTATTTTTCGCTTCTCGAGAAAATGAATTTACCGCGTGATAAGAAAATCAAGACCTTTTCCAGAGGCATGAAGATGAAGCTGTCCATTATTGCCGCCGTTTCCCATCATCCCCGGCTTTTAATATTAGATGAGGCCACAAGCGGACTTGCCCCGGTTACAAGGGACGACATCCTGGATTTATTTTTAACTTTTGTCCAGGAGGAAGAAAACTCCATTCTGCTCTCCTCCCACATTACAAGCGATCTGGAAAAAATAGCCGATTATATTATTTTTATTCATGCCGGAAAACTCGTCTTTTTTAAATCAAAGGATGAATTACTCGCAGACTATGGAATTATAAAATGCGGCCTGGCACAATTTGGCCGGATTGAAAAGCAGGATATTATCGCTTACCGGAAAATGGACTATGAATGGCAGATTCTGGTCGGTGACAGAAAGAAAGCCGAGAAAAAGTACCCCAAAGCCATGATCGTCCCTGTAACAATAGACGAAATAATGCTGCTTTATGTGAAAGGAGAGACATAGATGAAAGGGCTTATCAGGAATACGTTTTACTCAATGGAAAATAATATCAAACTCGCTTTTTTGATGGCCGGCTTTTTAATATTGACTCCGCTGATAACCAGGGAACCCGTTGTTTTATCCATGATTACGGCCGTTCAGATATTTATCTTTATCGCTAATGTGGGCACGTCGCTCCAGGCCGATGAAATCTCAAACTGGAACCGCTTTGAACTGACGCTGCCGGTGAACGTTAAATCAGTGATTCTGGCAAAATATATTTCATTCTGTATCCTGATATTTTTCGGATTTGCCGTCAGCCTCCTTACCGGTCTGATTACGGTTGTAACTGTACCGTCATTGAACACAACTTCGTTGATTTGGGGGTATCAGTACGGTCTAACACAATCCATTACAGTGGCCGCGATAATGTTTCCTGTCATGCTGAAAATCGGCACAGAAAAAAATGAATTGATAATCCTGATATCCGCCTTTTTTGCCGGGATTTTCATGCTGATTGTCGCAGTATTACTCGCTCCGTGGACCGCAGGGATTAACCTGCGATCCGGCCTTGTCGGAGCGGCAGCTTTATCTGTTTCACCGCTGCTTTTGTTGATTTCCTATTTTATCTCGCTGCGGATCTACAAGAACAAGGAATTTTAATATGGGCAAGCTCTCTGTGCAGGCGGACCGCCATAATAACGGCAGCAGCGGCAGAGATAACGTCGGAAACAGGCTGGGCGAAAAGAATCCCATCCATCCCGATAAATGACGGCAGAAGCCAAATCACTGGCACAAAGCAGATTCCCTGTCTGCACGCTCCCAGGATAAAGCCTTCCCTTGCTTTGCCAAGCGCAAGAAAAAGGGAGGAATAGACGGTATAAAAGCCAAAGAGCAGGAAAGTACAGCCGTTTGCCGCCAGGGCTTTCCGGCCGGCGCGGATCATTTCCCCGTCTCCTTTCGTAAAGCCTGATATAATGGCTGTTGAAAACAGGGCTAAGGTCAGTCCATAGACCGCGCAGAATACGGTCGACCATATAATCGCGGTTCTGACCGCTTCACACAGCCTGTCATATTTTTCAGCGCCGTAATTAAATCCGGCAATTGGCTGAAATCCTTTGATAAATCCAAATACCATCAGACTGCCCATAGCGGTGATTCTTGTTACGGCTCCCAGTCCGGCAATGACTGAATCACCATATTCTTTAGCCTGCAAATTGATGAGTGTTATGGACAGACCTGTCAGAAGCTGGAATACCAGGGTGGGAATGCCGACTTTCATAATTTCCGATATGATTTTCCCAGTAAAACAGCAGTCTTGAACACGGAAGGTAAAGACACTTTCTCTCCGTAATACGTAACGTAAATACACAAGCGCAGACACCGCCTGGGAAATTGCGGTGGCGGTTGCCGCTCCTGTAACCCCCAGTCCCAGAACATAGATAAATACCGGATCCAGGACTATATTCAGTACCGCGCCTGCCATCAACGCACACATCGTGGTTCTGGCCGCTCCCTCGCTTGTCACAATACTGTTCATTGTGACATTAAAGACATTGAATATAGATGAGGCCGTATAAATTCCCGCATAGGCCAAAGCATAGGGCAATATGCTCTCCGTCGCGCCCAGAAGTATCAAAACCGGCTCCAGAAAAAGCAGGGCGCAGACAATCATTACCGCACCGGCAAGCAGACTGCCGTACAGCGCTGTGCTTGCAGCCTTGTTCGCAGTTTCTTTTTCACCATAGCCCAGCAGCCTGGAAATATAGGAGGCCGCGCCGTTCCCGAACAGCAGTCCCAGTCCTGCCACTATCTGCCCAAGCGGAAATGCCACAGAGATTGCCCCCATCTGGCTGGTTCCCAGACCTCCGACAAAATAGGCGTCCACCAGATTGTATAATGCATTGATCATCATTCCAATCATGGCAGGCAGCCCCATTGCTAAAAGAGCTTTGGGGATAGGCGCACTCCCCAGAAGCTCCATTCTTCTGTTACCCTCATTCATGATAACACTCCTTTCTTTCATTCGAATTATATACTATATTATATATCACTATATTTTATAGTATTTTCAGTGTCATTACCTATAATACTGTAATTTATAGTATGTGTCAAGTAAAAAGAGAAGGCTTTGTTTTCCATGCTTTATCCGACGCAAAAAGCGCCTGTCGTGATTGGCTAAACCACGACAGGCGCTCCTTTATTTTTCTTTCCCTATCTGTTCTTTTCTTTCTCATCCGTCCGCGCCAGGTACCGCAGGCGCCGTGTTCCATATCCAAATCCGGCTGCGATTAATGTCTGTGCATTGAGAAGGAATCCATCTTATACTGTTTCAGATTCTCATGCACCTGTCTGGCATCGGCCTCGGCAATCAGCTTATCCCTTGATTTCTTCGCTTCCATCTCACTCTTATGGCTGCTCGGGCCGCCGACACAGCCTCCGACGCAGGCCATACCCTCCACGAAGTCCTCCGGAAGTCTGCCCATCTTCAGAAGCAGCAGCGCTTTCTTGCACTCTGCGGCTCCATTACATTTCACCACCTTGATATCGGCATTTTCATTCGTCTCTTTCAGGCATTCCAGAACAGCGGCCGTTACGCCTCCGCCGTTGGCAAAGCGCTTTCCAAATACGCTGGCCTGCTGGTTTTTATTCTCCTCCGGCTCCAGAACTACGCCTTTGGCGCGGAGCATGGCGCGTATTTCACCGTAGGTCATTGCATAGTCGGCATTTCCCTGGATATTCAGATCCAAAGTCTCACTCTTCTTGGCAATACACGGGCCGATGAATACGGTGACGATCTCAGGATCCTCCGCTTTCAGCATTCTTGAGACGCCGCACATCGGGGATACGGTGGTGGACATATTGTCGATCAGCTCCGGATAATGCTGTTTAATCATATTGACGAATGCCGGACAGCAGGAAGTGGTCATCTTCTTACCCTCTTTATAGGCCTCCGCCCACTCCTCAGCCTCCGCGGCCGCCGTCATATCTCCGCCCAGGCCAACCTCCACCATATCGGCAAACCCAACCTTCTTGAGGGCGGTTCTCCAGCTGTCAAAGGTAATATCCGGCCCGAACTGGCCTTCTGTGGCCGGGGCCAGCATGGCTACTACTTTCTTTCCCGCATTAATCAGGCGGATTACATCTACCATGAAGGTCTTGGAACCGATTGCTCCAAACGGACAGCTGTGGATACACGCACCGCACTGGATGCATTTCTTCTCGTCTATCACGCAGATACCGTACTCGTCGTAAGTGATGGCGTCCACCGGACACACCTTTTTACAGGGTCGTTCCAGATGAGCGATGGCATTGTACGGGCAGGCTGTCGCACATTTACCGCACTCACGGCATTTGTCCGGGTCGATAAACGCCTTATTATTGCCCATCGTAATGGCTCCGAAGGGACAGGAGCTCTGGCACGCCTTGCCCATACATTTACGGCAGTTGTCCGTAACCGTATAGGAGGCAATCGGGCACTCCTCACAGGCCGCATTGATGACCTGGACCACATTATTCGTGTTTCTTCCCGTAGGGCACTTGCCTTCCGCAAGACGGACCCTCTGTCTGATTACTTCTCTCTCTTTATAAATACAGCAGCGGTAATGGGCCTGCGGTCCGGGAATCATTTTGCCCGGAAGTTCGTCCCTTTTATCATCCACCAGCTGATCCTCCCATGCCAGCTTCGCTACCTCGTAAAGTACATCATGCTTTAACTTCAGTATTGTTGCGTCATTTGTTACCATTTTATATATCCTCCTTGTAACTGTTAAGTAGGTTTATTCCGCGGGATGTTACCGCTCCTGTTACTGTTCACAGGTAGTATCCCGCCCTAATAGTACGTAACCGTAACTCGTTTTCCCATTTTTTCGACTGCCGTCTTAAGCTGCCTCACCAGATTCTGCCGGATTCCCAGATCAAAGGGGAGTCCCGGATTCTGGTAAGCGCTGTTAATGGCTTTCCCCACATACAGGTTCAGCTCCGTACAGTCCTCTATCAGAATTTTCGCAAGCATGGACGCTCCGTTATTTTTGTCCAGCTCTTTGAAAAAGTCGTAGCTCAAATCTTTTTTTTCTACAAACCGGTTCAGTATGTCAACAACACGGCTGAGAGTCAGGACTCCCTCCGTTACCAGCTCAATTCCATCCATATAAGCGATGGGCGGGATCTCCGGGTCCGTATAATCCATTGAAACCTTCAGCGGCCTTCCCAGCTCTCTAGAAAGAATCGTTGCACTGGTTCCTCCGGAGACGATGCGGGAAGCCGTCTCATCTTTCATAAACTCCGAGATAATCCTCTCATCGTCATCCCGGTCCACGGGCGGCCCCGTCATCAGATGCACCGGTCTTCTGTCAATAATCTGCATCACGGCTACCGTCGTGTCATCTCCTGGTTTTCCCTCATAGAGCTTATCGCATTCTTCGCAGACAGCCGCCGCGAGACGAATCGAAGAGATGGCATGCTCCCTTTGTCTTACCACAAATTCCGCAATATCCTTCCAGGGCCATCCAAAGGTCATGGATTTGCCCACACCGGCGTGGATCGTGCCGTCGCTAAGAAGAATCAGCGCATCTCCCTTTTTTACGGTAAAACGGAACTCATTAATCTCTTTATCCTGAACTACCCTTGTGTTCCTGGGGATCTTGATTACTTCCCCGTCCCGGATAAAAATACAGCGGGGATTATCATATTCCACCAGGTAAGCCTCTCCGTTATTAAATACCTGGAGGATGGAAAATGTGGCGTAGGCCACCTGCCGGATCTGACAGATGGGCAGCGTCTGCATGATGGTTTCGACGCACTCTTCCAAAGTGGCGCCGTTTAAAAACATCGTACCGAGAATTTTGGCAGTCAGGGTGGAGAGGATGTTGGCTTTTACCCCGCTCCCCATTCCGTCCGCCAGGATCATTACATCGGAATCCTCCGTTTTTAAAAGCTCCACCGTATCTCCGCAGAGGATTTCGGAATATTTATTCAGACTCTTATAAGTGACATCTACGGTAATTCCCATTATCGGACCTCACTTTCGTTCCCGTCATCAATCAAAGAACAAAGTTTTGTAAGTGTCGTTTTTGTTTCTGCTGTTGTCTCTCCCAGAAGCCCCGCTATTTCCTGGGCCACCATCATCTGCTTAAAAATTACTTTCTGGGCAAGTTCAATTGTGGCTTTTCTCTTTTCATACTCCTGATGTTCCAGCTTCTCCTCCCTCGTCACATCGATAAGCGTGGCGATTACCAGATTACCTTTGGAAATATAGGCAATATTCTGCAGGGTGGCAAGCTTCAGGTCCGGATAAAGCACTTTTCTGCTGTGGATATTGGTATGCGTCCTGAATACCTCTTTTACATCTTCCGTATCGATGAATTCTCCCAGCAGGCGTCCCTTCATCTCCTTGCGTTTTATACCAAAATATTTTTCCGTGGCCGCGGAGCATTCCAGGATCTTCAAATCTTCGTCAATCACCATAATGATATTCGGCGAGGTCTCCATAACCAGATGGGACATCGATCTTGCCCTGTCAAAAAGGTAGGGGATGCACATATTAAGCTCCGCCTTCTTCTGGCAGACGGCAATCGCTTTTTCGCGGCAGGTCGGATAGCCGCAGGCTCCGCAGTTTAATTCCTGTTCCGGCCTGGTTTTGCCCGTTTTTATTAAAATCTCACGGATCTCTTCCTCCGTAGGCATAATCTCTTTCCGGGCACGGTTTTTAAAGGTACGGCCGATGGAAACAGCCCTGGCCTTCTCGCTCAGAGCCGACAGCTCCGCAGGTTCTCTGGGAAGCGTCGCCTCCAAATCCAGCTTAACCTTAAAACTGGATACCGTAGCCGCGGTAGCAGGGCCGTTGATGCAGCCTCCGTGGCAGGCGTTCATCTCAATAAAACAGCCCTTCACTTCGCCGGTCATCATAGCCTCACAGACGTCCAGGCAGTCCTTGACGCCGCTGACATAAAATTTACGGTACCTGTCCGGCTTTGTCTTTGTCGTCTCCACCGAAGTCAGCAGCCCTCCGCTGACCGGATACCGCAGGTTCGCGCCGAGATGGCGCTCGTCAAAATCCGCGTCTTCGCATTCGTCTATTTTAATTTCTTCTTCCTCAAGCCATCCCTTCAGCTCTTCAAACGTCAGGACCGCGTCGGGGCTGACCGCCCTCATTTTCTCTTTCTCGGCGATACAGGGCCCGGCGAAGACAATTCTCGCCTCCTCCCCGTACTCCTCCCCCAGCATCCTGGCATGGATTCCGGAAGGGATCAGCACCGGAGCCAGATAGTCAATGAGTTCCGGATAATGAATCTCTATCAGACTCACGATGCTCGGACAGGCCGTGGTGATGATGTTCTTCATATCGCCCTTTTCCAAAAGCTTCACATACTCGCCGGTCGCCATCGCAGCCGCTTCCGCCGTATCACGTACATCCGTGAAACCCAGCTTCAAAAGGGCATCTTTCACCTGCCCCCTCGTTTTATATTGAAACAGCCCGATATAAGCCGAGGAAAGTGACAGGATAACCGGCCTGCCCTCTTTTATAAATGATTTTACTTTTTCCAGCTCGCTGGACATCTTTTTTGCAGACTGCGGGCAGCTAATCAGGCACTGGCCGCACAGAATGCAGCGGTTCGGCATAATATAAGCGTGGCCGTCACGAATCATGATCGATTTTACTTCACAGTCGCGGACGCACTTATAACAATGCTTGCACATCGCGGCTTTGAAATCTATTATCGGCATCGCATTCTCCCTCTTATTGATGGCGGTGACCTGTGCGCGGGGCATGCAGGTTATTGTTTAAGCCGTCCTAAAATCTCTTTTTCAAAGAATTCTTCCGTCGTTTCCGGCTTTACGGAATACAGTTCCCCGTCCACCGTTACGCAGACTCCCTTCAGGCAATTGCCGGAACAGAAATCTCCGTTTAAATCCACCTTGCCGTCCAGCTTGTTGTCTGTGACAAGCTGCTGAAGCTTCTTAATCACTTCTCTGGAGCCTTTCAGATGACAGGCACTGCCAATACAGATCGATACTCTCATTACTTAAACCTCCCTGAATTCTTCTCATCCATTCTATTTACTGTTACGGTTCACAGCCCTGCATAAAGCGCAGTTTTGTGTTCAGCAACTATTTATTACCAGGGCTTTCACCCTTTTTGATTCTCTTCCGTCGGCTGCGCGTGACCCCTTCCCCAGCAGTGAGAACAAAGTCGTTTTCTGCCGCCTTCCGGCTGTACTTATTATCTCATATTGTGATATTATTATCAATCCTTTGCGTTATGTTTTCTTGTATTTTTTTTAAGGCATTCCCTGGGTTTTCCACGATTTTATACAGACTTCCAATACATTTAACATTTTCTTTACAATCCGGCCAGGAGGGCTTTTATCTGATTGGAAGATTTTCATATGAGACAAAAAAGGGGTATTGCCATAATCCGATATCTAATCGGCCATTTGACAATACTCCCTTTTCTGTAATTTTTCCCGTCTGATTTATTTTGCCGCCGTTTCCAGGCTCTCCTGCAGGATGGTTCCGAGTCCGTCCACCGACTGATCGATATCCTGATAAAGCTGCTTTACACTGTCAGGAGCCAGGACTTCATCAAAGAAATCATTGGCGTCGGCTCCAATCAGCTCAACCGGCTCAAGCCCCTCAAATCCCGGCGCTCCCTTTATCTCCTGCCCTGCCCCTGTCTCCATGCCGCTGCAGGCCGTCAGAGACGCTGCCATTGCCGCCGCAAGCACGGCTCCCATCATACTGCTCCATTTTTTCATAATTTTCCTCCTGATTCCATTTCAAACTTATTTTACAGTCGTCTGTACAAGCGGCCTTTATGCCGATATTATAAGGGGTGGCGTACGGAAATACTAATGGTATATTTTCATATAAAACATAGTAAATCCGCATAGATTTCAGTCAATTTTTAACTTTTTATTTGCACCGGACGCCTCTTGTTTTTTTCCGGCCGATCCTGTATAGTAAGGTTAGTTCGCGCTCACTCTGAAGCATCCGGCCGTCTGTCAAGGGATTGGCTTCCTATGCTGAGGAGGAAGCATGAGTTTATGGCACCCTCTTTCAGAGTGCTGTAATTTCCGGTACTCATTACCGGCTGTTTCTCATCCGTTTCCTCGGTGTGGGCTGCGATATCACTGCTTTTCAATACCACAAAAAGAGAGGATTGAGACAATTATGAAAAAATTATTACCCATTCTCATGGCATTCGCCATGACCGCCGTATCCCTTACTGGCTGTGCATCCGGCAGCAAGACCGCAGAGACTTCGGCTGCCGGCAGCGCACCGTCCGTACAGGCCGAATCATTGGAAAGCGCTGACGCTTCGGCGTCTGCTGAGGAAACAGCTTCCGAAGACGTTTCTTCCGAAAACGCTTCAGACGGCGCTGAGAATAACTCCGAAGGCGCTGTCCGTATAGGTTCCCTGAAAGGGCCGACATCCATGGGCCTTGTTTCCCTGATGAACTCCGATACTTCCGCCAACCAGTATGACTTCCGGATGGTGACTGCCGCCGACGAGCTGGTCGCTTCCATTGCCTCCGGCAAACTGGATATCGCCCTGGTCCCTGCGAACGTGGCAAGCGTGCTGTATAACAAGACGGAAGGAGGAATCTCCGTCATCGACATTAACACCCTGGGTGTACTCTACATTGTCTCTGCCGATGATTCCATCAAATCAGTCGCTGATTTAAAAGGCAGGACAGTCTATCTGACAGGCAAGGGTACAACCCCCGATTATGTGATTCAATACCTGTTAAAAGCAAATGACTTATCGGAACAGGACGTAAAACTGGAATATAAATCCGAAGCTGCCGAGGTGGCTGCAATCCTTAAGGAGAAGCCGGATTCCATCGGACTTCTTCCGCAGCCCTTTGTGACTGTGGCCTGCGCCCAGAACGAGACGCTGAAAATCGTACTGGATCTGACTGCCGAGTGGGATAAGGTACAGGGAGCAGAAGGCAGCCGCCTTGTAACCGGTGTTACCATCGTCACTAATGAATTCCTGAAAAATAATGAAGAAGCCGTGAAAGTCTTCCTCTCAGACCACAAAGTTTCCGCAAAAGCCGCTGTCTCCGATCCCAAGACGACAGCCGAACAGATTGTACAGGCAGGGATTATCGAGAAGGCCCCGATAGCCCAGAAAGCGCTCCCCTACTGTAACATTACTTTTATCGAAGGTGAGGAAATGAAAGCGGCTCTGTCCGGTTATCTGAATGTCTTATTTGAACAGGATCCGAAATCCGTCGGCGGAAAACTGCCGGCCGACAATTTTTATTATATCGAGAAATAGCAGTGTTACTTTTCACACGGTAATGTCCCGCGAGGTGTTTTCGTGCGTATTTTGCACGAAAATCCCGAGCTTCACGGCGCGAAACGACGTTTTTTCCGTTTCTGCGCATCGCGAAGCGTGTTATTTTTCACAGCATTGCCGCTTTTTGGCAAAGGTGTGAAAAGTAACATAACGGTAACCGTTTAAACAAATGAACCGTTACAAATAACAACTACGGGGCATATGACCTCGATCCGGAGACAGGAATATGAATAATCTGAAGCATTTAAATACGGCTGAAAAACATAATAACGGCAATCTATTAAAAAAGACTGGGATTTTTCTGTTCTGGCTGATTTTGTGGCAGATTCTGTCTTCCTCCATCAATAACTCAATTATATTTGTGGGGCCGGCCGATGTTCTGGCTTCACTGGCGGTACAAATTACCACGCCGGAATTCTGGAAAACCATCGGCCTGTCTTCATTCCGCATCTTCATTGGATTTCTGAGCGCTTTTTTCTGCGGAATCATGACCGGCTGCCTGGCTTTCCGTTTTTCCTTCCTGGATGAGCTTCTGGCCCCGGTAATGCTGCTTGCCAAATCCATCCCCGTAGCCTCCTTTGTTATCCTGGCTTTAATCTGGACCGGCTCGGAGAACCTGTCGGTATTTATCGCGTTTACAATTGTACTCCCGATGAGCTATACCGCAACTTTGTCAGGCCTCAAAAGCACTGATGAAAAACTGCTGGAGATGGCATTCGTATTCCGCTTCTCCTTCCCGCGGAAAGTGAAAGCGGTCTATTTTCCTGCATTACTGCCCTACCTGATGACCAGCGTCAGGACGGCTCTCGGGATGAGCTTTAAATCCGGAGTAGCCGCAGAAGTAATCGGAGTTCCCAGCCACTCCATCGGGGAGCAGCTTTATATGGCTAAGATTTATCTCGACACGGCCGGCCTTTTTTCGTGGACCCTGGTAATCATCGCAGTCACATTTTTAATTGAAAATCTTTTTCTGTTTTTCCTAGGCTCCCTCGGTAAAAAAAAACACGCCGGGACAGGATGCAGGCGGACAAAAAAGGAAAATATGCAGAATTGATACGGAGGTTATCATGGAACTGATACTCGACAATATTTATAAATCATATGGCTCCCTGCCGGTCCTCTCAGGCGTCAGCATGAAAATTGCATCCCCGGATATCTGCTGCCTGATGGCCCCGTCCGGAACCGGAAAAACCACCTTGTTCCGTCTGATTATGGGCCTGGAGAAACCGGATTCCGGCACAATCTGCCCTGCGCCGGAACAACTCCGGTTTTCCGCCGTATTTCAGGAAGACAGGCTGATCCCGGAGTTTTCCCCGCTGGAGAATGTGGCCCTGGCCCTGCCGGGCCGTCCCGACAGGCCGTCGCTTTTCAGGGAGCTTGCAAGACTTCTCCCCGAGGAAGCGATCATCCGCCCGGTCTCTACTTTAAGCGGAGGGATGAAGCGGCGCTGCGCCCTGCTGCGCGCCCTGCTGGCTCCCTGTGATATGTTCATTTTCGATGAGCCGTTTACCGGCCTGGATGAAAAGACAAAGGACAGGGTCATCCGCTATCTTCTTGAGAAAACAGACGGACGTCCTGTCCTGATGTCCACCCATGACCGGAACGATGCCGGAGCTCTGGGGGCTAAGATATTGGAATTTAATTGACGGGAGGAGGGCTCGTCCTCACCTGCTTATTTATCACCTGTGAAAACAGGTATTCCCTGAGTTTTTCCACATCTCCGTCCGCAAAGCAGTATCCTTTCATGCCGCAGGCCGCTGCCCCGTCAATATTAGCCTGTATATCGTCGATAAAAAATGATTCCTCCGGAAGTATCGAGAACTTCTCAAACAAACGCCGGAATATCTCCGGCTCCGGTTTCAGCATCTTCTCTTCCGCCGAGACAAGAACTCCGTCAAAATATTCGATGCCGGGTATTTCCTTTTCAAACACACGCAGTCTGTGGGACGCATTGGAACAGAGATAGACGGCACATCCGGCTTCTTTTATCTGCATTACAAGCTCCCTCATTCCCGGCTTCGGTTCTATATTAAACTCATGCCAGTGGGCCAGACATAATCGGGCCATCTCCCTCGTTCTCTCGTCCGGCAGTCTCTTCTGCACGCGTCTTAATGCCTCTTCCTCCGTGATGGTTCCCCGATCCAGAAGCACCCATTCTTCGGCAAAAAACAGTTCCCTGCTCATCAGCTCCACATCCTCGCTGCTGTCCGTATACTGCCAGCAGACCCTGACCGCATCATAGTCCAGCAGGACGCGTCCCATATCAAATACAATGTTTTTAATCATTCTTTCCTCCTAAAGACCGGCAGCAGGCGCTGTCGCTGCAATATTTGAATTATGAAAGGCCCTGGCCCTTTCCAACAGTAAAATACAAAATCAGCACGATAACGGCAGGCGCGACAAAACGCACGATAAACTCCCAGGCCCTTCTGAGACGGAACGGGTACCGGCCCCCGGAGCTGATTTCCTCCGACGCCTTCCCTTTTCCCCAAATCCAGCCTGCAAAAATACAGAAACAGAGTGAACCCACGGGGATCATCAGATTATCAGTGAACTTCTCCATCACCGCATTCATCGGCAGCATCTGGATTCCTTTCGAAAAGTCGAACCAGGGCAGGTTGATATTCCTCGACTCCAGCTGGGAAAGGGAATATCCCGCGCTGAGAAACGCCATCGGAACCGACAAAATCACAGTCGCCTTCAGCCTGGAAACCTTCCATTCCTCCGTAATGAAGGCAACACAGCTTTCCAGAATACTGATTGCGCTGGTGAGCGCCGCCAAAAACAGGAGCACGAAAAAGAACAGTCCGAAGATCCTTCCTCCCGGAAGCCCGTCAAATACCTCAGGCAGGGCCATAAAAGCAAAGCCTCCGCCCATACCAAGGCCTTCGGCTCCCAAGGTAACAAACACAACCGGAATAATTGCAAAAGCCGCCAGAAATGCCACCAGCGTATCCAGAACGCAGATGCAGGCCGCGCTCTTTACAAGATTGTCTTTTTTCGGTACATAGGAGCCATAAGTCACCATGATTCCCATTCCGACGGAGAGGGAGAAAAATGCCTGTCCAAGCGCTCCTACTAACGTATCCCGGTTAAAGCTTCCCGGTTTAATTGTGAGCATGTAGGAAAGCCCCTCTCCTGCACCCGGAAGCGTCACCGCCCGTACCGCGCAGGCAACTAACAGGATGAACAAAGCCGGCATCAGAATCTTGCTGACCCTCTCGATACCCTCAGAAACGCCCTTCACAACAACATAGATACAAAGAACCAGAAATACGAAACCCCATGCAAGCGGCTGTACCGGTTCCGAGATAAAGTTTACAAAATATTCCTGGTAAGACACGGTTCCGTTGCCAAACCCCGGCTCGGCCAGGTAGGCAAAAATATATTTAAGAACCCATCCTCCTACCACACTATAATAGGACATAATGACAAAGAGTGTCAATACACCGATTCCGCCTGCAAACGTCCATTTTTTATTGAGCTGGTGAAACGCCCCTACAACGTTTTTTTGTGTAGCTCTTCCGATGGAAAGTTCAGCCAGCATAACCGGAAAGCCTACCAAGGCCACAATCACAATATAAGACAGTAAAAATGCCCCGCCGCCATATGCTCCGGTCTTTCCCGGAAACTTCCAGATATTGCCCAGACCAACGGCAGATCCTGCCGCCGCCAGAATAAATCCCATATTGCTGGCCCACTGGCCTCTTCTCTGATTCATGATAATTCCCCCTGAATATAATTTGTTAAGCATCTGTAAATGCGGTTGTTCCCAAGTGTTTGTATTTCTGGGACAAACACCCGAAACGCAGACGCACGTCTGCTATAATAGCAGATTTATACAGAAATGTCCATTTTCCGGAGGTCACCCAGATATACGAAATAGTTATTCCAGCTATAACCTGCAGCTATTTCATGTATTTATATGGCGGACTATTGTAAAATTTATACGGACATGGCCTTTTCCTTGCCCGGGACTCCTTTTCCGCAGTCAACCCGAAGACCAGCCGCAAAGCCTTATTTTCCGGCACTTTTCCGGTATTTTCCCGGCCGTATATTCAGTGAAATAGCAAAATTATTTTGGAAAAATAAATTTTAATGAACTTTTTATTCCCATTTTCTCGATTTAATGGTAAAATAGTTACAATAGTGAGTTAGGAGGTGCTGAATATGAAGATGATTATGGCAATTATCGGAAGCGAGGATGCGGATGATTTAGTTTACGAATTAAACCAGAATTCTTTCTTTGTTACTAAACTTTCCACCATGGGCGGTTTTTTAAAGAAGAAAAGTACGACTCTGATGCTGGGCGTTGACGACAGCCATGTTGAGGAAGCGATTACCATTATCAAAAAGATGTCAGGAACAAGAGAACAACTGGTTTACACACCACCAACCATGGCCGGGAACTGCTGCCCAACTGTCAATATGACGGTTCCGATGAATATGAAGGTGGGCGGTTCCACAATCTTTGTTATGAATGTTGAAGATTTCCAGAAATTTTAACCATACCGTTTTACGGTGTGACAGTTCTCTACAGAAAAAAGCCGGATGATTCATATCCGGCTTTTTTGCGTAACAGTTCAGCCATGATGTATTCCGCTAGGCGTTTTTTGCCGTTTCTGTGCATAATTGATGACGGTGACCTGTGCGCGGAGCGTGCAGGATCGTTTGTTGCAGTTCGGACGAAGGCTGAACTGCAACTTTTTTGCACCCGGAAAATATAAAAAGATTGACTTTTTGAAACCCAGCCTGTAAAATCATATGAAAGTGAACACTTGCACGAGGTGAATAGATGGATGCTACAAGCCAAAAAATCATAGATGCGACAATGGGATTAATCAGAGATAAAGGATATGTCGCAACTACCACAAAAGATATTGCCAGGGCCGCCGAAGTCAATGAATGTACTCTTTTCAGAAAGTTCAAGAGCAAAAAAGAGATTGCCCTCAGCGGAATGGAGCAGGAAAAATGGCTCGGGAATCTGACACCGGAGGTATTTACCAATGTAGTGTGGGAATTACAGCCGGATTTGGAAATGTTCATGAACACCTACATGGAGAAAATCACCCCCGATTTCGTCAACCTGTCCATAGGGCTGAGAGCGCCCCAGTTATACGAGGAAACGGCTCCGCTGATTATGAAAATCCCCCAGGCCTTTCTCTCCTCCCTGACCGGCTATCTCGAGGAGATGGAACATCGCGGCAAACTTCCCCGACAGGATTTTGAATGTCTTGCAATGACAATCTTCTCCGCAACTTTCGGCTTTACATTTCTGAAGGCCTCCTTCGGAGAGAATCTGACCAAAGCGGAGCGCAGGGATTTTGTCAGAAAAAGTGTGGAAACCTTTGTCGGCGGAATACCGCAGATAAAATAAACATTTTGTACCTGTCCGGTGAAAAAATACAGAACCGGCAGGCTTTTCAGGGGCCATTGACAGAACAGGCACTGCCGGACGGCAGTGCCATAATCTGACCCGTTATGCAAGCAAGTGCATGCATTCTAAATATTGAAGGAGGTAGCTATCATGATATCAGGAGCCGAATTATTTGTTAAAGCATTAAAAGCGGAACACGTTGACACCATTTTCGCTTATCCGGGAGGACAGGCTATCGACTTATTTGACGCACTGTATGGAGAAAAGAGTATCCATGTCATTCTCCCGCGCCATGAACAGGGCTTGGTTCATGCGGCCGACGGATATGCCCGTTCCACAAAAAAGACCGGGGTGTGCCTGGTGACGAGCGGCCCGGGCGCCACAAATCTTGTCACCGGAATTGCAACAGCGAATTATGACAGTGTCCCACTGGTATGCTTCACCGGTCAGGTGCCCGTGGGCCTCATCGGAAACGACGCATTCCAGGAAGTTGATATTGTAGGCATCACAAGGAGCATCTGTAAATACGCGGTCACTGTCAGGCGGAGGGAAGAACTGGGAAGTATTATCAAAAAAGCTTTCTACATCGCTCATACAGGTAAACCAGGTGTGGTGGTCGTGGATCTTCCCAAGGATATCCAACAGGAAAACGGCAGCGGCATCTATCCGGAGCAGATCGAACTCAGGGGCTGTAAACCGAACGTTTCCGTCCATATGGGCCAGATAAAAAAGGCGGTCGGACTGTTAAACCAGTCAGAGAAGCCCGTCTTTTTAGTGGGAGGAGGCGTCCTCATTTCAGGTGCGGAACGAGAGATGACAAGACTGGCAGAGATGACAAATATTCCGGTAGTCACGACGATCATGGGTAAAGGCGCCCTCCCTTCCTCCCATCCCCTCTACGTTGGAAATCTCGGAATTCATGGATGTTATGCCGCCAACTTTGCCGTCAGCAGCTGTGACCTCCTGTTTTCCATCGGAACAAGATTTAACGACCGGATCACAGGAAAAATCGGAGATTTTGCAAAGAATGCCTCCATTGTCCATATTGATATCGATTCTGCCTCCATTTCCAGGAATATTGCCGTGGATGTCCCGATTGTCTCAGATGCAAAAGAGGCAATCCTCGCCCTTCTTGAAAAGGCCTGCCCGCTGTGTACTGAAGAATGGCTCAGGACGATAGACGGCTGGAAACGCGAACACCCTCTCGCAGCAGAACGGCCCGGATTGACACCTCAGCGCATCATCCAATCCATCAACCGCATTTTTGACCGCGCAATTATTGCCACCGATGTAGGACAAAAC